>Ga0163152_10005568_pt1 | contig 14696 bp, 16 predicted proteins | sample OliLakLV19MP8IB2_FD_148635 | JGI IMG/M metagenome (GOLD analysis project Ga0163152, IMG submission 148635) | Freshwater microbial mat bacterial communities from Lake Vanda, McMurdo Dry Valleys, Antarctica - Oligotrophic Lake LV.19.MP8.IB-2 | ecosystem: Environmental > Aquatic > Freshwater >... | reverse complement strand
GCCGTACGATCGATTCTCTCTCGGCCTCCCCGCGCCGCGCGCGGTTCCGCGCGGCGCCAACGGGATCAGGGAGGCCGTACGATCGATTCTCTCTCGGCCACTCAAAGGCGCTCGATGAGGAGCAATGCGGCGGTGATCACCACCGCCGCCGCGCCGACCACCAGGGGCCGGGGCGTGCGTACCAGATCGGTGACCATCAACTGACCGCGGTCGCCCCACTGGCCGAGCGTGCGGTTCAACATGCGCGACATCTCTGCATAAAGGTACGAACCGGCGAGCAGACCGAGCGCCGCGAACCACGCGTCGTAGTTGCCCTGACCGATCGCGGCAGCACCGGTGCCCGGACAGTAGCCCGACAAGCCGAAGCCGACGCCGAACAAGAGCCCGCCGAGGATGTTCGGCCCGACCTTCAGTGCCTTGGGGTGCAGCTTGACCAAGCCCAGGCTGTGCATCGCGAACACGCCGATCATGCCCACGAGGATCGCGGTCAGCATGACCTGGAACACGGTGAAGTCCTCGAGCAGCAGCGCGCCGACCAGGACGTCGTACTGGGCGACGCCACCCTTCTGCAGCAGGAAGCCGAACACGAGCCCGAACAACAGCCCCAGCACGAGTTGGGGCGGGCTGCGTTTTTCGTCGCTCTCGCTCATGGCCGGCGGCTCCTAACCACGGAACATCGGGAAGGCGACGGCCGCTCCGCCGAGGAAGAAGCAGACCACGGCGATCCACGAGCCGATCGACAACTGCAACGTCCCGCTGATGCCGTGACCACTCGTGCAGCCGCCGGCGATGCGTGCGCCGACCGCGAGCAGCAAGCCGCCGCCGAATGCAGCCGCGATGCGCAGCGTCTGGCTGTCGGGACCGAACCTTGCCGTCCACAGCGGCGGCAACCACTCGCCCGTCAGTTGGCCGCCGGTCCACGCGGCGAGCAGCGCGCCGGGCACGATGCCCAGCAACAGCATCACCTCCCAATCGACGACCGGCCCCGTCTTCTGGTAGTAGGCCAGCGATTCCGTGTGACGCGGCGCGACAGCCTTGCCCAGCATGCCGGCGACTCGTGCGTAGCCGGTGCTGACGCCGATCGGCTTGTCGGAGAGGTAGAAGGTCACCATCGACAGCAGGCCGATCAGCGCTCCGACGAGGTACGGCGACCACGCGGGTTCGCCGCGGACCGGGGCGTCGGAGACTGGGGTGACCGCGACGGCGGCGGGCAGATCTGCGGCGCTCGCGACCGCGGCGCTCGCGACCGCGGCGCTCGCGACCGCGGCGCTCGCGACCGCAGCGTTCGCGACCGCGGTGCTCGCGACCGCGGTGCTCGCGACCGCGGTGCTCGCGACCGCGGTGTTCGCGCCCGCAGCGTTCGCGCCCGCGGCGCTCGCGACCGCAGCGTTCGCGACCGCGGCGCTCGCGACCGCGGCGCTCGCGACCGCAGCGTTCGCGAGCCCGGCGACGAGGAGCACGGCGACCGTCAACACGGCGGCTCGCGCCGCGGACGACTGCCAGCGCCTGCGCCGCAGCGGAGTCGATGGATCGGGAGTGTGCGTCCTCATGACTTGGTGCCGTCGGGTCCACCCTTCAGGATCGGGAACCCGGCGTTCTTCCAGGCTTGCCAGCTCCCGGGCACGTTGCTGACCTCGGTGAACCCTTCGCGGAGCAAGATGCTGGTCGCGAGGCTCGCGCGGTACCCGCTGTCGCAATAGACGGCGATCGGCGCGTCCTTCGAGAGCGATCCGACCTTCTTCGGGAGCTCCGGCAGGAACACGTGGCGGGCCTTCGGCACGTGGCCGTCCTTCCATTCGTCGGGCATGCGGACGTCGAGGATCTGGAAGTCGTCCTGCCTGTCGCGCAGTTCGTGCACCGGGAGCTGCCTCACGCGCTCGAGCCGCATTCCGGCGTTGTCCCAGGCCTTCATCCCGCCGGCGAGATAACCGGTGAACCGCGTGAACCCGGTGCGCCAGAACAGCGCCGCGACCTCTTCGACCTTGGCGTCGTCCTCGAGCACCAAAAGCAGCGGCCGGTCGGCGTCCAGCATCCATCCGGCCCAGATCGACAGCTCGGGAAGCGCGCCGATGTTCAGTGCGCCGGGCACGTGCCCCCCTCCGAAGCCCAGCATCTTGCGGGTGTCGACGAGCTGCGCCTGGCCGTCCTCGACCGCATGATGGAAATCACGCGCCGGCAGCGCCGGGATGCGCGGCAGATTGCCGAGCACTTTGGGTCCCGCGGTGTTCGCGTCCTTGAGCCGCGGGTAGTAGGTCGGCTTCGGCGGCAGCTCGCCGAGCGCGTGGCGCTTGAAGGCTGCGAAGTCCTCGCACTGCAGGAACGGGTTGAATCGGCGCTCGTAACCGATCGAACTGCTCAGGCGATCGCCGATCTGCGCACCGCACGGCGATCCGTGGGCGTGGGTGGGATGCAGCAGCACGTCGTCGCCGAGCTTGGCGAAGAACTCGTACAGCGTGCGGTACTGCTGCTCGACGAGCTTCTCGGCGGCCTCGGGCCCGAGCAGGTCCGTGCGGCCGGCCGCGTTGATCAACAGCGAGCCGCCGGAGAACGCCCCGTACGGATGGGACGAGTGCTTGGCTTCGGCGATCAAGAAGGTCAGGTGTTCGGGAGTGTGCCCGGGCGTGTGACGCGCCGTCAGCAGCGTGTCGCCGAATTCGAACGTCTGGCCGTCCCGCACCGGCTGGTGCTCGTAGCCGTATTCGTCGGAGCCGCCCTCGTGGCTCGCGTAAACGGTCGCGGAACCGGTGCGGTGCGCCAGCTCGAGCGCACCACTGAGGAAGTCCTCGTGGATGTGGGTCTGGAAGACGTGCGTGATCGACACCTTCCGCTTGCGCGCGAGCTCCAGGTAGACGTCGATGTCGGGGCGTGGGTCGATCACGCAGGCGATGTTCTTGGCGTCGTCGCCGATCAGATAGCTCAGGTCCCCGAGGCCCTCGGTCAACACCCTCTCGAAAACCAAGGCCATCGTCTGTTCCTCTCGAAGCGCTTCTTGTCAGCCGTCCGTGCGAACGTAGGACCACCCCGCTTGCTGGCGACGCACGACCTGTGCAACGCCTGCGTCCACCGTGACGGCGAACGGGACCAGGTCCGCCTTGTCCACGTTCTGTCGTCGCATCGTGTTCTCGCAGGCGGCGAAGATGACGTCCTCGCTGGCGATCTTCTCCAGCCGCTCGTGCACGGCCCCGTTCTCGCCCTTCATCAGCATCCCGAGTGCTTCCCCGTGGACGACCACCTCGATTGATGTCGCGCCGAGAGCCGTTTGTAGATTCTCGACGTTGTTGATCAGGCTCCGCCAACTCTTGGCGTCACCGCTCGTCAGCTCGAAGACCACGTAAGGGCGTGCCAAGGCTTCGGTCTTGCGGTCGGTCTTCGAAGCGGTGCACGACAGGCCGGCCAGAGCCAGCACGAAGAGGGCGAGGAAGGTTCTCGAGATCGTGCTCGACATGGGAGCTCCCCGCGTCGACCAAGCAAATCCCAGGCCGTCGTTCGCCTCTCTCGACACCGCGCCGGTCGAGCCGCGCTGTTGCCGTCGCGGGTCCGGGCGATCACCACGGCGGCCATCGGCGCGTCGTGCGGCCGGACCCTCCCTCTCCGCGAATTCCCTGGGCACCGCACAGTCGCCGGGACGCAAGAGCCGAGGCGGCGTCGATGTCAGGGAAGAAGCAGCGACCCGAATCTCCCGCAGGCAGGTCGAAGGTCGAGCGGAGAAGATCCGGGGCGCGAATGGGGTCGATTCTCGACGCGGCGGGTCCATGGACGCCGTCCTGCGTCGGACGCCGTCCCGCGTCTCCTTCGCGGCGAGGAGCTGGACGCCGTGTCGAGCGAGCGAGCCCCGTGGGATGCTCGCATGGGCTCACCCGTGCCCGCGATCGCCCGTCCCTCCGCGGATTCCCTTCACGGACCCGGTTCCATGGCGTATAGGTGCGCACCCTCGTTCCCCCCGAGGGCCCTCGAGAAACTCCCATGTTCGCCTTCATCACGTTCGACCCCACGTACTGGTTCCTGGTCGGCCCGGCGCTGCTTCTGGCGCTCTGGGCGTCGATCAAGGTCAAGACCACGTTCAACGCCTACTCCCAGGTCGGCGTGCGCAACGGCATGACCGGCGCGCAGGCCGCCATGGCGGTCGCGCGAGCCGGCGGGGCCGACGTGACCGTCGAGCGGAGCCAGGGGTTCCTCTCCGACCACTACGACCCGCGCTCGAAGACGCTGCGCCTGTCGCCCGAGGTCTACGAAGGTCGCTCGATCTCGTCGATCGCCGTCGCGGCTCACGAGGCCGGCCATGCGATCCAGCACGCGAAGGGCTACCCGTGGCTCAACTTCCGCTCGGCCATGGTGCCGGTGGCGCAGATCGGCTCGAACGTCTGGATCTGGGTGTTCATCGCCGGCCAGTTCATGCAGCAGCCTGCCCTGATCGACATCGGCATCCTGCTGTTCGCGGCCACGGTGGTATTCCAGCTGATCACCCTGCCGGTCGAGTTCGACGCCACGCGGCGCGCGAAGGCCGTGCTGGCCGGCAGCGGGATCGTCTCCTCGCAGGAGGAGGCGGTCGGCGTCAACAAGGTGCTGGGCGCGGCGGCGATGACCTACGTCGCGGGTGCCCTGACCTCGATCATGACGCTGCTCTACCTGTTCATGCGCCGGCGCGACTGAGAGGCCGAGAAGGAATCGATCGTACGGTCTCTCCGATCCTGGTGGCGCCGCTCCGCGGCGCGAGAGACCTCGAATTCTTCTCAGTCTCTGAGCCCGGATGATTCACGAAGCCCCTCGTCTGGGCGCGCTGGCGGCTGCCGCTGCCAATCGAAGCGACCGCCGGCCAGCTTCGGGGCATCACCCTCGCCGTGCGCCGAGTCGGCGCTGGGATGAGAGACGGTCGCGCTGCTGCCGGGTCTCACGACAGAACTTGATTCGGCAGAGATTCGCGAGCCTTGGCCGCATGCGGTGGCGCGAGGGTCCGCCGAATCGATCGCTCACTGACCCGGCTTTCGTGAAGCATCCGGGCTGAGAGTCCGAGAGCGGGTCGATCCTACGGCCTCTCGGATCCTCGTGGCGCGGCGCGTAACCGCGCGCGGCGTGCTGAGCGTTCACATTCTTCTCACCCTCTGGGGAGCATCCGCCGCGCGGCATTCCGCGCGCGCGTCTAGCGGCCCGTCGCGGGCGCCTGCGGCAACTCGAGCCAGGCTTCCTTGCCATCTTCCACGGTGATGCGGCCCAGCTCTCGCTCCGCGCCCAGCACCGCATGCAGCGCGCGCCACTTGCCCGCCGGCAGGAGCTTCACTTCGAAGAGGCCGTTCGCGTCCGGCAGGGCCGACACCACGAACACGAGCCCCTTCGGATCGTCGAGCGACATCCGGAGGCTCTTGACCGTGGGATCGTTCACCCTGCCCGACAGCCGGCCCAGCTTCAGCTCGTGCTCCCACGTCGTTTCTCCGGCGGCCAACTCGAGCGTGGCCTCGATGCGCACGTCCAGATCCGCGAGCTTGCCCATGATCCGCAGCAGGTGACTCCCGGGCGTCTCGCCCACGAGACGGAACGCGCCGGCGCCGTCGAGCACCGCGTCCTCGATCCGCGGTGACGCGCCCGGGCCGCGCAGTGTCGCGCGCCAACCCTGCATCGGCCTGTTCGCGAGCGCCAGCGTTCCGGCCAGGCGCGGCGCACGCGCGAGGTCGATGTCGAAGCGCGTCTCCGCGCCGGCCTTGGCCTGTACGGGCAGCGGGAAACCGTCGGCGCCGACGCGCGACATCTCGAAGTTCCCGCCTGGCGCCCCGGGCGCCTTGGCTTGCACGCGCACGTGCCAGCCGCCCGGGATCACGCGCTCGAGGCGGTACTCGCCCTTCCCGTCCGTCACCGCCGTGCGTGGGAACGCGTCGCCGCGCGAAGCACACACGGTCAGGCCCTCGACGCGCCCGCCTTCGCGGTCCGGGGAAACGCGCCCGATGATCGTGGCGCCCGCGTCCAGCTCGATCTCGAGCTCGGGCTTGGCGCCGGCGGGCTCCAGGTCGAGCGGACCGCTCTCGGACGGCGCGAAGCGCGGCGAATCGACGCGCACGTACCAGCCGCCCTTGCTCGGGACGCGCAGCGCGAAGCGCCCGTCGGGGTCGGTCGACGTCGTCGCCACGGGATCCCCGGAGCTGCGCTGCGAGAATCCCTCCAGACGCACGACGGACACGCCCAGGTAGGCGGCGTGGAGCGTCACGCGCGCGCCCGACACGGGCATGCCGGCGGCCGTGACGATGCCGCGCTGCGGCTCGGGCGGCGCGGCCTGCCAGGCGAGCGCGAGGATCGGGATGGTCAGCAGCTTCAACGTGTTCAGCATGGCGTGATCGTCCAGCGTACCGCCATCCTTGCCGTTGCGGATGCACGCCATGAACGCGGCCAGGCGCGACGCGCCACGATGGCGGCCACGTCGCAGCTGTGGCTCCTCTGGCTCGCGCCGCTCGTGGGCGCGCTGATCGGCGGCGCGTTCTGGAAGGTCCTGGGTCGCGAGCCGGTCCATCCCCGCTGAACGGCCACCGGCCCCAGCGCGCAGGCGGTGGAGCGGCCAGCCCTGATGCCCCCGAGCGGTGAACACGGGTGTCAGACACCTTGTACCGGGGACAAGGTGTCTGACACCGTTGTCTACCGCGCTCGGCGCAGCGCGTTCGCGATGATCCGCTGCACGACGTCCGCGTAGGCGTGTCCGGCCCGTGCGGCGCACAGCGCGAAGCCGGCTTCGGGGGACAGGTCGGGGTTCGCGTTGACGTCGACGACGAAGGGCTGGCCGGAGCGGTCGAGGCGCATGTCGACGCGGCCGTAGCCGGCCAGCCCGAGCACCTGGAAGGCTTCGCGCGCGACCGCTTCGATGCGCGCGCGCTGCGCGTCGGGCAGGTCGCGCGCCGCGATCACGTTCGTCAGCGCCCAGTCGCGGCTCGTGTCGATCCACTTGCCGGCGTAGGACACGATGCGCGGCATGTCGGGCGGGAAGCCCGAGTAATCGATCTCGACGAGCGGCAGGACCTCGAGCCCGTCGGGGCTTTCGATCAGGCCGACGTTGATCTCGCGACCGTCGACGAACTCCTCGACCAGCGCCGGCTGGTGGTACTGCGCGATCACCCAGCGGGCGCGCGCGCGCAGCGCGGCCTCGTTGCGCACGACGCTCTCCGACGCGATGCCGTGGCTGGCGTCCTCGCGCGACGGCTTCACGATCGCCGGCAGGCGCAGGCCCGCGAGCGGCTCGTCGCCGCGCGCCATCACGACGTGGCGGGGGACCGGGATGCCGCGCGCGGCCAGCAGCGCCTGCGTCACAGGCTTCTCGAGGCACAGCGTCATCGCGCGCGGCGGCGAGCCCGTGTACGGCAGACCGCGGAGCTCGCACAACCAGGCGAAGATCGGCTCCTGGCGCGCGTCGCCGCCGATCGCCTCGACCAGGTTGACCACCACTTCACAGTCGAGCGCGCCGACGAGGCGCAGGACCGCGCCGGCGTCGGATCGCAGCGGCAGGACCTCCACCGTGTGGCCGCGCGAGCGCAGCGCATCGGCCACCGCAGCCGCGCAAGCGACGACGCCCTGAACGGCCAGCGCGTCCTCTGCGTCACCGTGCGCCAGCGCCGCGTCGTCGTTGTACACGACCGCGACGCGTTGGACGGCGGCGGTCATCGCAGGCCCAGGCGCGCGCAGGCCTGGTCCAGGATCGTTCCGATCAGGTCCTCGTACGGCCGGTCCATGCGCTGCCACAGGAGCGCCAGATCGCTCCACCCAGGCGCGATCCCGGGCAGCGGGTTGGCCTCGATGAACTTGGGCTCTCCGTCGCGGCCGGTGCGGACGTCGACGCGCGCGATGTCGCGGCAGCCCAGCGCCTGGTACGCGCCCAGCGCGACGGCCTCGATCGCCGCGATCTCGCGCGCGGGACGCCGCGGCGGCACGACGTACTCCATCTCCTGCTCCCAGTCCGGGCTGCGCTTCAGCTCGAGCGAATAGACGAAATCGGCCGGTGCAACGCGCTTCGGCACGATCTCCATCGCGGCGACGACGCGCGCGCTCGCGCCCGTGCCGACGACGGCCACCGTGAACTCGGGACCGCTGCAGAACTCCTCGACCAGCACCGGCTCCTTGTAGTGCGCCAGCAGGACGCCTACGCGCTCGCGCAGCGACGACTCCTCCGCGATCTTCGAGTTGCGCCGGATCCCCATGCTCGAGCCCTCGAACAGGGGCTTCGCGAACAGCGGGTACTCGAGGTCGAGAGTCTCGAGATCGCGCGCGCTCTCGATGACCGCGTAGCGCGGCGTCGGCACGCCCTCGCCGGCCACGATGCGCTTGGCCATGCGCTTGTCGAGCGCGACCGCCATCGTCAGCGGATCCGAATGCGTGTACGCGATCCCGAGCATTTCGCACATGGCCGGCACGTGCGCCTCGCGCGAGCGCGAGCCGTGGCCCTCCGCGATGTTGAAGACGATCTGCGGCGGCGTCTCCAGCGCCGCCGTCACGAAGCGGCGACCTCCTCCCAGCTTCGTCACGCGGTGCCCGCGGCCGACGAGCACGCGCTCGATCGCGTCGACCGTCGCGGGCGAGTCGTACTCCTCGAGCGCGTCGTCCGGCCCCTGCGGGTCATCCGGTTGACCGGCAGCGAAGTCGGTCTTGAGATCGAAGGCGATGCCGATGTTCATCGAGGGCGAGGGTGGAGTTCGCGCTCGTCTCGGGACGTCGACGGATCCGACCTGCGGATCCCGGCGCGCACGATCGCGCGGAATCTATCCGGTGCTCGGGCAGGCAACCAGCGCCGGACCTCGGCACTCCCGCAGATGCAACCGCCTCCAGGCGCTCCCAGGGGATCTTTTTGCCGAAACCACACGAACTTGGAAAACGTGGCAGGATCGTGTGCAGCCCGGTGCCGCCTGGCACCGGGTCTTCCCCCCCTGCCCAGCGCCGTCACTCGGCGCAATCTGCGTCGCCACGTCCCCGGCCCTGGAAGGCACACCATGAGAATTCAATTCGTCAGCGCAGCTCTGTCTCTCGCACTCGGCATCGGTGCCGCTGTCGGCACATCGACCTCCGCGGACGCACAGACCTGGACCGCAGGCGCGTCGGCCCCGACGCCGTACGTGCGCGGGACGGCCGTGTGGTTCCCGAGCAACGGTCGCCTCTACATCCTGGGCGGCCGCACGGCGGACACCGCCGGCTCGGACCTGCTGAGCCCCAGCGAGTACAACCCCGGCACGAACACCTGGGCCGCGATGACCGCGGTGTTCCCGAGCAACCAAGTCAACAACATGGCCGGCGGCGTACTCACCGACGCCGGCACGCCGTACATCTACGTGGTGGGCGGCTCGGCCGCGGGCGCGGCCACCTCGACGCCGACGCTGAAACGGTACGACCCGATCGCCGACGTGATCACGGTCGTGGCGACCGATCCGTGGCCGGCTCCGGCCAACACGCTGCCGGGCAGCGGAGTGATCCTCAACAACAAGCTCTACGTGATCGGCGGCTTCACGATCAGCGTGTCGATGAGCAGCCAGATCTGGGAGTTCGATCCCGCGGCGGCTGCCGGCACGCGCTGGACGCTCAAGGCGTCAGCGTTGACGGTGCCCGTGGGCTACGTGCCGGCCAACGCGATCGGCGGCCTGATCTACATCGCCGGCGGCGCGACGTTCGTCTCTCCGGGGCTGTTCGACAGCGCAGACTCCTACGTGTACGACCCGGTTGCGGACCTCCTCACTCCGATCGCGCCCATCCCGCGCGCCGTGGGCGAAACCCGCGCGGTCGCGCAAAAGGGCCAGCTGTGGGTCCTGGGCGGCGGGCGCACGCTGCCGAACCCGTCCACCCAGGTCGATGCCTTCTCGCCCGGCCCGGGCACGTGGGGCGTCGCGACTCCCATGAACTTCGCTCGCCGCAACATCGCGGCCGACATCGATCCGGCCACGAACACGATCTTCGTCGTGGGCGGTTACACCGCGGCGAACCTGCCGACGGCCGACTTGGACATCTTCCGTGGTGCCCCGATCGTGAAGTACTGCGCGGGCGACGGCACGGGCACGCCCTGCCCGTGCGGCAACAACAGCCCGGTCGGCCCGGGCGCCGGCTGCCTGCACTCGCTCGGCACCGCCGGCGATCTGAACGGGACCGGTGCGCCCAGCATCGCGGCCGACACCCTGGTGCTCGCGGGGTCGGGCATGCCGAACTCCTCGGCGCTCTACTTCCAGGGCACGACGGCGCTGGCCGGCGGACTCGGCGTGACGTTCGGTGACGGCCTGCGCTGCGCCGGCGGCAACATCGCACGGCTGGGCACGAAGCAGAACGCGGCCGGCGCTTCGCAGTACCCCGCTGCCGGTGATTCCAGCGTGTCGGTGCGCGGCAACGTCACCGCGCCGGGCAAGCGTCGCTACCAGGTCTGGTACCGCAACGCGGCCGCTTTCTGCACCTCGGACACGTTCAACCTGACGAACGGGCTCGAAGTCATCTGGCAACTGTGAGAGACCTCTGAGAGTCGCTCACGACGAGCCGTGAGACGCGCCGGAGGGCACCTGCCTCCGGCGCGCTTCGTTTCAGCGCACGAGATTGCGCCGACGCAGCTCCGCGGCCACGAGGCGCGCGACCATCGAGTGACCGGCGGCGTTCCAGTGGCCGTCCGGCAACAGGACCTGCGTACCGCTCGTGCGCGTGTCGTCGAAGGCCCGGGCGAGCAGGAACGGCTCGAGGCCCGCGGACTCCAGGCCGGCCACGGCGCGTGCGTCGGCGTCGGCCTGCGCGGAGGGGATCACCACGCACAGCAGGCGTTTTTCGTGCATTTCGGCCGTCTTCTGCAGCGCGCGCGCGATCGCCACGAAGAGCGGCAGGCCGTCGCGCCCGACCCACGGCGGCGCGACGTCGTGCGCCAGCGCGCGGCCGTGGAAAGGCGCCATCAGGAGCTCGGTCAGGTAGCTCGCGTCGCGCAGGCGCGCCAGCAGGCTCGGCGCCGGCGCGTGCGGCACGAGCCGTTCGCCGTCGAGCTCGTACCAGGGCTTCGCGAAGCTGTAGCGCCGGCTGTAGCGCACGTCCTCGACGTCGTTGGCCAGGCTCGCGAACCACACGACGACGTCGGGGTCGTACGCGCGGCCGACCGACTCGAGCAGGATCAGCTCTTGGTCCGGACCGTAGGCGGTGACACCCAGGTTCCAGGCCTCGAGCTCGGGGACCTCGCGCTCGAGCGCCTCGGACACGCGCAGGCCGTCGTCGACGCCGACGCCGAAGACGTAGGAATCGCCCAGCAGGATCGCGCGCTGTCGGCCGGGCGTGCGCGCGATGTCGCGCGGCTTGTCGCGCCAGCCGAGCGCGTTCGTGCGCGCGGCCAGGTGCTCGCCCCACAGCGCGCCGCGCTTCTCGAGGTCGGGCAGCGGACGCCACCCGAGCACGGGGTCGAGCGCCAGGCCGCGGTCCTTGTCGAGTGCGAACGCCACGCCGCGCGCCACCAGCTCGAGTGCCGCGACGAGGACGAGCGTGCCGGCCGCGATCAGCGCGACCCGCCGCCTCGTCCGCACTGATTCTCCAGCGTGTTCAGCGTGCGGATCCCGAGCTGCGCGCGCGTCCCGAGCAGCTTCTGGACCGCTTCGGGCGCGAGGGGCTTCACGGTCCCGACGCAGTTCGCGATCCACAGGATCCGCGCGGTGTGCTCGAGCATGTCGAGCTTCTTGTAGGCGTCGAGCAGGTTCTTGCCGAGCGTCACCGACCCGTGGTTCTGCATCACGACCGTGTCCGAGCAGCTCACGATGTTCTTGATCGAGTCGGCCAGCTCGTGCGTGCCCGGCGTGCCGAACGGCGCGGTCGGGATGCCCCCGATCGTCACGATGATCTCGGGGATCACCGGGATCTGCATGTCGATGCCGGCCAAGGTCAGCGCGACCGCGTGCGGGGGATGGCAGTGCAGCACGGCGCACATGTCGCGGCGCTGCTCGTAGCAGACCATGTGGATGCCGAGCTCGGTCGACGCGCCGGGCCCGTTGTCGACGACCTTGCCGGACAGGTCGATGTGCGCGATCTGCTCGGGCACCAGGAAGCCCTTCATCGCGCCGGCCGGCGTGATCAGCAGCGTGTCGTCGGTCATGCGCACGGAGATGTTTCCGTCGGCGCCGACGATGTAGTTGCGCGCGTAGCACAGGCGCCCGATCTCGCAGATCGCGTTGCGCAGGCGCGCTTCCTCGTCGCTCCAGCCGCGCGCGCGCGCCAATTCCTCGAGGTTCGTCATCGCGCGACCGTGCCTTCCCGGTGGTCGTAGGCCAGCGTGCCACCCATCTCGACGTAGTCCACGATCGCGACGACGATCGTCTTCACGGGCGCCTTCGGATCGCCCAGGATCTGCCGCGCGGAATTGCCCTCGTCGATGACGAGCACGCGGTCGCCGACGCCGGCCTGCGCGCGGTCCAGCGCGATGCGCGCGCGCCCCGCAGGCCGTCCGTCCGGCGCGATCGGACGCAGCAGCAGGAGCCGCTCGCGCTCCAGCACGGGGATCGTGACCGGCGTCACGATCGTGCCAATGACCTCGGCCAGGATCACGGGCGCGCTCCGGTCTCGCGGCCGATGAACTGGCCGTTCGAGACGGCCTGCTCGACGTAGCCCAGGATCGAGGCGTCGACCGGCACGAACGTCTCGGGGCAGGCCAGCGCGGCCTCGCGGCCGTCGACGAAGCTCACGAGATCGCCCGGACCGGTTCCGACGACCGCGCAAGCCACCAGCGCGTCGCCCGACGGCGCGCCGCGCTCGTCGAGCGGCTGGATCCACTGCAGCGCCACGCCGGTCAGTCCCGGGTACATCGTCGACGCGACGACGCGCCCGATTACGCGCGCAAGGTACATGTCAGGCTCCGCTCGATTTCTTCACGGGCTCTCAGACCCACTTCTCGTAGACGTTCGACCCGCCCAGGTCCCACGAGTCGACGATCGCCATGATCACCGCGTCGCACGGCCGGTTCTCGGTCAGCGTCGTCTGCCGCGCGCTCGAGCCCGTCGCGTAGAGGACCATGTCCTCGTTGCCCGCGCCGACCGAGTCGATCGCGACGACGTACTGGTCCTTCGGCTTGTTGTTCTGGTCGTGGACCTGCACGACGAGGAGCTTGCGGTTCTCGAGCTTCTCGTCCTTGTGCGTCGCGACGACGCTGCCCACGACCTTTCCGATCAGCATGATCAAGATCCTTCGAACACGGTGACGACGGCCGCGCGCGGCAGCACGTCCTCGACGAAACGGCGCCGCAGCTCGGCCCGGACGTACGCGGACATCACGTCCCACGACGGCTTCGGGCGGCGGCGGCCGACCCAGAGGAGACAGGAGCCGTTCGCGAGCCGCAAGGGCCCGACGAGTCCGCCGGCCTGCGCTTCGGGCAGGGCCAGGCGGCGCACGACCTCGTCCCGGATCTCGCGCGGGATCTTGGGCGTCAGCGGGCCGACCCAGCCCAGCTCGCCGCCAGCAGTCCGCGTCTCGGCGTCCTCCGAGCGCGACTTGGCCAGGTCGCGGAACTCTTCGCGCGAGCGCGCGCGCTGCGCGAACGCGGCCAGCTCCTTCTCGGCCTCCTCGTAGGTGCGCGGGTTGAGGTCGTTCTTGTATTTCGCGGCGCGCAGGAACAGGAGCGCGACTTCCTGCGCCGGACCGAACAGGCCGTCGAACAGCTCGCGCTCGGTCTCGTACATCTGCTTCAGGTCCTCGGCGCCGTAGGAGCGCTCGACCCACAGCTTCGAGAGCGCCGAGATGCGCACGGCCGGATCGTCGCCGATGCGCTCGACCAGGATGCCCTGCGCGCCCAGCAGCTGATCGAGCGGCACGCCCTTGTTGTTCGGATCCAGGCGCGCTTCGTCGCGCCGGCGCTGGACCTCTTCCTGGACGGCTTTTTCCAGCTTTTCCGGCGCCAGGTCGGGCATACGCGCCAGCATCCGCTTCTGCAGCAGAAGCTGGTAGCAATCTTCGCGCAGCGTCTCGGCCGGCAGCCTTCCGCGCAGGTAGTCCAGGAACTCCTGCGGCGCGATCGTGAAGTCGCCGCCGCGCGCGACGAGGCCTGCCTTCCAGGGCGGTGCGAACGTCTGGAAGCCGCGCTGGGCGAGCTCTTCCTCGATCCAGATCTCCTGCTGGTCGGGCGTGACGGGCTTCTTGTCGTCGAGCCCCAGCGCGCGGCGCGTCAGCGTCTCCTGGACGTAGGCCAGCCAGAGGAAGTGCTTGAACTGCTCGCGCGTGAGCCGCGCGCGCTTCAGATGACCGGCCAGGCCGTCAGGCGAGCCGCCCTTGCGCGCCTCGGCGTCGGCGTCGCTCGTGCGACGTTCGAGATCCGCGTCAGAGAGCAAGAGCCCGCTCTCGCGCCCGAGCTTGTCGAGCAGCTTCGACTTGGCCAGGTGGCGCAGCGCGGCGCGACCCTCCTCGCCGCCCGCGCGGCGGATCACGAGGAGCTCCTCGAGCTCTTCCGCGCTCAGCACCGTGTCGAGCGCCTGCGCGACGATCTCTTCGGACGGGACCGCGCGCGCCGCGACGGCGGACGACGCGAGTGGAGTGATGGACCAGGCGGTCCAGCCTGCCGCCGCCTCGGGGCCCGAAGCTCCCAGCGCCAGCGCGACGAGCGCGAGCGGCGCCGAGCGGCTCCGGAGAGCGTCGAGGAGCGGCAGGGCGATGCGGGACATGCGGTCTCGGTGCCGCGGGTGCGCCGCGCGGCCGCGGGAGGATAGCCGTGCGCGCGGCGGGGGGCTACGGACGGTTCGCCGCGCGCACGGCTATCC
>Ga0163152_10005561_pt1 | contig 14705 bp, 11 predicted proteins | sample OliLakLV19MP8IB2_FD_148635 | JGI IMG/M metagenome (GOLD analysis project Ga0163152, IMG submission 148635) | Freshwater microbial mat bacterial communities from Lake Vanda, McMurdo Dry Valleys, Antarctica - Oligotrophic Lake LV.19.MP8.IB-2 | ecosystem: Environmental > Aquatic > Freshwater >... | reverse complement strand
GACCAGAACCCCGTGCCGCGGGCCGACCACTGCATCGTGCTGTTCTTGAACGGTGGCCCCAGCCACCTGGACATGTGGGATCTCAAGCCCGAGGCCCCCGACGGCATCCGCGGCGAATTCAACCCGATCGACAGCTCGCTGCCGGGCTATCGAGTGAGCGAGCACTTGCCGCGGCTCGCGCAGCAGATGCACCGCGCGACGATCGTTCGTTCGATGCACCATAGCGTGAACAACGCGCACGCGGCGGCCGTGTACTGTGCGCTGACGGGGCACGACCGAGGCGAACTGGGGGGCGGCGCCCAGCCGACTGATTACCCGTCGCCGGGCTCGGTGACTTCGATGCTGCGCCCGCCCGAGCGCATCGTGGTGCCGCAAGTCTGTTTGCCGTACATCACCAAGGAGGGGGCCGGCGGTCCGCCACAGCCCGGTTTCTTTGGCGGGTTCTTGGGGGCGTCGCGCGATCCGCTGTTCGTGCTGCGCGATCCGAGCGCGCCCGACTTCGGCGTGCCCGAGTTGACGCTCACGGCCGATGTGTCGCTCGAGCGGCTGGCTTCGCGCCGAAAGTTGTTCAGCGAGGTGGATGCGCGGCTGGCCAGCTACGCCGGGCAGGCGCAGTACGACGGGCTCGATCAGTTTCAGCGGCAAGCGCTCGAGCTGTTGACGAGCGAAGCCTCGCAACGGGCGTTCCGTTTGAGCGAAGAGCCCGATGCGGCGCGCGACGCTTACGGCCGCAATATCTACGGCCAAAGCGTGCTGTTGGCGCGGCGGTTGATCGAGGCCGGCACGCGCTTCGTCATCGTGAGCTGGGCCCCCGATGCGAACGCCACGTGGGACACGCACGGCGGCAATTTCAAGAAACTCAAGGGGACTTTGTTGCCGCAGCTCGACGCGGCCGCCAGCAGCTTGATCGGCGACCTCGCCCAGCGCGGGCTGCTAGAGCGAACCATCGTGGCGATCTTCGGCGACTTCGGTCGCACGCCGCGGATCAACGCGGCGGATGCCGGCCGCGATCACTGGAACTTCTGCTACAGCCTGATGCTGGTCGGCGGCGGTTTCAAACAGGGGTTGGTGTACGGGGCGAGCGACAAAATTGGCGCCTTCCCGGCGCAAAGCCCGCTCACGCCTGGCGACATCGTCGCGACGATCTATCAGGCTTTGGGGATCGACCCCACGCGCGAGCTGTACGACCCGCTCCGTCGGCCCCACCGCCTGGTACCGGCGGGAGATGTTGTGCCGGATTTGCTGGTCTAAACGGCAGTTGTCGGCGTCAAAATCGCGAGTTTGCCGCGAAATCGGCCGGCCGCGGTGACGGATTTGGCGGCGACCGTCGTATTCTTTCCGTGGCACGACTTACGTGCTGCCGGCCGAGCCCACCCACGCCGTGTTACCGCCGCGGTTAGCACCGCCGCGTTTCGTAACAGCACACCGTAACAGCCACACTGCCCACATAGTAACAGCCACGCCCTGCCCGCGCTTGGATTGATTAGCCAATTCAGGCGTGCCAAATTACACGCGCACGTCGGTCGCCACGAGGGCGAGCACCGCCCGAACTGCGCGATCCTGCGGAGGTCATTTTCCGATGTCCGGAACCGTCAGTTTACCGAAACGCAATTTTCGTCGTCCGTCACCGGCCGCGCCCCTTGCGCAAAGCAAGTACCCGCCCGGTCCGCCGAACGGCATCTTCGGCTGGCGGCACGTCGGGCGATTGAAGAACGACCTGCTGGGCTTCGCCGCCGAACTGCAGCGCAGGTACGGCGATTGCGTCAGCTATCGCATCGGACCGATTCGGCTCTATCAGTTTTCGCATCCCGAGCAGGTGAGCGAAATCCACGTCAAGCACGCCGATGCGTTTCACAAGCCGCAGACCGTGAAGACGTATTTCAATCGCTGGATGCGCTCGGGCCTGCTGTTGAACGAAGGGCCCGACTGGCAGCAGCAGCGCCGCAAAGTGCGTTATGCCATGCAGCAACTGACTACGGACAAGCTGGCGGCCGCGATCGCCGCCGAAACGAACCGCCTGGCAACCGACTGCGAATTGGGCGAAGTGGACGTGGCCGCCGGTATGGATCGGCTGGCCTTCGGGCTGAACGTTCGCGCGCTGTTGGGGATCGAGGCCCCCGCGGCGATCGATCCATTGCACGAAGCGGCCAACGTAATGCACGAGACGGGCATCGCCGAACTGGAAAGCTTTTCACCCTGGCCCGACTGGTTGCCGATCCCCAGCAAGAACCGGTTACGGCGCGCGATGCGCACGTTCGACGACATCCTGCTCGACGCCGCCCGCCGGCGCGAAGTGGCCGCCAGCGCCGACGACTTACTCGGTCAACTACTCGTGGCGCACGATCGCAGCTTGCGCACGGTGGGGATGACGCCGGCGCGGGCACGCGACGAAGCGGTCAACTTGCTGATGGGGGGCAAGGAGACAGTCGGCGCGACGCTGACGTTCGCCACGTACTTGCTGGCCCTGCATCCGGAGGTGCAAGAGCGTGCGGCGGCCGAAGTCGAGCGCGAGCTTGGCGATCGGCCGATTGAGCTGGCCGACATGGCGCGGCTGGTCGAGGTGACGCGCATTGTTCAAGAGACGATGCGGCTTTATCCGCCGGTCTATGCATTGACGCGGCAAGTTGCCCGACCGGTGACGATCGCGGGCTACCGCTTGCGGCGCGGCAGCATGGTGATGGTGCCGCTAAACGTGATTCATCAAGACGAGCGCTGGTGGAACGAGCCGCACGAGTTTCGGCCCCAGCGATTTAGCGAAGAGAACGAGAAACATCGGCCGCCCTACGTCTATCTGCCGTTCGGGGCCGGGCCGCGCAGTTGTGTCGGCAAGCAGATGGGGCAAGCCCAATGCGTGCTGGTGCTGGCCGGCCTGCTGCGGCAGTTCCAGTGGCGCTTGGCGCGAGGGCAAGGCGCGCCGCGCCTGAAGTGCGACATCGTGGTCCACCCGAGCGATCCGCTGCGGCTGGAGTTTGCGCGACGGGGGTAAGGGGGGCCTACGCGAATCTTAAGGCGAGTGGCGAAGGCGGCCCCGTCACCAATCTCGTGGCGAGTGTGGCTTGATCGCGCTACAATGGCACGTGTCGCACGCCGGCCACGATTCGCGCCATGCCTTCTGAGCCACACATCTCGACCGACTTGAAGTACCTGCCGACCGGCGGCATGGAATTTACCTATTGCCTCGCGCATCGCTTAGCGTCACCGCTGCTGCTTGTCACCGTGGCGGCGATGGTATTGATGTCACTGGCGATTCTGTATTCGCTAGTTGGGCTCGCTGATTTCTTGGCAGTTGAGACATACGTACGAATCTTGAACGCGATTCTAATCTTCGCGTTCTTGTGCTACTGGGCCCGACAGTTTGTCTGGGCGTTTCCACGTTGCGAGACGATTGTCCGTACCGGCGATTCGCTTGCCATTACGCGCCGCATGTGCGGAATTCGGGTGAGACGGCGTTTTGGATTGCGACCTGGCGCGCTGGGCGTGCAATTCGAAACCAGTTGGAGCAGCTTAACGAAACCGCGGTATCGCTTGCACTACGAGTCCGGCGGACGACAATGCGACTTCGCGAGGGGGTTGCCGGAGCAGACTGCTCGCGAACTGTTGATTCAATTGACGCATCGCGACGCGAGAAACGAAACGAGCCGCCTTGGTTCGCCATATCCTGGACCACCGCTGGGTTGCGAACCTTAGAGCTGATGTCGTGAGCGTCTGACGCATGCCGCAACTCCTCATTGAACACCGCCGTAGCACGCGACATCAGGGAGTCACACAACTCAGTTTGTTGGCCGTGCTGTTGCTGATCCTTGGTGCTGTGGCCTGGCTGTTTGGGCCCGCATTCTGGCGATTCAATGCAAAGGGCATCGTGGCCTGGTGCGCCATCACAATTGCCTTAGCGGTTGCTACAGTAGTCATTCCGTCAATCGTCGGCATCGTGCGAAATCGCGAGTTCGTCTGTCGGCTCACCAGTGAATCGCTGGAATGCCAATGCCCCGGTTGGGGCAACGGCCAGACTTGCAACGTCCGCGTCGCCGACATCGTCAAGATCCAGTACAAAGGCTCACGCGATGACAATATGGGGCGCGAGATCTTCGATCGAGCGGGGAACGTCTATTGGCTCACGCGGAACTTTGGCAACCCGGTTCGCACGATCGTTACCACGCTCTGCGAGCTAAACAAAGCGATCGAATTGGACGAGGGGTAGACAACACCGCAGGGCAACCCCGCCGTGGCACCCGACGTGCGAATCGGAATGTTGAGCGTTTTGCACAACGACGGGCCCAGGGCACGCGTTGCACACTCCAGGAACGAACGACCCTGACAGGGTCGAGACTTACGGTCACGACTACCCAGGGCTGCGCTGCGCTTGCCCTGGGCTGGTAGAGCCGGCCCTTCAGGCCGGAGGACGGCCTCATCAGGTCGCTGCGGTGCCCGGCGCTGCAGGGCAAGCCAGCAGTGGCACTCGACCTAAAGCGCCCGGAGGAGGCCGCGCGGTTCGCACAACAGCGAACGACCGCAAGCGCGTCCGCCTAGTTCTGCTGGCCCGTGTCGCGGCCGTCGTCTTTGTTCAAATGACGCCGCAGGTAGCGAGCTCGCTCGATGTTGCGGTCGGCCGTGTCGAGCTCCACACCACGCAGCTTCTGCAGATGGGCCGGCTGCGTGTGAATGAAGAGCTGGTTGATCGTGGGAATTTCCAGATCGTTGATCAGCCCGAGATTCACGCCCATGCGCACGCTGCTCAACAGGTGCATGGTCTCTTCGGAGCTGATGGTTTGCGCGGTGCGAAGGATGCCGTAAGCGCGGCTCACCCGGTCGTGCAGGTTCTCGTGGCTTTCCTTGATGAGGGCTTCGCGGGCGCGGCGCTCGTAGTCGATGATGAAAGGGACGACGTCGCCGACCTGCTCGACGAGCTGCTCTTCACTCTTGCCCAGCGTGATCTGGTTGCTGATCTGGTAGAAGTCGCCCATCGCCTGCGAGCCTTCGCCGTAGAGGCCGCGGACCGCCAGGTTGATTTTCTGCAGCGAGCGAAAGACCTTTTCGATTTGCCGGGTGAGCACGAGCGCCGGCAGGTGGAGCATCACGCTAACGCGCATGCCGGTGCCGACGTTCGTGGGGCAGGCCGTCAAGTAGCCAAGCTTTTCGCTGAAGGCGTAGGTCGCCCGCTCGCCGACCAGGTCGTCGATGCGGCTCATCTCGGCCCAGGCGTTGCGCAAGTCGAGCCCACTGTGCATCACCTGAATGCGGAGATGATCTTCCTCGTTGATCATCAGGCTGACTTGCTCGCCAGAATCGATGGCCACGCCGCGGGCCCCTTCGCTCTCAGCGTGCTCGCGGCTGATGAGCTGCCGTTCGACGAGAAACTGCCGGTCGATCCCTTCGAGCAGATTGACGTCGAGATAGTCGAGCCGCAGAGCGCTACCGGCGCCCAACACGGCGCCACGGAGAGTTTGTTCGATTTCGTTGCGATCGACGGCCGTGGCCCGGCTGATGAACGGGAACTCGGCCAGGTTGCGGGCCAGCCGGATGCGGCTGCTCATCACGATGTCGGACTGCGGGCCGGTGCCGCGCAGCCACTCACCGCAACGGCGAGCCAGGCTCTCAAGATCCAGTTGGCGTTCGACCATTTACCGATCCGTTCCGTGTTACCGGAAGTTCCGCAGATTGATTCGAACCGCTGATTGACCAGCACTTTTTAATCTGGGCCTATTGATCTGGGCCGCCCTTGATCTTCCGCATTTGATCGCGCAACTCCGAGGCCCGCTCGTAGTGCTCGTCGTCGATGGCCTCTTTCATCTCGCGGCGCAGGCGAATGAGCTGCGTTTGATCATCGGTGTCGACCGGCGTGCGGCGCGGCCGTTTGCCGACGTGCTGCGTCTCGCCGTGGATGTTCAACAGCAGCTTCTCAAGCTCCGCCTGAAAGCAGACATAATCGTGCGGGCAGCCGAGCCGCCCCTTGTTGCGGAAATCGAAGAACGTGATGCCGCAGACGGGGCACGACTGCTGATCGAGCCGGGCGAGCTCCTGGGCCGTTTGCCCGACCGCGAGGTGCTGCGCCAACTGCCCGGCCAAACCCGGGGCGGGGGCTTCATTTCCCTCGGGCTGGGTGAGGTACTCGCGCGCGCATTCCTCGCAAAGGTGGAGCTCCTGCGGCTTACCGCTGGTGAGCTCCGTGATGTGGAAGGTCGCTGGCTTTTCGCATTTCTGGCACTTCATGGCCGATCCCAAGTCTTTTGGCCAACACTGATTATGGCCAATGGCCGAAGGCGGCGCCGAACCGAGCTTGCCCCGCGGTGTCTGCCTAGTCGCGGTCGTCGTCGAGACAAGCCACAGGGATTCTAACAGTCGCGCTAGTACTGTCAATCTGAGGTGGCGCGGCGGCGCCTCGTCGCAAGCCGTTTGAGTCGAGAGACATACAACCGCGCGGTGGAGCGCACGTCGTGCCCCGAGCGAGGTCGGTTGCCGGCTGGGGGGCGGGTCGTTACGCTCTGGTGAATCACTCGACAGGCGAGCAGTTTGCAGTCGATTTCAGTACCGCCGGCGTAACCCCCATCAAGCTCGACCTTCCGCGATTGGACTCTTGAGGCGATGCACCATCCCGACCTGGCGGCGTTTCGCGAGTTGGCCGGCACGGCTCCCTGGGTGCCCGTCTACCGGCGGCTGTTAAGCGACACGCTGACGCCGGTGTCGGCCTTTCGGCGGATCGACACGGGCCCTTGCGCGTGCCTGTTCGAAAGCGTGATCGGCGGCGAGCGGGTCGGGCGCTACAGCTTTCTGACGGCCAATCCGTTTCTCGAGCTCGAAGCCTTTGGCCGCCGCGTCGTGGTCACCACCGATGGCCAGCGCGAAGAGTTTGAAACCGACGATCCGCTGCTGGAAGTGGAGCGGCGCGTGAGCTCGATTCGCGCGGCCGTGTTGCCCGAACTCCCCCCGTTCTGCGGCGGCGTGGTGGGCTATGCGGGCTACGACACCGTGCGCTATGTCGAGAACTTGCCCAACGCCCCGCACGACGATCGCGGGCTGCCCGATATGTCGGTCGCCCTGTACGACCACATGGTGGTGTTCGATCACGTGACCAAGACGGTGACGGTCGTGGCGATGGCCCGGCTCGATCTGCTCTCCGATGTCGACGCCGCGTTCGCCGACGCGTGCCGCCGGGTGGACGACCTGGTCGATCGGCTATCGCAGCCGGCCCACGACCCCGGCCTGGCCGACATCGACCTGAAGGGCTCGACGCAAATTGCTTACCGCTCGAACTTCACGCAGGATGATTTCGAGGGGGCCGTGCGGCAGGCGGTCGAGTACATTCGGGCGGGCGACATCTTTCAGGTGGTGTTGAGCCAGCGGCTCGAGTTGGATTTGACCGCGCCGCCGTTTGAGATCTATCGCACGCTGCGGATTGTGAATCCCAGCCCGTTCATGTTTTATCTGCGGACGCCGAGCGTGACGCTGGTCGGCAGCTCGCCGGAGATTATGGTGCGCGTGGTCGGTGGGCGGGTGACCGTGCGGCCCTTGGCGGGGACGCGCCGCCGCGGGGCTACCGAAGAAGAGGATCGCCGGCTGGCCGAGGAGCTGCTAGCCGATCCCAAGGAGCGGGCCGAGCACGTGATGCTCGTCGACCTGGGGCGCAACGATGTCGGCCGCGTCGCCCAGTATCGCTCGGTGAAGATCACCGACTGCATGACGATCGAGCGCTACAGCCACGTGATGCACATTTCGTCGAACGTCGAAGGAGAGTTGCGAGACGGTTGCACAGCGTTCGACGCGCTGCGGGCTTGCTTGCCGGCCGGCACCGTTTCGGGCGCGCCCAAGGTGCGGGCGATGCAGATCATCGACGAACTGGAGCCGCACCGCCGCGGGCCCTATGCGGGGGCGGTGGGCTATGTCGACGCCAGCGGCAACATGGACACCTGCCTGGCGCTGCGCACGATCGTGGTGCAGGGGAACAAGGCGTACGTGCAGTGCGGCGCGGGGATCGTGGCCGACAGCGACCCGGCTTCGGAGTATCAGGAGACGCTCAACAAAGCCCGCGGGCTGTTGAAGGCGATCGAGCTGACCGAAGCGCGGATGGCGCCGTAAGCGCGGCAGCCGGGGACAGGAGTCGTTTCTGCGCTTCGCATCGCGAACACGCACGACGCGGATCAGAAACGACTCCTGTCCCCCTCGCCATCTCGATGCGCTCGTGTCGCCGGGCGCCGCTCGCGCGTCCCATGCAGATCGATCCGTGCGATCAGCCGTACGGCTTGATCGTGCGGCCGCCATCGACCGGCAAGCAGACGCCGGTGATGAAGTCATTTCGTAGCAGAAACAGCACGGCGTCGGCCACGTTGGCAGGACTCCCTTCGCGCCCGACCAAGGTGCCGGCCACGGCTTCGGCACGTTCGGCGGGCGATAGCTCCGGCGGCAGCATGACCGGACCGGGGAGCACCGCGTTCACCCTCACGCGCGGATTGCGGGCGGCCAGCTCAATGGCGAACACGCGCGTGAGGGTTTCGATCGCCCCCTTCGAGGCGAAATAGGCGGCATAGTCGCGATACGGCCGGGCGGTCGCCCAATCGCCGAAGTTGACGATCGCTCCGCCAGTGGGTTGGGCAGCCATGGCCAGGCCGGCGTGCTGACAGCAGAGGAACGTGGAGAGTGTGTTGCTGTCGAACTGCTCGCGGACGTCGGCGGCGGTCGTCTCTTCGAGCGACTTGCGCGGCCAGACGGCGGCGCAGTTCACCAGGGCGTCGAGCTGGCCGAAGTGGGCGATCGCCTGGTCGATCATGCGGCGCACCACGGCTTCTTCGCGCAGGTCGCCGGCGACCGCGAAGGCTTCCGCGCCGCTGGCCTGAAGCTCGGCGACGGTTTCTGCGGCGCCGGCCAGCGAACGATTGGCGTGCAGGACCACGCGATAGCCGGCGTCCGCCAGGTGGCGCGCGACGACGTTGCCGACGCGCGGGGCGCCGCTGCCGGTGACCAGAGCCACCGGGTTCGGGGCCGTTGATGGTTGTGGATCGCTCAAGATGGCAAGTGCCCTGGCCAGAGTACGCGTAGCGAGAGTTTCGGCAAGGCAAGTATAGCTGTCGCGGCGAGCCCCGGGCGGGGATGTGATGTCACGGCCTGGCTAAAGCGGGATGGTCGCGGGATTCGCCCCGAGCAGGCCAACCTTGATGCCGTTTTGTTGTAGCACGGTCGTGGCCTTGGCATTGACTCGCAACAGTGCGAGCAGACCCAGGCAGGGAATCAGCGTCAGGATGCCCAACAGCACGCCGAGGGCCGGCCCATAGACTTTGATCGAGAGCAGGAAGACGAAGACCGCGCCCGCGACGATGATCCCCAAGGTGGCCAGTACCGAAAGCACACCAACCCATAGCGGTATTTCCGCAGTGCGCTGGCTGGTGATCAGCGTCTGCGCGATGAACGCGATGATGTAGAGCAAGATGCAGGCGATGATGCCGCGTTGATACATGGCGACGCTGCGCAGATCCTGGCGAGTGCCGCTCAGGACACCTACGGCAGGTGTGAGCTCCTGCGGAATTGGCGCTGGTGCTTCATAGGGGTTGAGCGACATCTGCCCTCCGAACATTCAAGAAGTGGCGAGCCTGGCGACCGATCGCGCTTGCCGATCGGTAGAGAGATTAATCCAGCAGACCCGGCGGCGGCAAGCACGCAGCGAGGAATGACGCCGCGGACGGTGTCAGGAACCACTGCGAACCGAGTCTGGCGAAATGGCAAGCCGCGCCGGCAGCGGTTCCAGACACCTGGGGCCGCGCGAACTACTCTTCGTCGCTGTGGCGTCGTTCGATCTCCTTGATCCGTGCGCTCAGCTCCGTGACCTTCTCAGCCCAGTCGGCGTCGCCGGCCAGGTTGTGGTACTCGTGCGGATCGGCATCGTGGTCGTACAGCTCGCGGCTGCCGTCGAACCACTCGGTATAGCGCCAGCGATCGGTGCGGAGCGAGCGCCCCAGCTTCGCGGGGTCGAGCGGCTGGCCGGCGCCCGCGTTGTCGTGGCTCACAATGGTGAGCGCCCCGCGATCACGCGGCCGCTGGGGATCGCCCAGCCAGGGGGCCAGGCTCGCCCCTTCGAGACCCGCGGCCAGCTCCAAACCGCACAGATCGCACAGCGTGGGATAGAGATCGATCAGTTCGACCGCACGCGGGCAGGCGCCGGCCGGGCGGTCGGGGGCCGCGATCAGCAGCGGCACCCGGGCGCTTTCCTCGAACACGGTCATCTTGTGCCACAAACCGCCATGCTCGCCGAGGTGGTAGCCGTGGTCGCTCATGAAGATTACCACGGTGCTACCCCAAAGCTTGCGGCGGTCGATTGCGTCGAGCAGATGCCCGACTTGGGCGTCCATGAACGACAGGCAGGCGTAGTAAGCGGCCGCCGTCTCGGGGCGATCGGCGGCCGTGAGGCGTTCGCCCCCCAGTTCGTAGGTGAGCGCGATCCGCGGGATGCCGGCCAGGTGCTCGACTGGTTCGGCCAGCGGCGCGATGCTGGCCGCCGTATACAGCTCGTGATAGCGGCGCGGCGCGATGTACGGCGTGTGGGGCCGGCGAAAGCCAACCGCCAGGAAGTACGGCTGGCGGCCGCGGCTGGCTTCGTCCAAGAGTTCGATGGCCCGGCGGGCGACGAGTCCGTCCCAGGTGGCGTCGTCGGCCGCTTCGAGCACGATGCCACCGCGACCGCGGCGGCCGCCGTTCTGTTCCGCAATCTGTTCTGCTGGCGGGTTCTTGGCGGTGCGATCTTCGCGGATGTCGACGTCCCATGAGGGGGCGTCTTCGAACCGCTCGCCGGTGTGGAAGATCTTGCCGACCTTGATCGTGCGGTAACCGTGCCGGCGGAAGTGTTCGGGCAGAAAGACAACGTCCGGCTGGTGTGTGCGGGGGGGCGTGACGTTGTCGATCACCTGGGTAGTCGCGGGGCGCCGTCCACTCAAGAACGAGGTCCGCGAGGGGTTGCAGACCGGGTACTGGCAGTACGCGCGGTCGAAGCGGACGGCACGCGCGGCCAGCCGATCGATGGCAGGCGATTTGACCAACGGGTGGCCATAGCAGCCGAGGTCGGTGTTCAGGTCGTCGGCGCAAATCAGGATCACATTGACGCGCGGCACGGCAGCCAACGACGCGCGCGAGCAGGCGATCGCCAGCGCGCTGATGACGATCGCGATGAGCATTTTGATTGGCAGTTTGATCGTCATCGAGACCTCACGGGTTGCAGCGCGCCGCCGCGCAAGGGCGATTCGCGTGCCAATGCGCGCGCTGATTTGTGTTGCGCGCTGCGCGCTAAAGGCTGCGCGGCGCTGATATTGCGCCTGGCCGCGGGGAGCCCAGGTTCCGGTTGTGCGGGCCCCGTGAGTTCACGGGATACGCCGATCGCGACGATTCTAGCAAACGCAACGCACTGCAAAATAACGACTTGCGCTGTTCACTTGCTTTATGGGCCAGCCGGGTCTTAGTATGCATTGGACGGCCACACGCGGTCGAAATCGGTTTCCGGCACCCGTCTCATCCCGGCTGGAAATTTTTCGTATGAATCCGTGCGAGTGCGCCACGCGCTGCGTTCTATCCGCCCGTTAGTCTGCGTCGAATTGGAAGACTGGTCAACATCCATGCGCCGCGAAGCTAGGCCTGCATTTCGGGGACGATACGTTCAGCCTCGTGAAGTGAACACGATGTCGGTCGCCAAGGGTGGCAAACCGCGCGGCGTGCCACTGAGCAAGCGCGTGCGCGGGCGCCACCGGAACGCGCGGCTGCCGTTCACCCCGCCTGAGGACTGGCACGAGCCGACCGACGCCGAAGAGTATCGCATCGTGGTGCAAGAGCCGGGGCCCGGGTTCCGCCATGTGCTCTCGGTCGCCGAGGTCCAGGGGCGGCTGGCCGAGCTGCCCAGCGAGTTCATCGAGCCGCTCGAGGTCATTCAGTTCAGCCGCATGACCCGTAAGAAGCAGAGCTTCCCCTGCTATGGAATGCAATGGGGGTCGAGCCTGTACCTGTACCCGATCGAGGCGAGCTTAATCGAGTACTACGACCGCCCACCGAAGCCGGGCCAGATTACCGAAGCGCGGATGTTCGGTGGCCGCTGGGTACAGAACGGCGCGGCCTGGCACCTGGTGTGGACCGAGCAGGCGGTCAAGGACTTCTACCTTAACAACATCCTGATCCACGAGCTGGGGCACCTGATCGACGACCGCAACACGCGCTACGGCGACCGGGAGCGGTTCGCCGAGTGGTTTGCCATGCAATATGGCTACCTGAAGACCCGCGACCAGCGGCAGACCGGCAAGCAGCGGGTGCGTCGCCGGCATCACGCGCAGCATTAGCGCGTTTTCGAGCTCTTGAGCAGACTTTCGATCGGTACCAGCGTGTTCAGGCTGCCGGAGCGAAAGCCTTCGAGATCGAGCGTGACGAAGCGAAAGCCGAGTTGCCGCAGCCGCCGCACCAGATCGTCGCGGACGCCTGGCTCGCACAAGCGCGGCAGGGCATCGAGCGGCACTTCAAGCCGGGCTAAGTCGCCCCGGTGATAGCGCACCCGCAACGTTTGCAATCCCAGGCTGCGCAAGTGCTGTTCGGCCTGGTCGATCATGGCGACCCGTTCGGGCGTGACCTCTTCGCCGTATGCCACGCGGCTCGACAGGCACGGCGTGGCCGGTTTGTCCCACACCGGCAGGCCCCAATGGGCGGCCAACTGGCGGACTTCGTCCTTGGTCAGCCCACTTTCGATCAAGGGGCTGCGGACCTGGTGCTCGGAGGCAGCCTGCATGCCGGGGCGGTAGTCACCCTGGTCGTCGAGATTGGCGCCGTTGGCGATCACGGCCTCGGCGGAGAGGGCCAAGGGAGCCAACTGCGTGTAGAGCTCGGTCTTGCAGTGGTAACAGCGGTCGGGGTTGTTGCGCACGTAGTCGGGGTCGGCGAACTCATCGGTGGCGACCGTCTGGTGGCGAATGCCGATCTGCCGGGCCAAGGCGATGGCCATGTCGAGCTCGCCGGCGGCCAGGCTGGCACTGCTGGCCGTGACGGCCGAGGCCTGATCGCCGAGCGCCAGGAAAGCCGCCTGTGCGACGACGGCGCTATCGACCCCCGCCGAGAGCGCCACCACGCAGCCGCGATAGCTGGCGAGCACCTGCAACAGATGGTCGCGCTTGGCGGCCAGCGGAGCGGGCAGGGTGCTTGCCGGATTGGTCGTCGAGGTGGTCGTTGATGACGTCATGGAAGCAGCGACGCTGGCCCAAGGGGCGAGGTACCCGGCGGCGGAGAGACTCGTCTCCCTAGAATACCGTATGCCCGATCACAGCGCCCCAAAAAACACGGCGCACCAAAAAGGGTGTCGCCCCGCTCGAAAGCGAGACCACACCCATTGTTTGGTTCTCATCCTTGCGAATGAGAAACAACCTCCGCCGCAATGCCGTGGCGATGAGATTTTGAGAGCCCGCAGTTAAAACGGGGGTGCAAAAGCATCCGGGTTGTGTGATCCGGCCTCGATCCGGGTCAAGCCCGGCGAGTCGGCTATACACGCGGCCGGGGCTAGTATGAGCGCACCCAGCGGACCTCTTATCGGCTCGCCAAAATGGAACATCGGCAACACGAACATGGCAGAGGGTGTATTTTGATCCGCCCGAACCCGGTGGCTCGAGCGGTCGATCAACGAACCCACTGACGCCCCAATCGTAACCAACCCCTGCCGGCGGGACAAGTAAGGAAACGCCCTGCGAGCGACGCAGATGCTTACGATTCAAGCTGTTGCGCAAGCAGTGGCAGCAGCCAATTTGCGTTGGACGAGTTGGTCGGCGAGCCCACTAGGCGCGGGCGATCGCGGTTCAATGAAGCTGGTCGGACGTTGGCATTAGGCTGTCGGCAAGCTGGCCGGGCCTCGGCCGGAGGCGGGCGGCGAACAGCTCGTCGAGTTCGCGCTGCGCGTGGCGCTCCGCGGCGGCCCGATGCTCCGCGGCCTCGCGCTCGGCCAGTTGTTCGAGCAGCCGCAGCTCGCGGCGGGCGGCGGCCAACGCCTGGCGGCGCTCGGCGATTTGGGGTTCGAGCACGCGACGCTGGCCGTCGATCGACTGGCGCTGGCGGCGCAAGCTTGACTCATAGCTCTGCAGATCGCGGTGACGACGCAGTTCGATCGGACCTGGCACCGTTGTGCCGAGTTCTGTGCGGGCAATCGTGGCGGCGCCTTCGAGCGCGGCCCGATCGTCGATCAGCAGCGCGTCTTGGCGCAGCAGGTCGGCGAGCAGCAGCCGGGCCTCGTCGCGCTGCGACTCGCGAAGCCGCAGCAATCCTTGTAATCGGAACTTGAAGATCGACATGGGATGAAGCGTTCGCGGAGTGGGGGGCATTACGCAGCCCGGCGCGGTGCCGCTGCTTTGGCAACGCGGCGATCGCCGGCGGCGCGCGCCAGGTTCAATAGCCCCGCGCGCGCGGCGGCCAGGTTGCTGGGTTCGTCGATCCCTTGGCGCAGGAAGCGATTGATGGCCTCGTGCGCGGCGATCGCCCGATCGAGCTCGGCGTTCGCGCCTGGGCGGTGGGCCCCCAGCGCGATCAGGTCTTCGTGCTCGCGGTAGACGCTGACCAGCTCGCGCAGGGCGCCGGCGGCGACGAGCTGATCGTCGGGTGAGATATCGTGCATCAACCGGCTGAGGCTCGCCAGCACGTCGATCGCCGGATAGTGGCCGCGCGAGGCCAACTTGCGCGACAACCAGGTGTGCCCGTCGAGCAGGCCGCGGACGGCGTCG
>Ga0163152_10005559_pt1 | contig 14709 bp, 15 predicted proteins | sample OliLakLV19MP8IB2_FD_148635 | JGI IMG/M metagenome (GOLD analysis project Ga0163152, IMG submission 148635) | Freshwater microbial mat bacterial communities from Lake Vanda, McMurdo Dry Valleys, Antarctica - Oligotrophic Lake LV.19.MP8.IB-2 | ecosystem: Environmental > Aquatic > Freshwater >... | reverse complement strand
CTACCAGACCGACGTCGGCATGTTGCCCGTCCTTGGCCGGATCGCCGCGGGCTATCCCATCCTCGCGGAAGAAAACATCGAAACGCATATCCCCGTCAGCACAACCCTGACCCGGCCCGGATCGTTTGCGCTCCGAGTACAAGGGGACAGCATGATCGACGACGGCATCCTCGATGGCGACACCATCATCGTTAATCCCGAACTGCGCCCCAAGGCCGGCGACATCGTCGTGGCCCTCGTTGAAGAAGATGCAACGGTGAAACGCTTCCACCGCGACGGCGACACCATTGAACTGCGACCCGCAAATGCGACCATGCAGCCCATGCGCTATCCCGCGCGGATGGTGCAGATCCAGGGCGTGGTAGTAGGATTGCAGCGCACGCTATCGTAGACCCGCGCGTACGTTTTTTCCCGTGCTCGTGCGTCGTGCTCGTCATCGTAATCGATCCTCGTGCTTTGGTTCGCCACCCTCGGCGATGGCGGCGCTACTGTCCCGGTTCGCGTGATCGCAAATTCGAGATACGATTACGAGGACGAGCAGGAGAACGATCAAGAGTCGTTGAGGTTTGGCTGCTGGCATTGCAGCGGATACCGCCCCGCCCGCAATACTTGATTGTGTCCCCTCCCATACGCTACAACCCGCGCACTGCTTTGAGGTATCGACTCGGGGGACGCTGCTATTGGGTCTATGGGTAAAACTGCGCATCGCCGCGCGCGCAACCGTCTTAATTCTGTGGACGGTCTCGTTATTCTTCTTTCGCTGTCTCGCGCTGCTGCTGATTCCGTTTTCCCGCTCCGCGGAAGAATGGTGTCGCCGCATGCTGTTGCGCGTCTGGGCGATCGGTGTTACGTGGATCGTCCGCATGTCGCTCACCATCGAAGGCAACGCGCCAAAGCCGCCGTACTACCTCGTCACCAACCATCTCAGCTATCTCGATATCGTGTTGCTGGCGCGCACCGCGGGTTGCGTCTACGTGTCGCGGTCGGACCTGGCGGACCATCCCGTCCTCGGCTTTCTCGCCAAAGTCATGAACACCATCTTCATCGATCGCGCAAAAGCGCGCGACACGCATCGCGTGAACGAGCAGATCAACGACAGGCTCGACAAGGGCTACGGCGTTCACATGTTCGCTGAAAGCAAGATTTCGCAGGACGCCCAGGTGCATCCGTTCAAGCCGCCGCTATTGCAACCCGCCATCGAACGCGGCATACCCGTCCACTACGCCGCGCTGTCCTACAGCACGCCGCCCGGCGTTCCCGCGGCCAAAGACGTCATTGTGTGGAAGGACGGGGTGACACTCGGTCAGAACATGGCGCATGTGCTCGGCCTGCCCAAATTCAGTGCGGTAATCAGCTACGGCAACGCCCCCCTCACCGCGCCCGACCGCAAAGAACTCGCTGAAAAACTTTACCTCGCGACCCTCGAGCGATTCACTCCTGTCGATTAGACGTGGGAGGGCGCGCGTCCCCGCGCGCTCCGTACTCACATCGGTCTCAAACCTCCCACGCGCGCGGGGACGCACGCCCTCCCGTCGAAGAGAGGAATTTTCCAATGCGCTGCCGATTTCTTTGATGGGACGAATCAGTGGCGGGTTGAAAGCCCGCCCTCCGAAATGGGAACTCCCGCGCCAGTTCCGGTATCCTCTCCCGCATGAACGAATTGCCTTTTGACTTCGCCGTTGAAAATTATCCGCTTGCGCCGCTCACGATATATCAGGTAGGCGGCCCGGCTCGGCTTGCCCTCGTGCCGCGCACCATCGACGAAGCCGTGCAAGCTTACGAATGGACCCTGCGGCAGCCGGGCAAACGCGCGGTACTTGGCGGCGGTTCAAACGTGTTGATCGACGACGACGGTTACGACGGCATTGTCATCGTTATGAGCAAACTCGACGCGATGGAACCGCTTGGCGGTGATCGGTATCGCATTGAATCGGGCGTGGACCTCGATCAGGTCGTTCGCGAAATTATGCTGGAACACAACTACGACATGGTCGGCGGGCTCACGGGCATCCCCGGCACGGTCGGCGGCGCCATCTACATGAACGCGGGCACGGTCAACGGCTCAACCTGCATGCTCATGGAATCGGTGGAGGTCATTGGCCCCGGGGGGCGCAGTCTCGTGCCGATGACCGAATCGCTGTACAGCTATCGCGGCCAGACATTTTGTCCGCGCGGTTCGCTGATACTCCAGGGCTTCTTCAAATTCGCCACGACGGAAAAGCCGCAACGGCCGATCTACGATCATTACATTCAACGCCGAAAAGAAAAACAGCCACAGGGCAGGTGTTGCGGGAGCGTGTTCAAGAATCCGCCGGGCGACCATTCTGGCCGGCTCATTGAAGCTGCGGGCCTGAAAGGCACGCGCTACGGCGGCGCCATGATCAGCACCATGCACGCGAATTTCATTATGAACGACGACAACGCCACCAGCGCCGACATCCGGTATCTGATCGATTTCGCCAAACGCACCGTCAACGAAAAATTCGGCGTGGAACTCGAAGAGGAAGTGGTGTATATCCGGTGAAGCCAATTCCAACCGAGGTCTTCCACGCGTGAAATTTTCATTTCGCTTCTGCCCCAAATGCGGCGCGCCAACGGCCGATCAGACCGTGGGCACACAAACCGTCCCCACCTGTACGCGCCCCGAGTGTGGCTTTATGTTCTGGCAAAACTCGAAACCCTGCACCTGCATCGTGCTCGAAAACGATCACGACGAAGTGTTGCTCTGCGTGCGCGGAGGCGAGCCGGAAAAAGGCAAACTCGATTTACCCGGCGGATTCCTGAATTGGCGTGAACATCCGCACGACGCGATCCACCGCGAAATCCGGGAAGAGTTGGGCGTGCAGATTGAGATCCTCGCGTTCCTCGGATTCGTCATCGACGCGTATGATAATGAGGAAGTCGCCACGCTCAACATTCCATTCTACGGCCGGATTGTCAGCGGCACACCAACCGCAAACGACGACGTCGCAGCGATTCAATGGGCGCGGCTCGAAGACATTGATCGCGATCAACTCGCGTTTCAAAATAATAGAACTATCCTGTTCGACCTGTTCGCCGGGCAACGCGCGGGGCTGAAAAAATCCCGAATGGAAGAATAAATTCTTCAATTGCGCTGTTTTTGTTGGCAAGTAAGCGATGGCATAGTGCGTCGCGCCAGCGAAAAGGAGGTTCCCATGTCCATTCTATTTTTTTGGCTGCTCCTGGGCATACTGTTGTATAACAGTTAACAGGACATCGCCAGGACGATTTGACCGGGGGCACGAAACATTGCCCCCGGTCTCGCTTTTTTGTTGTTCCCAAGAAGGAACTAATCTGGCAGAGCATGCCCTTTTGTTTCCGGTGCAAGCCAGATAATCGCCATGCCCACGAGATAAACCAGAATGATAATCGAGCCCGCTCTCGCGTAATCACCGCCAAACGATTTCACGAGTTGCCCACCGAAAACAGCGCCAAACGCCGCGAACACCCTGCCCGTGTTGTAACAAACCCCCTGCCCGGTGGCGCGCATGCGCGTTGGAAACAACTCCGGCAAGAACAGCGGAAACCATCCGTAAAATGCAGCCGTCGTAAAACCGGTCAGCAGTATCAGCAACTGCAAGGTGAGGCCGTATTCCAGGTTGGCAAGATACATGTAGCCACAGGTAACGAGGGATGATAGACACAAGAGAAAATAGGTTGGTCGCCGTCCGATTATGCCACCCAGAATCGGCCCAACCAGACATCCGATGATCGCGCCAACCGCGGACAATTTAATAGCCGTGCCCTTCGCATCGGGTATGGACTGACCTGTCATTTGATCGATCCACAAGGGAATCCATTGCACCGTTCCCCAAGTTCCTATCAAGGCCACGGAGGCAAATGCGATTCCGAGTAGCGTGTTGCGCAGCCGTTGCGGCTCGAATATCTCGCGCAACGGCGCATTGTCCTTATGGTCAATCACCGACTGTTGCCAGCGTTTTGATTCGGGCACGAACAACCGAATGAAAAAAACGAGCAATGCCGGCAAAACGCCGACGAGCCACATCGCTCGCCAAGGATCTGGCTCACCCGAATCCGCGGCCATTCGCACCAGGAGATTCCCAACGTATCCAACCAACAGGAACCCGAAGTTCGCGGCCGCTCCGATCAAGCCCGCCATTAGAGGGCGAAACTTCTCCGGCCACACTTCCATCACCAGCGCAACGCCCAACGACCACTCGCCACCCATTCCAAGCGCGGCCAGGAACCGAAAGGCGCCGAGGTGCCACGGCTCTCCCGCGAAGTAACCCATTCCGGTGAAGATTGAATACGTGAGGATGCTGAGTGACATCGCGCGCACACGGCCAATCTTGTCGCCGAGCCAGCCGAATAACCAGCCCCCCGTCGCCGCGCCCAGAAGGAACAACGCGGTGATATACCCCATCCATTCGCCGACAAACTGGTCCACGACGCTCATGTCGACGCCTGCCGCGCCGGGAAACATGCTCGTCAGCGCAGGACGCGCGACGAATGGAAACAAACCCATTTCGAACCCGTCGAACAACCAGCCCAGAAACGCGGCGATCAGGACCATGATCTGCGCGCGCTTAATCCGATCCGGCGGTGCGTGTAACGGCGCCTCGGTAGTCATGGCTTTCCTTCCGAAGTAGTGGAATGTGATTTCGCCCCAATCCCCGCGGACACCATAGACCATTAAGAACGCTTCGCACAAAAAAGGCGCGCGGCGAAATCGCCGCGCGCAAAACCACAACCTGCGCAAGACCGCCGTGCTCCTTCAGACGGCGGCCTCGCGAGATTGGGTCAGTTCAAAATACTTTTCTTCCGTTCTTTCGCCGCGCTCATGATCGAAAGCAACTCTTGCGAAATCGCCTCGACCTTCTTGACCATCGGCAACAGTTCCATCACCAGTTTCTCGCGGAGCCGTTGCAACCGTTCTTTCTCCGCATCCGTCAACATCAAGTCTGACATCTCCGTCTCCTACCCAAGATGGGTGGAAGGACCCACCCGCACCGCGCCTACAACTCAATTTAGCAAATAGCTTGCCAAGGGTATGCACCAACCCGGCGTGGCAAAGCCCAACGCAAATCACACGCAAAAACCGCACAAAATCCATAAATCATCACATGATTGGACAAAAACGTGATTTGATGCAGAAACCGCACGAAGCTCCTTAAGGAAAAACATGTCACCGTTGAATAACGTTTTGCACCTGTCAACCAATGACTTCACTGGAAGGATACCACAAATATTCACGGCCTGAATAACACCAGGGGGTCGCTTTGCCGGCACATAATCGCCGCGGCAGCGAAAGGTGAATCTCCAGCGCCATGATAAGCATACTTGTCGCACGGAGTAACTACATGCGCCGTCTTCGACTCTATATTGATACATCGGTTATAGGCGGTTGCCTGGACAATGAGTTCAGAATCGATAGCGAAGCGATTCTCGATATGGCCAAAGATGGCCGGATTATTTTGGTTGTTTCGAATATTATGCTTCGCGAATTGGAATCTGCCCCGGTAGAAGTTCAGGCCAGATTTTTCTCGCTTCCTCCAAAATGTGTGGAAGAGATCGAGTTTGACGTTGAATCAATTTATCTTCGTGACCAGTATTTGGCTCGAGGTATCGTCGGGCCCGCGTCTTCAGTTGATGCGCACCACGTTGCCCTCGCGGTTGTATCTCGCGCAGACATGATCGTGAGCTGGAACTTTCGGCATATTGTTCATTTTGAAAAAATTCAAGGATTCAATTCGGTAAACATTGCCGAGGGATATCCACAAATTGCAATTTATTCTCCAAAGGAGGTTGTTTAATATGCCAACGAAAGACTTCGACTGCGTCGAAATGAAAAACCGTATTCAGGCCGAAATGCTCAAGGAATTCAACGGCATTACCGATGAAGAGATACGGCAGCGAATCAACGATATGCTGGAAACATCTGATTCCTTGGTCGCGCGAAAGTGGCGCGAAATTCGAGAGTATCACGGTCCAAAACGCACTGAGCGGGAAGCAACGATCCGTGGTCCAAAATAACGGTCGGAGTTCACATGCGATGGCAAATCAAAAACCGTTCGACCGTGTCAAATGAAAGACAAATTGCAGAAAGAACTGCGAGCCCGATTCGCAAGGCCGCGGGTCGATGAAATGTTGGAACATCTTCGACGGAAACTCGGCACTTCAGATGATACTCTTTTTCAAAAGTGGCGGCGCTTGGAGAAATAAGAGCGGTCACCGGTTCGTCGTCCAAATATTAAGCGAAGTGTTTGTGGAGCACTGAAACCTGTGCATAATGAATCCCTGTCCAATACCGGTCGTGGCTTACTGAATCGCCGCGCATTTCTGCAACACGCGGGGACTGGCTTGAGCAGCATCGCGTTGGCGGCGCTGCTACACCAGGACCGTGCGCATGCGGCATCCGATTTCATCCGACCGGTCATCGATCCCAAAGCGCCGTTTGCCGCGCGTCCTCCGCACATCACCCCACGCGCGAAGCGCGTCCTTTTTGTGTTTTGTTCCGGCGCGGTCAGCCACATCGACACTTTCGATCATAAACCCGCCCTGTACAAATACGACGGCCAGCCGCTTCCGGGCGGTGACAATCTGATCACATTTCAGGGCGAACAGGGCAACGTCACAAAACCGTTGTGGGACTTCAAACCGCGCGGACAATCGGGCAAGTACGCTTCCGATCTGTTACCGAATTTAGCCAACATGGTCGATGACTTTTGTTTCATCCATTCCATGACGGCCAAAAGCAACACGCACGGTCCCGCCGAATGCCAAATGAATACCGGATTTATTCTCGACGGATTTCCGAGCATCGGCTCGTGGGCGACGTATGCGCTCGGTTGCGAAGCCAGCGATCTGCCCGCGTATGTGGCTATCCCCGATCCGCGTGGGTATCCGCAAGTCGGGCCCAATAGTTGGACCTCAGGATTTCTCCCCGCGGTCTTTCAGGGTGTCTCGTTCAATGCGGACAAGCCCATCGCGCATCTGCAGACGCCGCCGAATATTTCGCCGGAGGCGGACCACGCGACGCGCGAGTTCCTAAAATTCATGAACGAGAAACATCTCGAACAGTTTCCCGGCGACACCGAGTTGAGTGCGCGGATCGCCAGCTATGAAATGGCAGCGAAACTCCAGTTGCGCGCCGCGGAAGTCGGCGATTTCTCGACCGAATCGGAATCCACGCGTAAGATGTATTGTATCGACGACGCGAACAAGACCAAGGCTGCGTTCGGACGCAATTGCCTTCTCGCGCGGCGCCTACTCGAACGTGGCGTGCGGTTTGTACATCTGTTTAACGGCGCATATGCCATGGGTGAAGGTGTCGGCAATTGGGATGGACATCGTGTACTGAAAGAGCAATATGACATCCACGGCCCAATCCTCGATGAACCCTGCGCCGCGCTGTTCAAAGACATCAAGGCGCGTGGATTACTCGACGACACGCTCGTGGTTTGGGCAACCGAGTTTGGCCGCATGCCAACATTCCAGAAAGGCGCTAGCGGCCGCGACCATAACCCGCAAGGCTTCACCAGTTTTATGATGGGCGCGGGCGTCAAGGCCCCGTTCTCCTACGGCGCCACCGATGAGTTCGGCTATAAAGCAGTCGAAAATGTAACTACCATTTACGACTTCCACGCCACCATCCTCCACCTGCTTGGTCTCAATCACGAGCAGCTCACTTTCTACCACAACGGAGCGGAACGCAGGTTGACGGACGTGCATGGACATGTGATTGGGGAGGTTATCGCTTGATAATTCCTACTTAAGGGCATTAATGAATTGCTCGACGGTAATTCCGCCTTGCTGAAATATGCTCGAAAGCGTACCTCGAGGAATCTCACTTTTGCCCAGCGGAACAATCGCAACCCAATTGCGTTCTTCGGTCCTTCGAATGAACGCCTGGTGACTGCCCTTTGACCTCCGGCCTTCAACGAATCCCAACCGGTGTAGAGCGGCAACAACCTTAGCGCTCGAACAAAGCGGGAGTTTTGTACTCACTCTCAGTAAGAATTCCCGTTAGCAGAATTCGAGAAATCGTTGTTGGAGGACCATAGTATATTCGCACCATCTGCGATGGATGTATTATGTGTAAGCGTCTCAAGCTGTTGTGCCTGCGATGCCGGAATTGCCCGCCCGATGCACTTCTCCTCAAGCAATCGAGCAAGTTCTCCTTCCTCCTCGAGTGAGATGAGATGTAGCCAAACGGCATCGCGCAAATTCTGCAAAGCTTCTTCCTCGGAATCACCGCACGTAGCAGTACCCAATTGAGGACAGAAAGAAACGTATTGTTGATCTTCCTTACGCACTTCAAAGTCTAAAAGCAAATGCTCCAATTCTTCCGTGGCACTCATATATGCAACTCCGATGTCCCTGCTCTCTACTTACTCTGTCAACTTTTTCTCGATCACGCTAAACGGAACACTTCTTTGATGATTTCTGTCCCAGGTTAAAGTAAGGGCATAAGTTCCAAATTTGGGTAATTGCAGATTTGGTATTTGAAATACTATATCAACAGCTTGCCCCAGAAACCCGGGGTGAATCTTAACGTCCAGTTCTCCCGACAGCTCATTTACAATCCGGGTTCCGTCCAAATCCAAGATATTCAACTTCAACTCATGCTTACCTTCTTCGCTCTTCTGAAATCGCAGCCGAAGCGCTACAGAACAAGCATGATGTACATGCGGCGCCTTTGCCGATAGAATTACGTCAAAAGGACCCACAAGAACCAGTTTCCCGCCATTGTTTTGAGCAAAATCGCACAGTGTGAATATTTCTACGTCCATTTGAAACGCGGTCTCCGATTGAGATTACAAGAATGCCAATTATGATAGCACTATGTTTGGTCGGCACGCACAGACTTGTGAGTCTGTCATTCCTCGTCCAACAACGACTGCTGCTCCCGGTACACGGCAGCTTCCTGTACCAGCCCCTTCTCCTCGTAAAATTTTTCCACATCTTTCGGCGTCAGTATGGGTACTGGCTGGCCTGGGGGAACTTTTCGGTGAGATGCGGCGAGGTTTTGCACGGCGAGATGCAGGTCCTTCCTGGCTTTCCACACATCGGTTTTCTGGATCATATACAACCGGGCGCGTTCGATTAGCGTCTGCGCGATGGACGTCCGATCGTTCAAATGGCCAAAGAGGTAGATCGCCCGCGCGAACCGGCGTTCAGCGAGGATGTATGCGCCGTAGAACCGTTCTGCGATCCCCTGTTCACGGTAAATCTCGCCCGCGTCAAACGTGCACCCTCTTCTGAGGTGGTCCATGGATTTGTTACTGAACCGGTGATGCAAAAATTCACGGCACATCTTATCCTGGTACTCTTCACCCACCTGTTCGAGCAGCATCGCGGCCAAGACCAGCGAATTGATCTTTTCCGCGCGGGAAATCCCTTCTTTGAAATAGTCTTCGGGCGAAACGTCCGCTGTCGTTTTTCGCGCGTGCATTTCCTGCCATTGCTGCCACGTCAATGAAAGCCGGTCCACCGACGCGCGAATGTACTCGATATACTTCGGGTTCTCGCTATGCCCTTGTCGCAGAATTTTTGTCAGTAGCTCCTGCGTATCCAGCAGCGCGTCCCGGGCGAGTTCAAGGCTATCCTGAATTTGCTGGGACACTGACAGTTTTTCTTCACCGAGAAATTCGGGGCGCTTCATATCAACGGGTAGATCGGAATCGGGTTCGGCGATTGTCAATCTACCGCCCAGCGCCAACTGTGTGGTTTTCAGCAGAAACAAATCGGCGCAGTACAAGGGACCTTCGAGTTTCCGGTGCAGGTCCCCCGCGCCGTGGTAGCATTCCATGAGTTCGCGGTATCTGCTTCGCAGGTTATTCGGACCGGTCGTGCCAAGCTTCTGTTCGAGCGCGGTCAGAAAAAAGTCTCCGACGATTGGGTACAACTTTTTACGGGCTTCCATCGGCACGCGTTTCCACAAAAAATCGTAGACCGATGACGCGACCAGATAGGGGTCTTCCCGTTCCGCCTTCTCGAAGAGTTCGCGGGTCGCGGCGATCAATTTGGATGGAGAAGTGGCCCGCAGAATATGTACAACGATGACGCGCAGCTCTTCCGGGATGAAGCATATCGTCTCTTCATCCCGCAAGCTGTACGGTTGGTGACTGCCCGGCTCCGCCATGACCCGCTTTCCTGATTGGGTTGGAACTCGATCGGCGTTTGCATCGCAGGTGCTCGGTCCGCATCCAGCTCATGGTTCCGGCGCGGCAACCTGCTATGCTTTCCACACTATCGTATACGAAAATTCAGGAACGAGACTATGTCTGCTGCCAAGTCTCCCGGTAGGCCCTATATCATAGCCTTTATCTGTGCCGCCTTCGCCAAAACTTTTGCACAGGCTGAACCAGAGCAGGATTGGATAACCGTCAATCCCGGGGCCCAGGACGTTGCGCCGGCATTGCTACTACCTCCCACGCCAGTTTCTCCCAATCACCAATATCTATTGAGTTGGACCATGCGCGTCGAAGGAGAAAAAATCTGGCGATTCCGCGCGGAAGCAGCGGGCGTAACCGTTCGCCTCAGTGGCCCGAACGCTGATACGGCTACGCTTACGAAACAAACGAGCTGCTGGCAGACAGCCGGTTGGCATCCCGCGTGGATCGTGCTGGACGTTCCAGCCGGGTGCGACAGCATCGAAGCAAGCCTGGGAATCGTTTCTGCGGAACACCTGCCCGGCCGGTTTCGCGTTCGAGATGTACAGCTTCGCGATCTCCAAAGCGATTTTCCAGTACCTGAAACCGAAGGCTCGTTGAGGCTCCAGGTATTGGATGAACACCGCGCCCCAATCAGCGCGAGGGTTTATTTAATCAACGCCGCCGGTGAAGGCATTGTCCCGCCCTCCGCGTACGCTTATTTGCAAGGTGTCCGCTGTTTTGAGTTCCTTGACCCCCGGCTAAACCAAATTCCCTTGCCGGACGGCCGCTACACCGTTCGCGCAATGAAAGGGTTCGAATATGCCTTCACGGAAACCACCGTCGATGTCAATGCAAACGAGTCTTCCGAAGCGATACTGACTCTCAAACGCCAGTTCGACTGGTCCGCCAAAGGCTGGTGGTCGGGAGATCACCATACGCATCTGTACCGGCACGGAAGCTCTTTGTATCCAATGATGGATCTAAACGACGTGTATGCCATCGCACAGGCGGAGGGACTCAACTTTCTTCCCTTCCAGGGCGTCGATAAATATCTCGAATCAAAAGGCGAAATGAATTCCCCCACGTTCATCGCGCGCTACACACAGGAATTGACCCGCGATTTCTGGGGCCACATCTGCCCCGTGGGGATGCGCGGCATTCCGCGGCCAGAGGAATCTGGAAGTGCCTGGCCCATGAACGGCGACTACATCGAAGCCGTGCGCAGTGCCGGTGGCGCGATCGCGTACGCGCACCCCTATGGACCGTTGCGGCGGGACGACGTCGCCGCTGCACTCGCCGATCCGAAAGCCGGTCTGATCGCGCGCGAATGGCCTATCGACGTCGCGCTCGGATATTCGTGCACCATCGATATTCTCGCGAAGGAGGATGCGCGCGGCGAGTTCGATCTGAAACTTCGCGACTATATGCGCCTGCTGAATCTCGGCTTTCGCTGCGGCGTCAGCGGTTCGACCGACTTTCACCTGGACCAGGGCCGCGAACCGATCGGTGGTTTCCGCACGTATGCGCATGCGACCGAGCTTTCGTGGGAAAGCATCGCGCGCGCCTATAACGAAGAACGTACCTTCGCCACAAACGGCCCGTTGATCGACGTGCATGTTGATGAAGCGAGTCCAGGCGACACACTTTCATTGGATTCTCCCGGCCAAGCCCAATTAAAACTCCAAGCCCGCAGCCTCTGGGGAATCGATCGTGCAACCGTGTGGATGAACGGTGTCGCAACGCATGTACTAAAGGCAGAAGAAGGCACCGTGAATATCACGCGTGAAATTCCGATCACGCAGTCCGGCTGGGTGCTCGTCATCGCCGAAGGCCGCGCCGCCCCGGAAGTCATGACCAGCCCCGAAGGTAAACCCTGCGTCCCCGGCCAATACGCCATCACGAGCCCCATCTACATCGAAGTAAAAAACACCCCCGCACCCCGCGACTCCGAAGCCGCCCAATATTTCGCCGACTGGTGCGAATCCGTCCGCCGCGGATTCGACGCATTATGTGAACAACACCGCGACGATGGCAATGGAGTTCCAGAGAAAACAAAATCAAAGGCCATCGAACGAATCGACCAGGCGAAAAACCTGTTCTTACAGAGGGCTACAGGGTGAGTTGTGATGAAAAACCGTGAAACTCAAACAGAACGAGAGGATATCGCTGTCTTCAGTATTCTGAAGGAGTCCTCGTGCGCGGAATGCGGCGCCCAACTGTTGCCTGGAGACTTCCTGAGCATGGAAAGAAGCCGCTTTGCATGACTTGCGCAGACTTCGACCAACTAATATTTCTGTCGCGCGGCACGCCCTCACGCGCCGGGCGCGTAAGCATTCAAAGCAATCGGCAGTCGTTGTACGTTTCAGCCGCGCGCGTAAACGCTACGAGCGGCAAGGCATCCTCGTTGAACTGGGAGCATTGGAACGTGCGGAATACGAGTGTCTGAGCGATGAGGAGCGGCGTGCGGCCGCCCGGAAACGCGCTGCTATCTATCGCGAAACCGCGGACGCAAAGTACGTGGAACGCTTCGCAAATGAAATACGCGCGGTATACCCCAATTGCCCGCCGGGCGAAGCCGCCGCCATCGCAAAGCACGCCTGCGAAAAGAATAGCGGCCGCGTCGGCCGCACGCCGTCGGCCAAACAGCTGGATTCTCACATGATCGAACGCGCCGTAGCTGCCCACATCCGGCACGAACACACTGACTACGACCGATTATTATCCGAGGGCATTGACCGGCAGGAAGCCAGAACCCAAGTTAAAGATGCCATCCACGCGGTTATCAAAACATGGTCGTAGAAGCTCCCGTGTAGCGTTGAATTTCGATTCGGCGCTCGTCGGACAAAATGATCTGAGAAGTACGGCAAGGCAGGGACGGTGGGTGGCGCGGCGAATGGCCACTCTTCGCGGTTGGTCGACTGTATCAAGGGTGGGCTTAAATCAGCGCGAGATGTCGACGAGGATGAAGCTATCCACAAGTATCAACTGGTTAATCAAAATTCCTGCGTCATTCGGTCTCACGAAGGTTTCGAACCCATTGAATACTGTCCTTCATGTCCTCGCGATCTGCCCACATGCCACAGAACGCAAAATCCGTAAATGAACGGTTTTGAGAATCAGGCGCGGGTTCCGCTGGCGCTGATTCAATTGCGTCCAATATATGCGCAAGCATATCCATCTGTCTGGGCGTGAGATTGCGAACGCGCTCAACCAAAGTGTTGGGGTCTTGCGACATAACACTTACCCTTTCATCGTCAGCCACGTATAACATCTAGCAGCGCAGGGAGGCTAAAACCTAAAAAATGACGCACCCGCCTGCCGGTGCAATCTACTCTACAACAACGTACTCACAAACTGTCTTAGGCTTTGGGATTTGCTCGCCGTCCTCCCGCATGCCATCTAAATGCAGTTCGATTGCTTCTTGGACAAGCCTCAACGTTTCATCAACCGTGTCACCCAACGCAACGCAGCCCGGAAGATCCGGCACGTAAGCGCCGTATCCATTCTCACTCGGTTCAACCACCACAGCGTATTGCATATAACTACTCCTTTTCCGTCAATCCAGCTTGTCGAAAAGTGCTTTTGAGCGTGCAGATCGGCACATCTTTACCCATGTTACCAGCAACCGTGACACGGCCTTTCTTTGTCGAATGAACAAACTGACGGTGACTTCCAGCGATCGAGACCAACCGCCATCCATCGTTCTCCAATTACTGGACAACATCTCGCACTTTCATTGAACGAAGTATGCACCAGGTGGAACCACGTCGCATATAGGCAAAACAAAAAGCGCCCCGTCGGCATTTACATACCAACGGGGCGCTTCACTAAAAAAGCCGGCAATGACCTACTCTCCCACGCAGTTGCCCGCGCAGTACCATGGGCGCTGGTGAGCTTAACTACCGTGTTCGGAATGGGAACGGGTGTGGCCTCACCGCCATAATCACCGGCAAAATCGGGTGGCCAAAGCCACCAACAATCTTGACAGGAATGCGAGGGTTAACAAGAAACGGTACCATTAACGGAGTGTCCGGCTATAAGTGCGTCCACATGTTTTTCGTCCTTGCGGACGATACGCACATGGGGTTTTGGATGAGTTTAAATAAATGGCCAAGCCTCACGGGCAATTAGTACTGGTCAGCTAAACGTATCGCTACGCGTACACCTCCAGCCTATCACCTGGTGGTCTTCCAGGGCCCTTTAGGGACTTGCGTCCAGGGAAATCTTATCTTGGAGTGGGCTTCGTGCTTAGATGCCTTCAGCGCTTATCCCGTCCGAACATAGCTACCCGGCGGTGCCACTGGCGTGACAACCGGAACACCATAGGTTCGTCCACCTCGGTCCTCTCGTACTAGAGGCAGCTCTCCTCAAATTTCCTACGCCCGCAACAGATAGGGACCGAACTGTCTCACGACGTTCTGAACCCAGCTCGCGTGCCACTTTAATCGGCGAACAGACGAACCCTTGGGACCTGCTTCAGCCCCAGGATGTGACGAGCCGACATCGAGGTGCCAAACCGCGCCGTCGATGTCGGCTCGTCACATCCTGGGGCTGAAGCAGGTCCCAAGGG
>Ga0163152_10005557_pt1 | contig 14715 bp, 11 predicted proteins | sample OliLakLV19MP8IB2_FD_148635 | JGI IMG/M metagenome (GOLD analysis project Ga0163152, IMG submission 148635) | Freshwater microbial mat bacterial communities from Lake Vanda, McMurdo Dry Valleys, Antarctica - Oligotrophic Lake LV.19.MP8.IB-2 | ecosystem: Environmental > Aquatic > Freshwater >... | reverse complement strand
GTGTACACACAGATCCTTATTCACTCCAAGCCGGCGAAGTGTCGCAAGCTCCCACTTGTATGCTTGCACCGATGCTCTCCCTGTTCCATTTGGATATCCCCCATATGAATGGGATGAGATGCACGATATTTTTTCAAATAGAGTTGGCTGCGCCTCCAGCATCTTCTCCATAAAAACTGCTGAATCCATATCTTGCGCAGATCCGGCCGTTGTGTTCATCGCAGAAAGAAGTGGTTCAAAGTCGGCATTTTCTGCCTTTAGGGCATCGATGTGCTCTTTAGCAACGCGCGCGTAGTCGGCTGGATCAACTGTTCCTCCCCACTCTCGAGCATCGTTTACCTCATTGTAGATCTGTACGTATCGAGATTTACATGGCCAATTAAGACTTCCCAAAAACTCTGCCCACTCGTTTGGATCTTGGTCGTCTGGCCGACACCAGTTGCCACCATCACACGATTTTGTGGCAATACGCACAATTGGACAAAGGTGGTTTTTACGTGCATCGTTCATAAACTTCTGCCATTTTTCATGTTTTTTATCATCGTGTTGAATCGCAATTACAACACTTCCCCAATCGCCACCATTTGAGTTACAAAGCTCACCTGCAGCTTCTATCTGATCCTTCTCCGGTTGATTAAGATGTATGCCACAAAAATTACGCGCCTCCCCCGGTACATAGCCGTAAGCTTTTTGTGGAAGAATCCCTCCATGTAAGAAGAGAAAAAAAATAACAGCAATAATTGATTTTTTCATACTATACTTATCACGTCAAAAATAATGTGCACTTACTATTATAATAGCTTCTATCGTGATAATCCAAACGTATACACTCGGAGCGCTACACACTAATTGCTACTTAGTTTATGATCAATCTTCGCATGAAGCCATTGTTATTGACGCAGCCGACGAGGCCACGTTTATTGCAGAGAAAATTCTTGAATATAAACTGGATTTGAAAGCGATTATAGCAACGCACGGACACTTTGATCACAACTTAGGTGCAGGGCAGTTGCAACTGATTTATCCTCATGCCCCTTTCTATATTCATGAAAAAGACATGTTTCTTTTAAAAGACATAAATGCATCAGCGACTCATTGGCTTAAACACGCATACAATAATCCATTGCCCCAAACTATTTCTTTTTTAAAAAATAGAGACGCTTTAAAAATGGGTAAATATAGTTTTAAAATAATAGAAACCCCCGGTCACACTCCAGGATCAATATGTCTTCATACTAAATACGAAATACTTGATTCTAAATATTCACTATTATTTTCAGGTGACACACTTTTTAAACATGCCATTGGCAGGTATGATTTTTCCTATTCTAATAAGGCACATATTTTTTCTTCACTAAACACATTATTTAGTCTTACTCAAAATACCCTCGTGTATCCAGGACACGAAGAGACAACTACAATTGAGGAAGAGAAGGTCTATAATACGTAGAAACACCCAATTGCACCTATCCGTTCATGCTAAGTATTTATGAAAAAAAAGCTCGAATTATTTGAGAAATTTGACGGAGCACCGATCAATTTTAAGCAAGCTTCATCAGGCACTACCCAACTACGTATATATGTGTTTTGTGCTTTACTTGTTTTTGCATTGCTTGCGATTCTTGTGCGACTATTTCAGTTAACAGTTGTAAAGGGGTCATATTATCGCTTTGCTGCAGAAAATAATCGAATTAAAGAGGTATCAATTGAGGCTCCACGGGGAGAAATAATTGATCGATACGGATTTTCCCTCGTCACTAATAGGGAGCAACAGAATGAAAAACAGCCCTTCTATCGTACCTACCATCTCAAAGATGCCACTGCCCACTTGCTTGGGTATCGCACACTTGCCAACAAAGATGATATCGCCAAAGATGCCTGCAAACAACCACTTGGTTTTACTGATCGTATCGGCAAATCAGGCATAGAGCAAGTATTTGAGTGTCAACTGCGAGGGAAAAAAGGCAAAACGCTTTTTGAAGTTGATGCACAAGGAAAACTTCGAAAAACTCTTTCAAGCACTGATCCAATAGCTGGAGAAAGCCTGCAACTTGCCCTGGACAGCTCGCTTCAACAAAAAGCCTACGATTTTGTAAATACACAAATAATTACAAACTCAGGAGGCATAGTCGACCTTAAGGAAAAGAAAGCTTCAATTATAGTAACCAAGCCAAAAACAGGTGAAATATTAGCCTTGATAAGCTATCCTACGTTTGATCCCCAGGCTTTTGAAGATAACGATCAGCAAAAAATAGCAACATATTTTACAAGCAAAGACAGACCTCTTTTTAACCGTGTCCTTGAAGGAGAATATCCACCAGGATCTGTATTTAAACTTGCAGTAGCAGCAGCAGCGCTCGAGACTAAAGCAATCGACAAAAATACACGAATTGAAGACACGGGCAGTATTCAAGCAGGCCCAATAAAATTTGGCAACTGGTATTTTTTAAAGTACGGTAAAACCGAGGGACAAGTTGATTTAGTAAAAGGACTACAACGGTCCAATGATATTTACTTTTATAGAATTGGTGAAAAAACAACTCCGCAAAAAATTAAGGTTTGGGCGCAAAATTTTGGATTTGGTAAAAAAGTAGACTTCCCTCTCGACAACAAACCGGGACTAATCCCTTCTGACTTTTGGAAAAAGGAGACAATCGGAGAGCGGTGGTACTTAGGCGACACATTCAATTTATCTATTGGTCAAGGATACCTACTTACGACACCTCTTCAAGTTCATATGTCAGCAAGCGTGTTTGCAAATGAAGGCAAGCTTTGCACACCACAACTCTTGAAAAATGCTAAACCAAACTGCACTAAGCTACAACTTGCAAAAGAGACTATTGAGCTCGTACAGGAAGGTATGAAGCGTGCGTGCGCACCGGGCGGCACTGGTTGGCCATTTTTTGATTTTTCGGTGAAAGATGAAAAATATGTTGGCAGTACAGACGAAAGTGCAGTTTCAGCAACGGCTTCGGCTGGACTTCGACCCATTTCCGTAGCATGTAAAACAGGTACTGCAGAGTCACAAAAAAAATCGGGCATTCCTCACGCATGGTTTACCATGTATGCTCCAATAGAAAACCCTGAAATTGCTGTAACGGTTATGGTCGAGGAGTCTGGAGATGGTTCCAATGTTGCAGCACCTATTGCAAAAGAAATCGTAAAGAACTATTTTGAAAGAACCGAGTAGGCAAAAGGTATTAAACAAACAACGATTAAGAAATCCTTTGAAAGGATGCTCCCTTTGACACAATGTTGTTTTGACTAAACTGCTCTAACATCGTCGTTGCCGTTTCAGGCAAAAATGGCTGCAAATCATAACCTATCGTTTGCAATACGTTCACAGCTACTTGCAGTATATGTGTTTTTTTGGCCTTATCCGTTATTCTCCATGGCTCATTGTCATTTATATACCTGTCTAAATTTCTCACCTCTTCCCAAATCAGCTCGAGTGTTTTATCAAATCGATACGTTTCAAGTGCATCTTTTAGCTGTGGTGAAAATTGATTGTGTACAATTGGCTCAAACGACAACCCCTCACAAAGCTTTGCCACTCGAGATATCAAATTGCCCAATCCATTGGCAAGATCGGCATTGTAAAGCTCCACGAAGCGACGCTCTGAAAAATCACCATCGCCGTAGCTTGGAATTTCACGAAGCAAGTAGTAGCGCACCGCGTCAGCTCCATATTTTTCAATCATCGCAATAGGGTCTACAACATTTCCCACTGTTTTACTCATTTTTTGACCATCGACCGTGAGATATCCATGGACAAATAGTTCATGTGGAAGCTCAAGTCCAGCAGATGATAGTATTGCTGGCCAATAGATTGCATGAAATCGTGTGATCCCTTTTCCAATCACATGTACGTTTGCCGGCCACCACTTTTTATACTCGTCCACGTCCCATCCAAATCCAATACCTGATTGATAAATATTTAATGCATCAAACCATACATATATAATTTGATCTTTATCGTTTGGTACCTGCACTCCCCAGCCCTTCGCACGTTGCGTGCTTCTAGATATGGAAAAATCCTCAAGTCCACGCTTGATAAATGAGATCATTTCACGTTTTCGAGTATCTGGCGTGATGAGGAGTTTATCTGATTGTATAAGCTCAAGCAAAAAATCTTGATACTTAGACAGTTTAAAAAAATAGTTTTCTTCAGATACTTCATCAAGTTTCCGTCCTGGGTGTTCGAAACACTCTCCCTGCGAGTTTAGTTCATCTGTTGTATAAAACATCTCGCACCCAACGCAGTAAAGCCCTGTATATGTTTTTTTATAAATATCACCTGATTTTGAACATAATTCCCACAACTTTTGAGCAGAAGGAACGTGTGTCTTTTTATCCGTTCCCCGCTGCCATACATCAAACTGGACATTTAGTTTGCTAGCGACATCTAAAAATTCTTCGTTGTGCGCATCACAAAACGCCTGAGGGTCTTGACCTGCCTTCTCAGCTGCCTGAACAATCTTAAGCGCGTTTTCGTCCGCTCCACATAAATATAAAACATCCTTACCCAGAAGCTTTTGATAACGCTTTATAACATCGGCGTACACAAATTCCTGTGCGTGCCCTATGTGAGGAGCGGCATTAACGTAGGGAATCGCGCTAGTTATATAGTATGTTTTATCCATTTATCCTATTGTAGCAAAAAAAATCAGTTATGAATATTTGTCCCACTTTATATATTACAATCTTTTATATGGATACATCTACGTATTCAAGTCTTGCATTTTCATACTGTCTCGGCATAGGTCCTGTGCGCTTTAAACAACTTCGAGCACATTTTGGCAGCGCAGATAATGCATACAACGCAAAAGAGAGTGAGCTTGCCACTATTTTGGGTGCAAAATTAGCTCATGACTTTATTATCTTTCGATCATCTTTTAAGTCCGATAGTATCATTTCTCAGCTGAGTACAAAACATATACAAGTTATCAGTTTAGGTCAAGATGCATATCCAAAACAACTCGCTCAAATCAGTGATCCTCCGATATGCTTATATGTCAAAGGAAATGTGAAAGCATTACACAATGCAGACAAGATGTTTGGGATCGTTGGCACACGAAAAGCAAGTAGCTATGGACTTCAAGTTACGCAAATATTTACAAAAGAGCTTGTAGCATATGGATTTACAATCGTATCGGGCCTTGCACTGGGTATTGATTCAAAAGCCCACACCACGTGCGTTGAGGCAGGAGGCGCCACTATTGCAGTACTCGGATGTGGCGTTGATATAATCTATCCAACAGCAAATAAGCAGCTCTACAAACACATTATTGAGTCGGGTGGAGCAATAATAAGTGAATTTCCACCTGGACACACTGTGTCTCCTGGCCTTTTTATAGCCCGAAATCGCATCATAGCAGGACTATCTCGTGGAATTCTTGTTGTAGAAGGCGCCAAAAACTCTGGCGCACTAACTACTGCCAGATATGCAGCTGAACAAGGTCGCGATGTCTTTGCGCCACCCGTTCCTATGACCTCAACCATGTCGTTTGCGCCACACCTACTGCTAAAAGAAGGCGCACGCCTTGCACTTTCTCCGACAGACATTATCGAAGAATATGGAGTGTTTGTCACTAAAAAAACTATTGATACTGTACTAGCTCATTTTACAGGCATATCTCGCGATATAATTGAAAGACTTCTTATTGAAGCAGCCTCTCCTGACGATTTAAAACTACTCGTGAAAAAACCCATTATAGATATTTTAAACTGCCTTTCTCGGCTTGAACTTGAAAACATTGTTGCTAAAAATAGCGAAGGGAAATACTACCTTCTTGCGCAGTAATTGTATAAATACCTACTTGTACAGTATAAAAATAGTATTTAGGCTTTTGTACTGCTATACTACTTAGACCTGTGAAAAAAATAATTACACTTATTATTATTGGAATGGCAAGTTTTTTTGTATTTGGTCAGATAAAACCAACTACTGTTACTAATAGAGTTGATCCTGTAACGATTTCTCCAAAACCCACTCCCTCTGTGATTCCCCAAAATACTAAATACAAAATACTCGATACTAAATACTCTCTATTTATGCCCTATTGGACACTTGGACCAATAGGGAGCGACATAACAATACCAAACATTGCCAATTCAGATACGCAAACTATTGACTCTCTTATTTATTTTGGAATAGCACCAACATCTGACGGCTCCATACAAACTACCGACACAGGTTACGATCGAGTTGAACATTTTATACTCCTTACAAAAGACCACCCTGCAAAAAAAATTCTAACTCTTCGACTTATGCAGGACGAAGTAACACAAGACATTTTGGACAGCAATGCATCTCAAAACACATTGGCCCGTGAAGTAAGCTTGTTTGCAAAAACAAACGGTTTTTCAGGTGTTATGATTGATCTTGAGTTTAAGGCACTTCCCACTCAAGATACTATCACTTCTATTTCGGACTTCACCAAAACAATATCTAGTCAGCTGCACAAGCAGGATCTAATGGTGTCTTTCGCAATATATGGCGATACTTACTACCGCAAACGCCCCTATGATGTAAAAGCAGTTGGCGAGGCTGTCGACGAACTCTTTATTATGGCATATGATTTTCACAAATCATTTGGTACCCCAGGGCCTGGATTTCCCCTTTCTGGACAATTAGATTATGGATACGACATGCAAACCATGATTGCCGACTTTACGTCTTTTGTACCCGCTAAAAAAATAACAGTTATTTTTGGTATGTATGGACGAGAGTGGATAGTGGATACAAAAAATCGCCCACTTAAAGCATCACAGGTCCATACTCGTGCGCAAATTGCCAAACGTTTTTTTCCAACATGCACCTTTACAGATTGTGTTGTAAAACAAGACGCCACATCGTCCGAGACAAAAATTAGCTACACAAACGCCGACAAAACGCACGTTGTATGGTTTGAAGATGAAGTCTCTGTTCAAAAAAAAATACAGTATTTAAATCAACAGGGCATCTCTTCATTTTCATTTTGGGGCTACGGGTATTATTAATATTTAAGTCCACTTCTATATATGCTTGTGTAACGTGTTTTTTTAGCCATGCCAAGCCGTTGACATTCATGTGTTTTCCTGTCAGAATAAATTAGTATATATACTTATGGAGAATGCGGCAAGCAACCCACAACAAAGCACTGTTTCAACTCCTCCGGTTAAAACAGCTCACTTTATGTCTTTTAACCAAACTTCACGCACGTCGAGCAAAAAAAAGATGCTCTTGAGTATTATTGTCTTGCTCAGCATTATTCTAGCCGTTATTTTATACACCATAAGCCAAAAACGAAGCGTTAATAGTAAGGCTGATGAAGCAGTTGCGTGTCACAATGGCACTCTTCCAGCTCCAGCTGACCCAAACTGTTATATATGTAAAAATGGGCCACACAAAGGAGAGCGAGGCATTGCTCCCAAAAAAGACGGTAGTCGAAATGAGTGTGTTGACGGTGCATTTTTAGTTGAAAGCCCCGCTCGACATGAATGGGCATGTAGCTGGTGTCCTGAGGATGCGCCAACGAGATTAGTTGGCAGAGACGATGACTGGGCAAGTTGTCCCGCACCCATGGATGGATTTTGTAAAGCAAAAACAACCATCTGCATGGAATGTCGTAGTGTTCCAAATGTTCCTTTTACCTATTGTCAGTGCAGCCAGCCAAGCCCAACTCCCCCTCCACCACCTAAGTGTCCGTATGTTTGTATTCCGGCCTCACAATCGGGAAGTTGCAAGCCCGGCTCATCTGTAAATACGGGGTGCGGACCAGACCAGGTTTGTTGTCAGCAACAACCGCCTACGCCCATACCAACAAAACCAACAGTCCCTACACCAACTAAGCCGCCACTTCCAACACCAACTGTTCCTGATAAGCCAACACCAACTGTGCCACCAAGTAGTTGTCCAGTACCAAATCAAGTTGAAGATTTACAAATTTATTGCCCGTCGTGTAAAAAGTTTTAATCTATGGCAGTTGCAGCATTACACAACAAAGATCGAAAAAAGCTCACCATTGTGCTGACAGTTGCTATTTTAGTGACAGGACTTTTAGTAGGTTTCTTGATACTCTCACTAAACAACTTAAATAAACGCCAAACAATCGTCAATCAAGCCGCAGCGCCGACAAATTCCTGTCCTACTAATGGAGCCATATGTTCATGGAGATATAGCCAGGCAGGAGTTAGCTTTGAATACTCAATAACCGACATCACTACAGGAGCTATAGTCAAGTCAGGCACAACAACCGACAAACAAGTTGTATTTACACCCATAGTCGACCACGCTTTCCGCTGTCGAGTAGCTGTTATAAACAGTTGTGGCAAAGGAATTCCAAAAGACGTAACAAATACATGTACAGGCGTACTACAACCTACGCCGACGCCGTCACCCACTCCCACAAAGCCATTACTCCCCACGCCAACACCAACGCTTCCACCGGGAGTAACACCAAGTCCAACCAAAACACCCACACCAACGCCAACTTTGCCGCCAGGAGTCACTCCTACCATAACAGCCACTCCTACACCAACAATCAGGCCAACAAATACACCTACACCTACCGAGGTAAGCATTGTCGTTACAACCCCAACACCCACCCCAACAGGTATATTTGTCGCTCAGTCAACACCTGTTCCCACAACGCCTCCACCTCCCGTTTCAGGCAATCAATGGCAATCAATTGCCATTGTTATTGCAAGCATCTTAGTTATCTCGCTCGGACTACTACTATAAATTGAGCCACATATATTGACACGGCTCGTTTTTAGGCCTACACTGTAGATATGCTTAACAAGCTACTTTTAGCTATTGTGGGCCTATGTGCTGTTGCACTTATTGTGTTATATGGTGCATATGAGCAAAAACGCCAAGAAGTTTCATATGTTGAGAAAGTAGCAGTCGAACAAACTCAAAACCAACCAAACCCTTCACAAAATACAGCGCAAGCACTTGACCCACAAGTGATTGACTCGCTCAAAAAACTAAAACCCGGCATTTTGACAAATTCCATACTCAAAAACACGTATACAGGCACAATTTCAAGAATTGACACTAAAGGAGGCACCCTTGCCTGGGCCAATAACTTTGCATATAAAGCAAGTATTCAGCTTGATAATGCTCAAAAAAACACAAATACCTTTTATTATAGTGAGTCCGAAGTAGCGCTTATGCGCATTTCGGTTGGAAGCCTGCCAATAAAACTATCAGACCTAAAAGTAGGCGACAATGTTACGATTGAAGAAGAACTTGACCTTACTCGAGGCTGGGAGAATAACATTGTGTCGCTTGCAATACGAAAGCTATAGTCTCAACTTGACAGGTACTGATAGTTACAGTATACTGATACTATGGGACCAATAAGAGGTGAAGGTGCAGGCCCTGGAGCACAAACTCTAGCTGACCCTGCTCAACCTCAAGAAATTCTATCTTCTTCACAAAGGCCTGAAATGCCAGGTAGCGTTTCTAGTACTGCCTTGCCTACTCGAAGAGTTGGACCCATAGCCAGAGTTGTCGCTGCAGGAGCCATGGCTGTAGGAGCATTAGGTGGCGAAAGTCATCCCGTCAACGCTCAAATCACAGGCAGCACACCAACTCCCCCGAGCGGAGAAATACGACTACCAAATTCTCATATTGCTTTATTTCCAAATGTATTAGCAGATTTTTCAGGACCCTATCCTACTGCTGCTCAAATAGAAGCATCTGTAACTCCAACAGCTTCGGCCGTGCCTACTGAAAGACCAACTGAGAAGCCAGTGCCTACTGAAAAGCCATTTTTCCCAGAATATGTTACCAGTCCTGGCATGCCCGAAACAAAACTTTCAAATACATACGCAGGACACATACGAATGACAGCCGGACTTGCACAACCGTCTGGTACAGGCAGCATACGTGATATTGACGGTCTTAAAGGTAACATGAACGTGTCAATGCAGCCACGTTCAAATGGAGGACATACTCCCACTGGCATGAAATTTGCACTCGATAAGGGCACATTTGGACTTGAGTTTGACCCGAAAGACAATAAATGGTACTTTGGAAATGGATTTAATCCAGCTCAAGAGCCATGGTCTATTGATGACCGTGAACATTGGGTTACACGAGACGCAGTCTTTCCAAACAGCCCTGAACAATCAAGTCGAATTCAATATCGCTGGATACAAATGCCCGGAGGAACTGTCAAGCTGGAAGTAGAGTGTGACGGCCAAGAATCGTTCCAAAGAGAATTTGCACCTGTACAAGACGATCTTGTTGAGGTACCTCCATATCCAAACGCGTTATCAACAGAGTATTCTGTGTCAGGTGATGGAGAACTAATATATGACTTCGACTACATTCATTCTGAAGATTATGTCGAATCTGAATCAAGAACTGATGTACGCGAACTTCTAGATCGAGCAGGAGTTCGAATGAGTATTACGCCCGAAAGCTATCGGTATTGGTATTCGGGAGACAATACGCGTCGACGGTCTAACTTCTACAATCCTCATTTTCGACCAGGAGAGGTTGCAAATGGAATATCATATCGAAATGAAATGGGCTATCAGACATTTGGTTCTAGAGACAACGATTATAGAAATGTTAATACTGTTTTGCCTGTTCTAGATTCGCTTAGTGACATATGGGGTATATCTGCGCAAAACAGGCATTTTTATGCAAATATCATTGAACAGCCTCAGGTACAAACAGAAAGTGAAGGAACACCCGGATGGAGAGTTGAGTCGCGCAGACAATTTGAAACAGTTATTACAGAGTCTTCAAAACGAGCAGCTAAACAACAAAAAGATGGACACATGTCACCTGTTATATTGTTTGACGATATGCCATATGATCTTGATGGAAGTTACGAGGGAGCAAATAATAAATGGCCAGACTTGTGGAAAGATGTAGGAGTTCGTAATTATCTTGACTACGGGTTTCAACTTGCAATACAAAATGGAGCCAATCGAGTTGGACAACGCATTCGACAAATGTGGGGCGCAGGCTATCCTAGAAAACTAGACGGCGCGGTAAAAGAACTAATAAAATATGACAACAAAAAATACAAAAGAACACTTGAAGATGGAACAATTGTCGAGATTCCTCTTGAGGAGACGATGGTCCTTGCGGGAGCCCCGTTGAAAATGGCACAACTTGATCTTGCCGGACCAAATCAACCGGCAATATTGAAAGAAATGGATATTGCTGTTGGCAAAATAAGAAAAGTCCAACATGTAAAAGATGTTTTTGTAGAATGGGACCTAAATTGGTCGGGAGTAACTGAAGCAGACAGACCAGCGCTTTTTGCCAATGTTATGAAAGTAGCGCTCAAAAAGGCGCTGCAACAAGGAATTGGTATACAATTTGGCCCACAAGACGAAGCACTTCTCAATGACCCACTCGTACAAGACGCTATCAAGCAGACTTTAAACGAATGGTTTGCAACACATGCTCAAAGTAGTGAATCACATACGCCATCTTTTCTTGATCAATTGAAAGAACAGTGGAGATTGCTTTTTGACCAAGATCATCTTAGTATGCGACAAGAGCAGTGGGAGAAAAGAGCACAAGAACATTCTGCAAGAGCTCACGCAGACACACTTGCCGTCATGCAAGCACAAGAAACACCAGCACTTAATAGTAAAAAGCCTGTAGCTCCTGCTTTACCCCAAAATCCAACACCTGCTGTAGTGAATATGGATGAGAATAGAAACCCTGTAAGAGACATTTCGGGCAGGTCTTTAGATTATATGCGTGCAATGAATCAATTGCACCAAGAACGCGCGCGTCAACGACAAAATGCAGCATGAATGGCACGCCGAGTATAAAAACACTTTCTTCTCATTGATTTCCACCCTTCATTTTTCGTATCATACAAACATACACTATGAGTAGGAAGTGGTCAGTTATTTTCTTAATATTCATTTTTGGATTTATTGTTTTTTCGTCATATAACAATAGAAATTCATTAGTTCGTCAGGCGTATGCTGGCGTAATTGGAGGAGAAGAAGGACCACCTGGAGGAAATCCGGCAGCAAACGCAAGCCCGACACAAAACCCTGAAAACCCGCCCGGGGCAAATGCACAAGCTACTCCAACACAAGTAGTTGTGCCCACGTGCCAGCCTGGAGTAGAATGCCCAAATGCTACCCCAACTCCAAGTCCCACCGGAATTGAATGTGACGATCCTTGCAATCCTAACGCAGGCGAAGGAGGCGGGGGTGGAGCATATTGTGGACCAAATCGCTTATGTGTAAATGGAAAATGTTTAAATTCAAATCAAACCTGCAGGCCTCCTGACGGTCCAAACTATGATAAGAAATTTCCATGTCAGTGTAAAAATAAAGATTGCTCTTGTACAGGCTTGACGTGCCAAGATTCTGATCCAAATAGAGGTCGAGCAATTATAGTTCCCATTATCGAGGCTCCTGCGTGTTGGGTATGTAATAAAGTAACTATTGATGGCGTCGAAGCCGACTGTAATCTACTTACCCCAACTCCATCAATCGTGTATGATCGGCTTGTAGGCAAAGCGTGTAAAACATATTCTGTCTCAGTTGAAGGTGGCGATGGAGTATCGTGCCCTTGCTCTGGGAGTATTTGTTGCCCACGATGTGAAGAACCAAAAGTTGAGCCAGGGTTTGAAGAAGGATGTGCAAAGTGTGATTTTGGAACCAAATCAGGAGACACTGAAGTTTCATGTCCGTGTGTAGGAAAAAAAACCACCTTTTCAATAGGAACAAGGGGGTGTGTAGACTTTGGCGATGGAACGCGTAAGTGCGGAACATATGAGGCACCACCAGAGCATGAATATGGCGGCGCAGGATTTTACCCTATCACACTTTCATGTGAAGTGGGCGGACAAACATATACCTGCAAAAAAACAGTTGTTGTAGCCTGTTCATGCGACGCAGACAAACAAGAAGAGCCAACACCCGACCCAAGTATTTTACTTACTCCAGCCTGGTACAAACTGCGTGATGACCAATTTCACAAACAAGACGCTATAGAAAACCCAATTCCTTCTGTCATTTCAGCTTATGATGGAGATGATACTGCCCGCCCTACTCCAGCGTGCGACGCAGACAACCCAACAAATATTCGCTGTTTTGACTTAAATCAGGCTGGCGCTGTGGCTGCAGTTTCGACCATAAATTTGGGAGATGCAACAGTCTCGGCTCGTATGTGGAAACACGAAAACTATCCACTCAATACGGTAAATCGATTTACTCCAGCCGTTTATTTGCGATATGTCAAATCTCGAAAGCAGGTAAAAACCATCACAGATTTTGCCGATTTAACCAAAAATAAAATAAATATTTACAATGGAAATCTGACAATTAATGATATTGACAGGGCAGGAAATGGTGAAAAAATCATTGATATTTTGCAAAATGAAAATTTAAACCCGTATGTTCTTATCATAAATGGTGATCTTATTATCGAAACTGAATTTAATCAAAGTGAAGCACTTGAAAGTCCAAACTCCCTTGCGATTGTAGTAACGGGAACCATATATATACACTATTCAACAGTTGAAATTGGAGGTATTTTTATTACTCAAGCGCTTGATTTTTCATATGGAGGAGTACGACCCTCAGACTATCGCTTAAAAATAAAGGGAAACATAATATCATTTACACCTGCTGATCCAGGAGACAGGCGCCGTAGCGATGACCCGACTAAGCCCTCAATCTTTGTTGTTCGTGATGTAGGCCTTGATTTAGACGTTGCACCATTTTTTTCACAACCAGTGTATGAATGGGAACAGCAAGCATCATAATATGAAAAAAATATACAAAAATAATAAGTCAGGACAAATACTGCTTCTTGTTATTTTAGTAGCTTCTATTTTGGTAACGGTCGCAATTTCCACAAGCCAACTAACAACACAAGAAACTCGCGTATCAAAACTCGAAGAAGACTCTAAGCGGGCATTTGCAGCAGCTGAGGCCGGACTTGAAGCCGCACTTCGACTCCCTTCTGGATCTGTTGATATAGGAACTCTTCTTGGCGAGGTTTCTGGACTTTCAGGCACAGCAGTCGTTACAACAACGCAGGCACCCACATTCACCGTTCCTGCACTGAACAAAGATAAAATGTTTACATTTTATCTCTCCTCCTACACACCCATTGATCCAACAGACCCTGACTCAACTCCAGACTATGGCACAGCATATGCGGGAACACTTAGCATAGATCGAATAAAGCCGATTGGCGCAGATTATTGTGATGGGGACCAAAAACATGCAGTTGAGCTAACATTCATAAATGCAACAACAACAAATAACAAAATAACAATGCGCAAACTCATTGACGAATGTGATATTTTCGATGGCACAGCAGATGAGGTAGATTATGGAACAGATATAAACCTCGCTCAAGCATCAAGTCATATTCTTATTGTTCGCATGTTGGCCCCCGACACCAATTTTGAAGAAGGCCAAATAAAAATAGTAAATGGAGAAGATGACAACTGGAGCACACAAGGAAAAACAATTATTTCAACAGCAACGACAACGACCGATGTATCCAAACGAATTAAATTATTTCAATCATATCCTCAAATCCCATCTGACTTTTTTGTGACAAGTTTTTAAGATACGACATAATAACTTTCGAAAGTAAGCCTTCTATCGCGTATAATAGAGACATGATTAAAACTTCAGTACATGAGGCTGTGTCTCATGCCCTTGACAAAGACACTCCTTTTACCCTTCTAACTCCGAAAGATACTTCATTTGGAG
>Ga0163152_10005556_pt1 | contig 14723 bp, 10 predicted proteins | sample OliLakLV19MP8IB2_FD_148635 | JGI IMG/M metagenome (GOLD analysis project Ga0163152, IMG submission 148635) | Freshwater microbial mat bacterial communities from Lake Vanda, McMurdo Dry Valleys, Antarctica - Oligotrophic Lake LV.19.MP8.IB-2 | ecosystem: Environmental > Aquatic > Freshwater >... | reverse complement strand
ATCATGATCAAGGCCGCCGCCGCCGGCCGCGGCCTTGATCATGATCGGGTAGCCGATCGAGTGCGCTACCTTCATCGCAGTGGCCTCGTCCTGCACGGGCCCGTCGGAACCGGGCACGATCGGGACGCCGGCCGCGCGCGCCAGCTCGCGCGCCGCGACCTTGTCACCCAGCTTCGCGATCGTCTCGGGCTCGGGCCCGATGAACGTGATCTTGCACGAGCGGCAGACCTCGGCGAAGTGCTCGTTCTCCGAGAGGAACCCGTAGCCCGGGTGGATCGCGTCGGCGTCGGCGATCTCGGCCGCGGCGATGATCGCCGGGATCGACATGTAGCTCTTCGAGCTCTGGGCCGGACCGATGCAGATCGTCTCGTCGGCCTGACGCAGGTACACCGCGTCCGCGTCGGCCGTCGAGTAGACCGCGACGGTCTCGATGCCGAGCTCGCGGCAGGCGCGGATGACCCGCTGCGCGATCTCGCCGCGGTTGGCGATCAGGACGCGGCGGAACATCAGGTCTCGAGCAGGAACAGAGGCTGCCCGAACTCGACCGGCTCGCCGCTCTCCACGAGGATTGCGAGGATCTCGCCCGAGACCTCGGCCTTGATCTCGTTCATGACCTTCATGGCTTCGATGATGCACACGGTCGTCTGCGGATTGATGCGCGAGCCGACCTGCACGAAGGGCTCGGCCTCCGGGCCGGACGAGCGGTAGAAGGTGCCGACCATCGGGCTCGGGAACGGCGTGCCGGCCGGCGCGGCCTTGGCCGCGGGAGCCTCGCCGCCTGCAACCGCCGCGGGCGCGCCAGCGGCCGGCGCGGGCGCCCCGCCCTGCAGGTAATGAACGACCGGCCCGGCCTGGGCGGCGGGACCCGGGACGCCCTCGCGCACGAGGCGCACCTTGAGACCCGTCGTCGGGTCCTCGACGTCGAGCTCGGCGACGCCGCCGCGCCGCATCATCGCGATCAGGCGTTGGATCAGCTTGAGGTCCATGCAGCGGGGGGCTCCTGGCGGTGGGTGGCGCGGGACGTCGTCCTGCGTCGCCGGGGCGGGAGGATACCGACACGCGTCGGTGGAATCGCGCCTGGGATCGATCTCAGTTACGCGGTGGCAGCCCGGCGGCGATCTGGAGCGTGTTCAAGGCGGCGCCCTTGCGGAGCTGGTCCCCCACCGCGAAGAACGCCAGCGAGCGCTCCCCGCGGCTCCCGGCGCGCACGCGGCCGACGAAGATCTCGTCGCGGCCGGCGCACTCGCGCGGCCTCGGCCCGTGCGGGTCGGCGACCCAGGCCACGCCGGGCGCCTCGCGCAGGGCGGCCACGAGGGCCTCGGGCGCGAGCCGCTCCCGCGTCTTCAGGTGCACGGCGACCGAGTGGCAGCGCTCGACCGGCACGCGCACCGTCGTCGACTCGACGACGAGCGTCGAGAGGCCCAGGATGCGGCGCGTCTCGTTCGTGATCTTGCGCTCCTCGCCGCTCCAGCCGTCGGCGGCGACGGTCGCGACGGCCGGGATCACGTTCAGCGCAAGCATCGCCGGGAACGGCGTCGGACGCTGCACGCCGCCCTCGGCCGGCAGGCCGTTGTCGGCGCGCACTTCGCGGCGCAGCGCGTCGAGGCCGGCCGCGCCGGCGCCCGAAGCGGCCTGGTAGCTGCACACGAGGACCTCCTCGAGTCCCGCGAGGCGCGCGACGACCGCCAGCGGCAGGCACGCAACCGTGGCCGTGCAGTTCGGGTTCGCGACCAGGTGCGGGCCGGACGAGAGCTCGCGCCCGTTGATCTCGGGGATCACGAGCGGCACATTCGGGTGCTCGCGGAAAGCGCTCGAGCTGTCGATCACAGAGAGGCCCAGCTCGGCCAGCTTCGGCGCGAGATCGAGCGAGACTTCGGTCGGCGTGCACAGGAACACGACCTGTTGCCCGAGCAGATCGCGCGGCTGCGCGGGCATCGTGCGCACCGGCAGCGCGCCCTCGCGCAGGCGCAGCTCGCCGTCCGAGCGCGCGAAGCAGCGGATGCGATCGCGCGGGTGACGCGCGTCGATCAGGATCTGCGCCAGCTCCGCGCCGACCGCGCCGGTCGCGCCCAGGATCGCCACGCGCTGCGCGCGGTGCGCGTCCGTCCAGCCCCACGGGGCTCCGCTCATCACGCTTTCCTCTCCGCTCGCTCCTTACCCGAGCGCCCTGCACTCGAGCGCGCCGTACTCGAGCGCGCCGTGCCCGAGCGCGCTGTGCCCGAACGCGCCGTGCCCGAACGCGCTGTGCCCGAACGCCATGTCCCCGAGCGTCCGCCGCTCTTCTCGATCAGCTCCAGACGCTCGATGCGGATGCCGTGATCGAGGGCCTTCGACATGTCGTACACGGTCAGCGCGGCGACGCTCGCGCCGACCAGCGCCTCCATCTCGACGCCGGTGCGGCCCGTGCAGGTGGCGCGCACGCGGATCTCGAGCCGGTCGGAGCCGGCGCGCCGGAACTCGACCGTGATGCTGTCGAGAGGGATCGTGTGGCACAGCGGCACGATCTCGTCCGTGCGCTTCGCGGCCAGCACGGCGGCCGTCCGCGCGACCTCGGTGACGGGGCCCTTGGGACCCGTCCCAGCCAGGATCCTCGCCAGGACGCCGCGCGGGAACACGACCAGGACGCGCGCCTCCGCGGCGCGGCTCGTGACCGGCTTCGCGCCGACGTCGACCATACGCGATTCGCTGCCGGAGCGGCCGCGCACGACGTGCGTGGGGCGGCGCGCGGCGCTCGTGCGGCGTGCGGGAATCGGACGGGCCCGGGGCATCCGCGCAGAGTAGCGCGCTCCCCGTTGAGGGGATACCGCGGGCCGGCTGCCGGGCTCCACCGCGCGTGTTCCGGTTGCTCCGAGTCCGGCCTGAAGCGGTTGGAAGCGGCCGCGTCACGGGCCAGGAGGCGTGCCGGCCGATGTTCCGTACGCGAGGTTCGTTTTGGGTTCATGAACCCGCGCTGCGCGCTCCGAACCGTAGAGTGATCCGTCGACCCGCGGGGAGACCTGCGGGCCTCCACCGACAAACCGCGCAAGCTCCACCATGCTGACCCCGATCGCGCTGGCGTTTCCCCTGCTCCTCGCGAGCCTGACGACCGCCCCGTCCCAGGACCTCGGCACGCTCGTGCGCGAACGGGCCATGGCGGCCGCGACGGCCGAGTCGCTCGACGACGTATGGGCCGGGCTCGACGAGCTGTCGCGCGCCGCCGGCGACGACCGCGCCGCGCTCGACCAGGCGATCGACCGTCAGCTCGCAACGACCGACCTGCCGGCGCGCGGCGTCCTCTTGCTCACGGCCGCGCGGCTGCGCGGTGACGACGAGGACGTCACCGCGCTGGCGAAGCGCCTCGAGGGCCTGTTGAACGATCCCTCGGCCGAGGTCGTGCAGGGCGCGGCCAGCCTGCTCGGGAACACGGCCTTCCGCGCGCTCAAGGAGACCGAGCTGGACGCCGCGGTCCTGGCCCTGACCCAGGTCGCGACGGACGGCGACCGCGCGCCCGAGACGCGCGTCGAGGCGGCGGTGGCGATGCACACTCTGGGTCGCTCCGGTCCGCAGCGCGACGCGCGCGCGCACCTCGTCGAGTTCCTGGCCTCGTCCGACCCGGCGCTGCGCGCGCTGGGCGCCCTGGCGCTGGCACGCGTGGGCGACGTCGAAACCGGGCGCAAGGAGCTCGAGAGCCTGGCCGCTACGCCGACCACGAATGGCCAGCTCGCGCAGTCGTTCCTGAAGCAGGAGGAGATCCGTCGCTTCTCCGACCGCCGCATCAAGCAGATGCAGAAGTACGCGAAGGACAAGACGGAAGAGACCGAGTTGAAGGGCACGCGCGAGAGCCGTCTGCTCGAGCAGACGATGCGGCTGATCGAGACCACGTCGCTCGAAGGCGAGAAGGTCACGCGCGAGGGGCTGATCGACGCGGCGCTCGACGGCATGCTGCGCAGCCTCGACGAGCACTCCAGCTACCTGACGCCCAAGGCGTACAAGGACAACTTCGCCGAGGACCTGCTCGAGCCCGTGTACGGCGGCATCGGCGCGTACGTCGGCGAGGACCCGGACGACGGCCTGTTCACGATCCGCCAGCCGATCTACTCGGGCCCGGCGTACAAGAAGGGCCTGCACTCGGACGACAAGGTCGTGCGCATCGACGACTGGCCGACGTTCACGTCGGCGGGCAGCCGTCCGCTCGACGAGATCATCAAGCGCCTCAAGGGCAAGCCGGGCACGCCGGTCAAGCTCTACATCTGGCGACGCGGCATGGACACCGGCCTGATCGACCGGCCCACGGAGGAGATGGCCGTCGAGATCACGCGCGAGGAAGTCACGATCCCGCCGATGAAGTTCGACATGCTGCCGGGCGGCATCGGTCTGCTGCAGCTCGACACGTTCAGCCAGGTCGCGCGCGACGAGCTCGAGAAGGCGATCGAGATCCTGAAGCCCAAGGGGCTCAAGGCGGTCATCCTCGACCTGCGCCAGAACACGGGCGGCCTGCTGCCGCAGGCGCGCGACGTCGCGAACCTCTTCCTGCCCAAGCGCAAGCTGGTCGTGTCGACCGAGAGCCGCGCGGGCGAGCCGCGCAAGCTCTACACGAGCAACGACCCGGCGGTCGCGGACGACGTGCCGGTCGTGGTGCTGGTCAGTCGCTACTCGGCATCGGCCTCGGAGATCGTGGCCGGCGCTTTGCAGGATTACGGCCGCGCGGTCGTCGTCGGGCAGCGCACGTACGGCAAGGCCTCCGTGCAGGAGCTCTTGCCGATCCCGGGCGAGCGCGACGACGTCTACGAGGACGAGAACAAGAACGGCCGCCACGATCCGTGGGAGCCGATCACGAACGACGGCAACGACAACGGCACGTTCGATTTCGCGCCGCGCGCGCGGCTGACCGTGGCGCGCTACCGCCTCCCGTCGGGCCGCTCGATCCACAAGGAGAAGGGCGAGGACGGCCGCATCCTGTCGGAGGGCGGCGTCGATCCCGAGGTCAAGGCCGACCCGCGCCGTCTCGAGCCGTCGGTCATCGTCGAGATGCGCCGCGTGCTCGACTCGAAGAAGATCAGGGACTGGCTCGACAAGGCCTGGACCAAGGACCAGGACGAGTTGGTGCGCCTGGCCGAGGCGGACTTCGACGATCCTTCGCGCTACCCGGGCTTCGACGCCCTCTACTCGAGCCTGCAGACGTCGCTGTCGCCGCAGGAAGTGCGCATGCTCCTGCGTCGCGAAGTGCGCGGCCGGTCGCAGGACGCGCGCGGCATGGCCTACCCGGACGGCGACTACGAGGACGACCCGATGCTGCAGGCGGCGATCGACGCCGTGCTGAAGGGCCTGAACAAGACGCGCGCCGACGTGCCCGAGTACGCGGCGACGTTCGACGAGGCCGCGAAGCCCGACGAGCGCACGGCGCTGGCGGCGCACCTGACCGACACGCAGCGCAGCGACCTGCGCTACGCGCTGAGCTTGATCGGGCAGGCGAAGACGGGCGGCAACGAGCTGTCGCCCGACAGGCTCGCGGAGATCCAGCGCGCGCTCGAGGCGGTGCTGGACAAGTAGTCGCGGAGCGGCGTCGCCGCTCCGCTGCTTCTAGAACGGGCTGGTCCCCGGCGTCGGCCCGCGCGCCGCCGGTGGCGGCCGCCCGTCGTTGTCCGCCATCTGGCGCAGCGTCGGCAGCAGGAACTCGCGCGCCAGGATCACGATCGTGGCCGTCAGCGGCAGCGCCAGGATCAGGCCGAACATGCCCATCGATGCCGCGCCGGCCATCAACGAGAACAGCACTACGATCGGGTGCAGGCCCAGGCTGTTGCCCAGGATCTTCGGCAAGAGGACGTAGTTCTCGAGCGCCTCCGCCAGCACGAACACGGTGCCCACGCGCACGACGCTCGACGCGACGCTGTGCTCGATCATCGAGACCGCCAGCGCCAGCAGCAAGCCGACCGCGGACCCGACGAACGGGATCAGCGTCAAGAACCCCGTGCCCATCCCGATCAGGATCGCGTAATCGACGCCCGCCAGCGCCAGGCCCACCGTCAGGAACAAGCCCTTCACGAGGCACACGAGCAGGCGCCCGCGGAAGAAGTTGGCCAGCACTTCGCCGATCTGCCGTCCGATGCGCACGAGCCGATCGCGGTCGTTGCGCGGCAGGTAGCGCGCGACGAAGGCGTGGATGCGCTCGAGCTCGAACAGCAGGAAGTACGTGTAGATCGGCAACAGGATCAGAAGCGCCAGGAACGCCATGAGCGATCCGAACAGCCCCACCAGGATCTGCCGCAGCCCGGTGGCGGCGCTCAGGCCGACCAGGACCGCCTTCCCCTGCTGCTCCTCGGTCAGCCACGAGTTCCACTGCTCGCGCAGGATCTGCATGAGGCGCTCGAACGTCAGCGTCTCGGTCGCTCGCGCTTCCGTGCCCGGCTCGCTTTCCACGCCCGGACTGGCCGGGGCGAGCTGCATGATCCAGTCGACGGCTTCCTTGTGCTCCTCGAGCGCCTGCTCGACGCGCACGCGCACCTTGTGGCCCAGTCCCTCGTCGCTGGCGAGTTCGGCTGCGAGCCCGCGGCCCTGCCACCAGACGGCCAGGAGCAGCAGCGTGAACGCGACCGCGAACGCCGTGAAGATCACGTTGACCGCGCGGCTCCGGCGCCAGCCGCGGCGCTCGAGCGACAGGACGAGCGGGTGCAGGATGAACGCCGCCAGGTAGCCCAGGATCAGCGGGTTCAGGACCGACCGCACCGACCACAGGAACCAGACCGAGAGCGCGACGATCACGAACAGCGCGACCCGGCGCGCGGGCGGCGACAAGCGGTCGATCACGCGGGACCTTCCGCGCCGCCCTGACCGAACGGGTCGACGCCCAGCTTCAGCCGGTATCCGCCTTGGAACGCGGCGTCGAAGTCGAAGCCGTCCTTGAAGTCCTCGATCGAGTCCGTGTCCTGCCGGTTGAGCAGGCCCTCCTCGACGAGCAGGAACACGATGTGGCCCCAGTCGATCGTCGCCTGCACGCCCCACGCGCGCCACACGTGGCCGGCCAGCGGACCGAAGAGGTCGAGCGCGTGCTGGCGCATGCCGGCCAGGAGCTCCTGGCCCGTGACGTGGCGCTCGACGCCTTCGGCCGTCTCGCGTCCGGCCAGCTTGACCGCGCTGTCCAGCGACTCGTAGAGGAACTGGAACGCCTCGGGGGCGTAACGCCCGTCTTTCAGGGCCAGCTTGCGCAGGGGGTCGCTCACTGGGATCGCGCGGACGAGGACGGCGCGGTGGGAGCCAGCGCGAGGAGCGCCCGCTCGACCGCGAGCGCCGGGTCGAGGTTGCGGTCGACATCCTGACGCGCTTCGAGCGCGCGTTCCAGCGCCGCTTGCAGGCGCACCTCGGGGATCGCGCGGCAGGCGCCGACCAGGGCGCGGTGCGCGAGCCGGGAGTCGGCGCCGCCGGCGCGCGAGCGCAGCGCGTCCCCCAGCGCCTCGATCACCAGGTCGAGCGCCGCCCGCGCGCGCGCACGCGCCTTGGCGGAGGGCGTGCGGCCGGAAAACTCGCCCTCGAGCTCCCCGATCTCCCCCGCTGCCGCGAGCGGGTCGGTTGTGCCCGCGGCCACGCGGGCGATGCTCTCGAGGACCGCGGCCGCGCCCTGCTCGCGCAAGCGCAGCGCGCGGCCGGGCGCGCCGCGGCAGGACCGGGCCAGCTCGGCCGCTTCCGCGCGCGCGACGCCCTCGCGTTCCAGCACGGCCTGGACTTGCTCGGGCGCGAGCGCGCCGAACCAGACCGGCACGAGACGGCTGCGCACGGTCGGCAAGAGGTCGTCGGGCGACGAGCTCTCGAGCACGATCAACACGTCGCCGCCCGGCTCCTCGAGCGTCTTGAGCAGCGCGTTCTGCGCCTCGTTGCCCATGCGGTCGGCCTCGCGCAGGATCACGGCGCGCCAGCCGCCCTCGAGCGGCCGCAGCGACAGGAACTCCTCGAGCGGCACGCCGCCCGGCGGCCGCTTCTCCTTGTCGGGCTCGTCGCGCGGCGAGATCCAGGCGATCGTGATCTCCTCGAGCTCGCGCTCGACCGGATCGAGCACGAGCACGTCGGGATGCGAGCCGGACAGCGCGCGCTTGCACGGGCCGCAAGCCAGGCACGGTTCGCCCGGACCGTTCTGGCACACGAGGCCCAGCACGAGCCGCTCGGCGGCCAGGAACTTGCCGACGCCCGGCGGCCCGAAAAAGCCGAGCGCGTGCGCCAGGCGCTGGCCGCGCGCGGCGCGCCACAAGCCTTCGATCACGGGCCCGTGGCCCAGGAGCTCAAGCGCGCGCACGCGTCACCTCGCGCCAGACGGCCTCGGCCACCAGGTCGGCGCCCTGCGACGCATCGACGCGCACGACGCCCGGCACGAGCTCGGCGTAGCGCGCATAGCCGCGCGCGACCTCGCGCTGGAACTCGAGGCCGCGGTCCTCGATGCGGTCGCTCGCGCGCCCGCGCCGCGCGGCCGCCGTGTCGGCCGGCAGGTCGAGCCACACGACGAGGTCGGGCGCGGGAGTTCCGGCCCAGCGCTGCAGGAGCGCCAGCACGTCACCCTCGGGCAATCCGCCCGCGACCGCCTGGTACGCGAACGTCGAGGGGTGGAAGCGCTCGCACACGACGTGCTCGCCGGTCGCCAGCGCCGGCTCGACCAGCTCGGCCAGCATCTGCGCGCGCGCCGCGGCGAAGAGCAGCACCTCGACGTTCGCCGTCGGCGCGAATTCGCGGCCCAGGAGCAGCGCGCGCAAGCCTTCGCCCAGACGCGTGCTGCCCGGCTCGCGCAGGTGGCGCACCGGACGGCCGGTCTCGCGTCGCAGCCGCTCCGCGAGGCGCTCGGCCTGCGTGCTCTTGCCGCAGCCGTCGATCCCATCGAGGACGACGAAGCGCGCGTTGCGCTCCTTCGACGTGCTCGCGGCCGGCATCGCGCCATTGAATCCGATCTACTGGATCCGATCGAGGACCTCGCGCGCGAGGTCCGCACCGGAGTCGAGGTCGAGCGCTTCCTTCGCGCGCGCGGCGGCTTCGGCCTTCTCGCCCAGCGACTCGTGGCAGACGGCCTGCAGGCCCAGGAGCTCGGCGCGCCCCTGGTCCGTCCACGGCGTCTGGTCCTCGATGTCGAGCTCGGCCGGCACGGCCAGCGCGGCGCGGTACTCGCGCAACGCCTCGGCGTGGCGTCCCGCGTTGCGCAGCGCGTCGCCCCACTCGCGGTGCAGGCTGCGCAGGAACGGGTCGACCTCGTTGGCCTCCGCCAGGAGCTTCAGCGCCGGCCCCGTGCGCCCGTTCTCGAGGTGCCAGCCCGCGACCTGGCGTCGCCGCTCGGCGTCGCCCGCGTTCCAGCCCAGCCACCGCCCGGTCGCCGCCATGGCGTCGTCGCGGCGGTCGTGCGCCACGTAGAACTCGGCCAGCGCGAGCTCGGCCGAAAGCTCCTCGTCGTCCCAGCCCGGGAAGGCCTTCTCGGCCGCGAGCAGGTGCTGCTCGGCCGCGTCATCGTCGCCGGCTTCGCGCGCCAGCGAGGCCAGCGCCATGCGCGCGCGGTAATCCTCCTGCCCCGCGTCGATCGCGGCCTGGAACAGCTCCTTCGCCTTCGCGCCGTCGCCGCCGGAGAGCGCGATCTCGGCGCGCAACAGCACGGCGCGCGGGCTCTCGGGCGCGTGCTCGCGCGCGACGCGCAGCGCCTCCTGGGCGTCGACCTTGCGGCGCTGCTGCCACGCGCCGACGGCGACCGTCACCCAGTCGCGCGCCCACGCGTCGCGCCGCGACGATTCCTTGGGCAGCTTGCGCGAGAGGCCCGCGCTCAGGCGGCGCAGGTGGTCCGCGCTCCAGCGCGGCTCGACCGCCAGGCCGGCGACGTGCGCGCGCGCCCAGAGTTCGAAATCGCGGTCCAGCGCTTCGGGCGTCGTCGCGAAAACTTCGGTCAGTGCCGCATCGAGGTCGAGGCCGCGGTCGAAGGCCGTGAGCAGGCGCACGAGCGACGGGAAGCCGTGCCGCTCGATCAGCATCTGGCACATCAGGCCGCTCTGGTAGTAGCCGAAGAGGATGCGCGGCCCGCGGAACGCGCGGTTCATCTCGCGCGTCTTGATCACATCGCCCGACGCCAGCACGTCGATCAGCTCGCGGCGCATGTTGCGCGTCCAGGCCGGGTTCTTGTTGACCTCTTCCCACGTCGCGAGCCCTTCGGTGATCCAGCGCGGGCAGCGGTTGTGCGACAGGCCCAGGTGGATCACGTGCGTGAACTCGTGGAACGACGTGCGCGCCCACGACTGCGAGCCGCGCATCTCGGCCAGCGGCGACACGGCCGTCACGACCGGTCCGAAGCACACGCCCAGCGCGGGAAATCCTTCGAAACCGGTCGAGCGCACGCTGAAGTCGCGGTGGCGGCGGAAGACCTCGATCGTGGTGGGCGAAGGCGTGAAGCCGTAGCGCGCGGCGAGCTCGGTGCGCGCCTCGGTGTAGAACGGCACGAGGTACGCCGCGAGCACCTCGTCGCCCTGCGACTCCCACGAGAACGTCAGCTCGCCTTCGGCACGCACGCTGTGTAGCTCGGCGATCCGCTGCAGCACGAGCCGCATGTTGTCGCGCCACGCGTCCTGGCGTCCGGCCGCGGCCGACTCGGCCTTGTCGAGCGCGGCGCGCGCGCCCTTCTCGTCGCCGGTGTTCGCCAACGCGCGGCCGAGCTGCGTCAGCGCCTCCCAGTCATTCGGGTCGCGCTCGACGGCGCGCTGCAGGAACGGCCGGCCCTCCGCGAAGCGGTACAGCTCGAGCAGGTGACGTCCGAGCTCGCGCTCGGGCGTCGCGTCGCGCGGGTCCTCGGCCGCCAAGGCCGCCAGGATCGCGGCGCTCTCCGGCGTGCGCCCGTCGATCTCGAGGAGCGACGCGCGCAGCGTCCGCACCTCGCGGCGGCCCGGCGCGATCGCCTCGAGCAGCGCGGTGCGCTCGCGCGCCGACTTCGACTGGCCGTCGTCGAGGTCGGCGGACGCCGCGACGAGCAGCGCCTCGACCGAGCGCGAGCGAGCGGTCAGCGCGGCCTCCAGGAACTGCGTCGCCGATCGGCGCTGGCGCAGCCAGTTCGTGCGGTGCAGCGCGAAGAGCCCGAGCAGCGCGCCCTCGTGCGACGCGTGGATCGCCAGCGCCGCATCGTAGAGCTGCGCGGCCGAACGCCGCTTGGCGCGCTCGACCTCGCGGTCGGCCTCGAAGAACAGGTCTCCCAGCGCCACGAGCGCGTCGGGCTCCTCGCCCTCGAGCTCGGCCGAGGCCTCGATCGCCGCCAGCATGCTCTTCGAGGCGGCCTCCAGCCGCCCCAGCCGGCGCTGGCACAGGCCGCGCGCGACGAGGCCGTCCCAGGGCTGGGTGTCGCTCGTCGTGGCGCCGAGCTCCAGGGTCGCGGTCGCGGCGTCGCGCTGGCCGGCGGCCCACTGCGCCGCGCCCAGCTCCCAGGCCCCGCGTGCGTCGCGCGCCGGGTCGAGCGCGTCCACGCCGGCGGTCAGGCGCTCGACGGCCTCGGCCGCTCGCCCGAGCGCCGTCGCGGCGCGGCCGTACGCGCGCATCGCCGCCGCGACCGTCGCCCGGTCGACGTCCGGCGCCGGCGTCGCGACCAGGGCCAGCGCAGATTCGGCGTCCTTCAGCGCCCGGGACAGGTCGCCCTGGTCGAACCGCGCGCGCGAGCGGATCGTCAACGCGCGCACGTCCCCAGGGTGCTCGGCCAGGAGCTCGTCGAGCCGCCGGCCGGCGGTCGCGGCCTGTCCGCGGCGGATGAGCAGGTCGCACTCGCTACTCTCTTCGGCCAGCGCGCGTGCCTCGTCGCTCGCCGGCGGCGAGTCCTGGACCACCGGGTCCGGAACGGAAGACCAGGCGGCGGACGCCGACAGGAACAGGGTCGCGATGAGCGGGATCGTCATGGTCGTGGGTACGGCGGATCGTCGGGCCGTGGAGCAGTCGAGCACGCGCCGCTGCGCTCGCCAAGAGAGCGCAGCCACCAGAATGGCGGGGCCGTTCAAGGGCCCCGTCCTCCGTGCCTTGCTTCGCCTTCACGGCTCCTGTATGCCGACGTTCCATGTTCTCCAGCCCTGGCTCGGCTTCGGGCGTCCGCACCGTCGTGAGGAGCGCGCACGGGCGCAGGATCGCGTGTTGCGGGCTGTTTTCCCTGCTCCTCCTGACCGGTTGCCGCGGCGACGCGCCGCGCCCCCCGCTCGACGACGCCGGGCGTGCACAGGAGCCTTACGCCGTGTCACGCTCCGAAGCCGTGCCCGACTGGCTCGGCCAGCCGCTCTCGTGGGAGAAGCTGGCGCGCATCGAGACGTGGCTGGCCGAGGATGCCGACGGGTCGACGCCGCAGTGGCGCAACGAGGCCGAGCTCGTGCTGAACGCCGGGCGCCTCGAGTTCGCGCGACGCGAGCTCGAGCGGGATTCGTCGCAGAAGGACACCGCGCAGGTCGCGACGATCACGCCGCGCGTCAAGGGCGCGAAGTCGGCGTTCGAGCGCATGCTGCTGCGCAGCGACTTGAACGCCGGGCAGCGCAAGCGCGCGCAGGACGGCGCCGCGCGCGCCGAGAAGCTCCTGGCGCGCGCGACGTCGGAGAAGCCGGCCACGAACCTGCCGGTCGTCGCGCGCGCGACGTGGGGCGCGATGGCCGCGAAGCCCGCGCTGATGGACAAGAACGTCGACGGCTACTCGCGCATCACGGTGCACCATTCGGCCGACGCGAACCCCGTCGCGCTCGACGGCAGCGCGGCGCGCACGTACGAGGCCGCGCGCGACATCCAGCGCGCGCACATGAACGGCAAGGAGACGCACTACGGCGACATCGGGTACCACTTCCTGATCGACCCTTCCGGGCGCGTGCTCGAGGGCCGCAAGCTGGCGTACCAGGGCGCGCACGCCAAGGGCGACAACAACGTGCGCAACGTGGGCGTGTGCCTGATCGGGAACTTCGACGAGGACAAGCCGGCCAAGGCCGCGCTGGACGCGCTGCGCACGCTGCTCGAGGACCTGCGCCGCACGTACGACATCGACCGCCAGATGGTCTACGGCCACCGCGATCTGCGCGTCACGCGCTGCCCGGGCGAGAACCTCGCGCGCTGGCTGACGAGCTACCGCGGCGGACCGCCGCGCGCGGTCACGGTGCAGGCAGTTTCGCCGCGCAGGCCGGCGCGTAGCGCCCGATGATCTCGGCCAGGCCCTCCGAGCGGACGGGCTTGGTCAGGTACTCGTCCATGCCGGCGGCGATGCAACGCGCGCGGTCGCCTTCCATCGCGTTGGCCGTCAGCGCGACGATCGGCACGTGCTCGCTCGTCGACTTCTCGTGCAGGCGGATCAGACGCGTGGCTTCGAGCCCGTCCATGACGGGCATCGACAGGTCCATCAGCACGAGCGCATAGCGCGTGCGCTCGTAGCGCTCGAGCGCGACGACGCCGTTCTCGGCCACGTCGACCAGGCAGCCCAGGCGGATGAGCATCTTGGCTGCGACCTTCTGGTTGACCGGATTGTCCTCGACCAGCAGCACGCGCACGCCGCACACGTCGGGCAGGTCCGGCGGAACGACCGCCGCCTTCGGCGCTCGCGCGGGCAGCGCCGGAGCCGGGCTGCGCGGGACGACAGCGGAGGGCAGGCGCGCGGCGGCCGCTTCGGCCAGCGTGGGCGCGCCGTTCTGCGCCGGCGAGTCCACCGGCGCGAGGTCGAGCAGGGCCGTGAACCAGAACTCGCTACCGCGGCCCTCCTGGCTGTCGAAGTCGATGACTCCGCCCATCATCTCCGTCAGCCGGCGTGCGATGACCAGGCCCAGTCCGGTGCCGCCGAAGCTGCGCGTGATCGAGCCATCGGCCTGCGTGAACGGCTGGAAGAGGAGCTGGCGAGCCGTCTCCGAGATGCCGATCCCGGTGTCGACCACGGCGAAGCGCAGCTCGACCTTGGGGCCTTGCCAGGCCTCCACCCCGACCTTGACGGTCACGCCACCCGTGTGCGTGAACTTGACCGCATTGCCGACCAGGTTCACCAGGACCTGGCGCAGGCGTGTGGGATCGGCCTGCACGCGCACCGGCACGGAGTCGCTGACTTCGTGCACGAGCGCGATCCCCTTGAGCGCGGTCTGGTGGCGGAAGAGGTTGCAGACTTCCTGCACGATCGCGCGCGCGTCGACCGGCACCTGGACGAGGTTCATCTTGCCGGCGTTGAGCTTCGAGAAGTCGAGGACGTCGTTGACGATGACGAGCAGCGCCTCGGCCGATCCGCGCACGGTCTCGGCGCATTCGCGCTGCTCCTCGTCCAGCGTGGTCTGGGTCAGGAGCTGCGTCATCCCGATGATGCCGTTCATCGGGGTGCGCAGCTCGTGGCTCATGGTCGCCAGGAATTCGTCCTTGCTGCGGTTCGCCGCGTTGGCGGCGTCGAGGGCCTTGGCCAGCTCCTCGAGCGCGCCGTCCTTGATCGCGCCCAGCCGCTTCAGTTCCTCGTTGTTGGCGCGGATCTCGAAGTAGGACGCGCGCAGGTTCTCGCGCATGCCATCGAGCGTGTTCGCCAGGCGACCGATCTCGTTGTTCGACGCCGCGCGCACGGGCGTGTCGAGGTCGCCGCGACCCAGGGCCGAAGCCTGGCGGTCGAGCATTTCGAGCGGATGGGCGACCGTGCGGCGCAGGAGGTAGGAGAGCACGAGGCCGATCACGAGGAACGAGACACCGGCCTCGACGAGCAGGATCTGCGTGCGCTTCTGCTTGAGCAGCGTGAGGCTCTCGGTGGAGAGCCCGAGCTCGATCGCGCCCAGGTGAACTTC
>Ga0163152_10005553_pt1 | contig 14735 bp, 17 predicted proteins | sample OliLakLV19MP8IB2_FD_148635 | JGI IMG/M metagenome (GOLD analysis project Ga0163152, IMG submission 148635) | Freshwater microbial mat bacterial communities from Lake Vanda, McMurdo Dry Valleys, Antarctica - Oligotrophic Lake LV.19.MP8.IB-2 | ecosystem: Environmental > Aquatic > Freshwater >... | reverse complement strand
CAATAAGCCCCCTCACTAACCAACAAACCCGCGCAAATTGATTTTCCAAACACAAATTCTGCGGCGGCCTGACGCATGATTTTGAATCGATAATTGATGCTGGAAGCATAACAATTGTCGTCTTAGAAAATCACTCAGAGTTATAAGAACAACTATAGAACAAATGTTGAAAAGTCAAGCCAGTGCCGGCAACTTCTCGTCCAGAAAAAATTTGTCATGGCCGGTTCACGGCCCAGCTATGACGAATTTTGGGTGGCACGCCCCACAAAGTCCTCCGGGAAATGCGTCAACGCGCTCATGACCGGATACGGCGTGAAGCCGCCGAGGGCGCAGAGCGAGTCGCGTTGCCTTCAAATTTCTTCAGCCAAAATTCTCGCCGGGTGACCGGTGTAGTCGCAAACTTGCAGCTTTTGTGCCGGTGCCAAAAGCAGCCGTGCACGAAAACGACTGCTCGATACCGTGCAAATACCAAGTCTGGCTTACCCGGGAGATGTGTAGAGTGTAGCCGATATCTGACACCCCGCCGAAATAGAGCCGACCGCAACATCATTTCCGGTCCAGTATTCTTAAACCGAATGCGTGACATCATTTTGGAGCGTGTCGACAGATCCACATCGTCCGTCAATTGAAATCCTCCTGGACAATTCAGAATTTCTGGGCGAATAACTCCCATGACGTAACTTGGGATTTGTTCGCTATTTCGGCGGAACAGCTCATTGAAAAACTCCCCAAAGAGTTTGACCGCTGGAAAGCACACTCCAAGCGGTGAACTCCATTTTGTTGGCACCCAGAGAATAGTTCCTAGTCAAACTACCCGCCCAACTTGAACCTTGAACCTGATCAGCAAGCGTGCCGTAACGAATATGGGGTCAGAGTGGATTTCTTCTCCACCATGGTCTAGCCTTGCGCACTTCAAACATGCCCACTCAAGCAGCGCTACCATGGCAAGGCTCGGCTGCTATCGGCGGCTGGGCCATGGGAGACGAGCGCTTCCGCCGCCGCATCGCCAGGGCCGCTGAGCGCCGCGCCACGCCGCTGCCTAAGGGACGCAAGGCCGGGAATGCAAAGAAGGACAAGCGCCAGATGGACCTGCTGTGACGACACTCGACTGCTAGAATGCCGGAAGGCGCGAGGCTTGGGTGGGCCGGAAAAGGAAATCCACTATGACCCCGTTTCTTAAACTGCTGTCATGGACCAATGTGTGGAATTCATGAACAAAATTGTATTGCCGGGGTGCACTACGGGTGTTTGTTGGGCTCGATGCCATAGACTCTTTCTGCGGCTGTCTACATGTCGCTTCGTCAAGCAACGCGCCCCGCTGCACGAACAGCGTTGCGGCGCGGCTTGAAAACCAAGTCAATTTCGACATCCCGGTCGAGCTTACCAAGAATTCCTATCAGGCGGTCTAGCGTGAAGCGGCGCAGCTGAGCATTTCGGATGCGAGAGAATTCGGAATGAGCAATGCCGGTCAGTTTCCCGGCATCGCGCGTCGAAAGCTTTCGCGAGTCGAGTGTGCGGATAATCTTTGCAGCGATAATCGCGCGTGCTTGTTCCAATCCTGCATTGGCGCGGCCAAAGTCGCGGTAAACATTCCCACTGCCTCGCACCAGTTCGAATTTGCCGTCCTTCATGTCAAAGCATCCTTCAATCGTTTAAGCCTCTCGCGTATGAGACCGACGTCCATCTTTGGCGTTTTGACACCCGTTTTCGATTTCTTCTGGAACGCGTGGATTACCCAAATGTCCACGTCGATCTTGACGGCATAGATGGCCCGAAAAGCGTCGCCCCGATGCCGCAAAGCAATTTCGAAAACGCCGCCGTCAACACCTTTGAGCGGTTTGGCTTTTCCAGAGTGCTGCCCCTCGGCGGCCAAGGTCAGCGCGTCGAGCATGTCGCTTTGCACATCGCCGGGAAATCCTTCGAAATCCCTTCGCGCGGCTTTGAGCCATGAAATTTGCCTAGCATCTCTCATCGACGGTATGTTGACAAATTTGTTACCAACTTGCAAGGCGCTGTTTTGAAGGAGCAGCGCCGCGCTATCCACGCCCCGCGAAATCTTCCGGAAAGTGCCTGAGCGCGCTCATCACCGGGTAGGGTGTGAAGCCGCCGAGGGCGCAGAGCGAACCGAGTTTGAGGGTGCGGCAGAGGTCTTCGATCAGCGCCAGGTTCATCTCGCGCTTTTCGCCTTTCAAAATCCGGTCGATGACCTCGACCCCGCGCGTCGAGCCGATGCGGCAGGGCGTGCACTTGCCGCAGCTTTCGATGGCGCAGAATTCCATTGCAAAGCGCGCTTGGGCGGCCATGTCGACTGTGTCGTCGAAAACCACGATGCCGCCGTGGCCGATCAGCCCGTCGCGCGCCGCGAACGCCTCGTAGTCATAAACCGTGTCGAACAGCGCGCGCGGGAAATAGGCACCCAGCGGGCCGCCGCATTGTACCGCGCGCACCGGCCGCCCACTCGCCGTGCCGCCGCCGATGTCGTCCACCAGTTGACCGAGCGTCATGCCGAACGGCGCTTCGAACAGGCCCGCGTGCTTTACGTTACCGGCAAGCTGCACCGGCATCGTGCCCCTGGATTTGCCAAAGCCGATGGCGGCGTAGGCCTCGGCGCCATGCGCCAGGATCCACGGCACCGTCGCCAGCGACAGCACGTTGTTGATGATCGTGGGTTTGCCGAACAGTCCTTCGTGTGCCGGCAGTGGCGGCTTGGCTCGCACCTGGCCGCGCCGGCCCTCAAGGCTTTCGAGCAGTGCCGTTTCCTCACCGCACACATAGGCTCCCGCCCCAATGCGCAGTTCGATGTCGAAATCTTTGTCGATCAGTTGAGCGGCGCGCGCGACGCTCAGCGCTTTGGCGAAGGTAACGTTCGCATGCGGATATTCCGAGCGCGAATAGACGAAGCCCTTGCGTGCGCCCACGGCAAAACCCGCAATCGCCATCCCTTCGATGAGCGCGAACGGATCGCCTTCCATGATCATGCGGTCGGCAAAAGTGCCGCTGTCACCTTCGTCAGCGTTGCAGATGATGTATTTGCGGTCACCGCTCGCGTCCGCCGCCGTCTTCCACTTGATGCCGGTGGGAAACCCCGCACCACCACGGCCGCGCAAGCCCGACGCGGTCACGGCGGCAATCGTTGCGGCCGGTCCCAGTTCGCGCGCCCGGCTGAGACCGCGCATTCCGCCATAATCCTTGAGCGACAACGGATCGACGATCCCGCAGCGCGCGAACGTCACTCGCGTTTGGCGCTTGAGCCACGGGTGGTCGTCGACAACGCCGATGCATTTCGCGTGCGCGCCCCCTTGCAGCAGGGTCGCGTCGATATCGCCGGGCACCAGCGGCCCGTAGCCAACGCGGCCTTCCGGTGTTTCCACTTCGATCAGCGGCTCAAGCCAATGCAGACCGCGCGAACCGGTGCGCACAATGTCAATGACGAGACTGCGCTGGGCTGCCTCAAGCAGTACCGCGCGTGCAACCGCCTCGGCGCCAACAGCAAGCGCTGCCGAGTCGTTGGGGATGAAGATACGCGTCATGTCCCCTCCTCTACCGCTGCGATCAGGCGCTTGGCATCGAGGCGGCCCAGCGGAGCGCCATTGACGAGGGCCGCCGGCGCGACCGAACAAAAGCCCAGGCAGTAAACCGGATCAATCGTCACCGCGCCGTCAGCGCTGGTTTCCTTCCACGCAATCCCAAAATGCTTCAGCACCGCCTCGGCCAGCGCCGCACCACCCATCGCTTGGCACGCCTCGGCCCGGCACAGTTTCACAACCCGCCGGCCCGCGGGCTTATCGCGAAAGTCGTGGTAGAAACTAACGACACCGTAAACCTCCGCCCGTGTCAGATTGAGCGCCTCGGCGACGATCGGGATCGCATCGCGCGGAATGAAACCGTACTCGGCCTGAAGCGCGTGCAGAATGGGCAACAGCGGACCTTCGAGATGCGCGTGTGCCGCGACAATCTCCCGAACCCGTTTTTCGTTGGGTATTTCCGCCAGCATCAAGTTACATCCACACCAGATCAGAGCTCAGAATACCGGGTCTGCGCCCCGGATCACACCTGAAGGAAAGGCGGTTCAACCGTTCAATTTCAGCCATTTCCCGCCTACAAAAGAAGTAATCGAGAAGGCCATAAATGATTGGGAGGCGTTGCTAGTCAAAGGACAATTGTAGTCAAACCTTGGCGATACGAACCTTCTCGACAAGGATGAACGCATTCACAATTTTCCAAGTGGTTGTAAATATGCTCTTACGATCAGCATCGGATATGGAGGTCTGGAGCGCGGCTCCGTGACGAGCAGCGTCTGCAAATCCCTTCACGAGCATTATGTCATCCTTGGCGATGCCGTACGCATTCCGAAAGTCTTCCCAAGCCCTGTCCGGATCCAACGACATCCGTTCCGCAAACCCTTGTTTGAGACTCTCGATAGCCCGATAACAGAAGAAGCCGGTATCGGTGGGGGACTTCATTGCCTCCCTGACATCCGCCATGGCCTGCCGCACCGCCCATCCCTGCGGTAGATTCAACATTGTGATAACGTCCTGAGGCGCAACGCCCGCCTTCTCGGCGACCCCATTTAACGCAGGAATGTCAATTCCGAAGACCCAAACTTTGCGGTCGATAGAACGCACAGCTTGAATAATGTCGATGTCGTAGGCCCACCCGTTGACGTAACCTACGGCGTCTAACAGCTTTCGGACGGCGTCATCGACCATATTCCGCAAGCTGAAGATATTGCGGACATCCGTCGCGGAGACATATCGCGCAACGACTTGCGACTTGAGGATTTCTACGAAAAGCTGTCCCTCCGGAACGTCCTCAGATGCCCCCACGGAATACGTCACTTCGCTAATCTCGATCAGCGCACGCTCCGGCAGCACCTTTCCAAAGAATGTGTAAGTGACATCGCTCATCCGGCCCAAAATAGCCTCCGCTTGGTGTTGTGGCAAGGCAGGGATGCCCCGTCATTGGATCGACAACATCGACGTTGCCCACGTCGAGCGCCCTAGCGCTCCGCATCGCCCGCTGATGCGTAACGGTGAGGCGGTAGAAATTGAATGCGAACGGATATGCTGATGTCTTATGAAGCCGGTACGCGCGCACAGGCGCGCGCCCGAAATGGGGTTTTAGGCCATGAAGCTCAAGTGCTACTGCGGCGCCCGACGAAAGCGTGACGGTCAGCCCTGCGCGGGAGGTGTCGTGCCGGGGCGCATGCGTTGCCGATACCATGGCGGGCTGTCCACAGGGCCTCGCTCTGCCGAAGGTAAAGCACGGATCGGTGAAGCGCAGCGGCGTCGATGGCGTTCCTTTCGTGAACGTGTCGCGCTTTCGGCCGTCGAAACGCGTTCCGGCCGTATCTAGGCTGTATCTGGACAGCATCGGCACTCCACCAGAGACCAGATAACTAATTGAAACCATTGGTCGGAGCGACAGGATTTGAACCTGCGACCCCCAGTCCCCCAGACTGGTGCGCTACCAGGCTGCGCTACGCTCCGACACTTTGGGCGCCGGTCCGGAAACAATCACGACCGTGCGCCTTTGGGGTGCGCAATATAGGCGCGTGCAGGCAACGGATGCAAATGCCTTTGTTGGGGGCAATCGCCGGCCCCAGAGAAGCCGCAAAAAAGGCTGCGAGATCTCGCTCGCAGCCCGATTTAGTCGAAAAGCCCAGCGGGCAATTACATCCGCCAGGAAAGTCCGAGGCTCACGTCGTCGACCGAAGGACCGGTTTCCATGTTGTACCCATTGATCGGGAACACCAGGTTTTCAGCATCGTAGTTGGTATGGCGATATTGCAAACGGCCGGACAAATTTGGCGCAAGCATCACTTCAACGCCAGCACCCACAGTCCAGCCCGAAAATGTCTCGGACACCGATTCGATCGGCGCGTTTGTCACGTTCGAGTCGCCGCCAAGCCAGGAATAGCCGCCCGTCGCATAGAGCATCGTATGATTGTTGATCGAAAATCCAACATGGCCTTGCAGTGACGCTTCCCAGTCGGCAGCGAATTCGTTGTTGTCGCCGCCACTGCTATTGTCGTCGCCTTCAAGTCCTGAATAGTTGACTCCGGCCTCGACACCAATAATCCACATCGTTCCCAACAACATGTTGTGACCCGCGTGAGCGCCAAAACTGACGCCGTTGAGGTCCGCATCCAGTTGAGTGCTACCGTACGCAGGGGTGGCCCCGTATCTTTCGGAATTCGCCTCGCCCGAACCATAGCCGATGTCAACGCCGACATAGTGTCCGGCAAACACAGTCGCATCTGCCAATGCCGTTCCGGAACTCATCGCGAGTGCGGCTGCCGCAACTGTCGCGGCCAAAATTGATTTTTTCATGCTTTAACTCCCCTAAACGTGCTTCATGCGCACAAATGCAACATGGACCCAAGAGTCATCTTGCGTTCAAAGGGCAGCACACTCAAGGGCTTTCGAGACACACCGTAATCAAATAAAGGCCTGCGTGCGCACCCGCACACCGCCCAGTTGTGCGGCCGGTGAGCTGCCTCAAGCATCAGGAGAATTTGGCTAACAACTACTCCGCCGCAACCGCCTTGCCGTGCGCCAGCTTGGGCCGCGTTTGCAGCATTTCCCGCAGATTCAGCAAATCGTCGAGCACATTTTCCAGCCGCTCGCGCTGTTCCGCCAGCAGTGTCTCGCTGGGGTTCTCCGCCGACATATTGACGTGCTCAAGCGACGGCGTTGCGCGTCCGAATAATGGTTCGGGCATCGGCGCCACGTCTTCAGGTGACACCATGCCATCGCGCTTTGCGTTGGCTTCTTTCACGCCCATGCGGCCCATTTCGGCCACGTGCTTTGCCCCCTGCTCGCGCAGAACTTTCTGCACGCCCTTGATCGTCAGGCCTTCGCCGTAAAGCAAGGCGCGAATGCCTTTCAGCAAATCGATATCATCCGGCCGGTAGTAGCGCCGCCCGCCTGCCCGCTTCAGCGGCTTGATCTGCGTGAACTTTGCTTCCCAAAAGCGCAGCACGTGTTGCGGCACATCAAGCCCCTCCGACACTTCGGAGATCGTACGGAAGGCATCGTGTGCTTTTTCAATTCGATGTGCGTCGCTCATTTCGTCCCGCCATTTGGAGTGGCGACGGCGTCTGTGGCCAGCCCCTCGTTGATCATTGCCTTCAAAACGTGACTGGCCCTGAAAACCAGCACACGGCGCGGACTGATCGGCACTTCTTCGCCCGTTTTCGGATTGCGCCCGATTCGCCCGCCTTTGGAGCGTACGGCAAACGTGCCGAAAGACGAGAGCTTCACCACCTCACCGCGGATCAAACGTGCGGATACTTCTTCGAGCACCCGGTCGACCAGATCGGCCGACTCGTTGCGCGACAGGCCGACCTGCGCATAGACCGCTTCGGCAAGGTTATGCCGGGTCAAAGTTTCGCTCACTGGGGCCTCCGCTGTAGCCGAGTCACTTGGCGACTCAACATGGGCCAAGGTAGGTCCCACACGAAATGCCGTCAATATCAGTGAGATAGCGGGCAATTCTACCAGCGGATCAGCGCCGAACCCCAGGTGAAGCCTCCGCCCATCGCCTCAATCAGGACGAGGTGGCCGGGTTTGATGCGCCCGTCTTTGATGGCGGTAACCAGCGCCAACGGCACGGAGGCCGCCGATGTGTTCGCGTGATGGGCAACCGTTGAAACCACGCGTGAGGGATGCACACCGACTTTGCGCGCGGTTGCGTCCAGAATGCGCTGATTGGCCTGATGCGGCACAAACCAATCGATATCCTGCGCCGTCAACCCGCAGGCGCTGAGGGATGCGTCGATGGCTTCCGACATTTTCGTCACCGCCTGGCGAAAAACTTCCTTGCCTTCCATGCGCAAGACACCCGTCGTCTTTGTCTTGGATGGTCCGCCATCGACATAGAGCAAATCGTGATGGCGTCCGTCGGAAAACAAGTGCGTGGTCAAGACACCGCGGTCGGCGGGGGTGCCTTCGCCCCCGCCCGCCGAAAGCACCAGTGCCCCGGCGCCGTCACCGAATAACACCGATGTCGTGCGATCACTCCAGTCGAGAATCCGGGAAAAAGTCTCAGCCCCGATGACAAGGCAATTCTTCGCCTGCCCTACCTTGATGAAATTGTCTGCAACCGCCAGCGCATACACAAAGCCCGAGCACACCGCCTGCACGTCAAAGGCCGCGCCGCGCGTCATACCCAACCGCGCTTGCACGGTGGTGGCCGTCGCCGGAAACGTTTCGTCCGGTGTTGCCGTTGCCAGCACAATCAGATCGATGGCATTGGCGTTCAAATTCGCCGAGCGCAATGCCTCTTGCGCTGCTGCAATTGCCATATCGGAAGTGTATTCGCCATCCGCAGCAATGCGGCGCTCGTGAATACCCGTGCGCTCACGGATCCATTCGTCGCTTGTGTCCAACAGCGTCGCCAGCTCTTGATTGGTGACCGTGCGCGCCGGAAGATAAGCCCCGGCACCTGCCACCACTGACCGGATGACACTCATCAGGACGCAACCGCCTCAACCGCTACGGATGCTTCGCTCGCGGCCTCAGGCCGGGAGCCGTCCAAGGCCGATGCCGAGGCCGGCAAGTGAGACATGGCGTCGGCGACACGTTGAACGAAATCGCTGCTGCCCATTTCCACGGCCAGGTCGATGGCGGTCGCAAATCCAAGGCCGTCGGTGCTGCCGTGGCTTTTCACGACCACCCCGTTCAATCCCAAAAACACACCGCCGTTGACCGCCCGCGGATCAAGTTTTTTGCGCAACACGTCAAAGCCGGACTTTGAGAAAAAATACCCGATGCGCGACAAGAACGAGCGCGCCATGGCCGAACGGATGTAATGCCCGATCAGCCGTGCCGTGCCTTCTGCCGTTTTCAAGGCAATGTTGCCGGTAAAGCCCGAAGTCACAACGACGTCGACCGTGCCCGCGCTGATATCGTCACCCTCGACAAAGCCATGAAAGCGCATGGGCAGTCCGGAACTGCGCAATGCCACAGCCGCCGCCTTGACCGCCTCGTTGCCTTTCATTTCTTCAGAGCCAACATTCAGCAAGCCGACGCTGGGTCGCTCCAAACCCAAAACCACGCGCGCATAGGCTTCGCCGATCAAGGCAAAATCGAAAAGCTGTCTGGCGTCCGAATCGATATTCGCACCGACATCCAACACGACCGTCTGCCCGCGAATCGTCGGCCAGATCGCGGCAATCGCCGGACGCGACAAGCCTGGAACGGTGCGCAGCTGAACCTTGGCCATCGCCATCAGCGCACCTGTGTTACCTGCACTCACGACCACTTGGGCGTCTTTGTTACGCACCGAATCGATCGAACGCCACATCGAGGTGTTGCGTCCCCGGCGCAGGGCTTGCGAGGGCTTATCCTCCATCCCTACTACATCATCGCAGTGCACGACCTGGGTCACGTTTTTCAGCGCGGGCCGGCTCAGCAAAATGGATTGCAGGCGCGCGTGGTCGCCGTGAAGCAAAAACTTCACCTTGGGATGGCGGACATGGGCGATGGCCAGTCCGTCGATAATGGATTGCGGGGCGTTGTCACCGCCCATGCCGTCGATGGAAACGACGATTTCGCGATTCACCTGCACTCTATCCTTTCAGGCGGCCGCCGATTCAGCATCGGTGAACTATGCGCCCGGACCGTCACGAGCGCTAGCTGGCCTTCTTTTCCACTTCGCGTCCGTCATAGTGAAGGCATTTGGGGCAAACATGATGGGGACGCTTCAGCTCGCCGCAGTTCCCGCATTCAGCATAATCGGGCCGCGACAGGGCATGGTGCGAACGGCGCATGTTGCGCCTGGATGGGCTGACTTTTCGTTTAGGGACCGCCATGGGCCACCTCTCCTGAGTTCTGTGACTGTAACCGGGCTCTTGTCCGGACGCTTGAAACCGCCCAAACAGACCTAGTCGAAATGAAGGGGCGGATAGAATAGGAAACGCCCTGCAAGTTCAACCCCTAGATTTCTGCGGCTTTTTGCAGCGCAATCCACGCAAAACTGCCGATTGGCACGTGATGGGCTCATTTATCGTCTTCAAGCCGCCGCTTCAGCTTGGCCAGCGCGGCAAAGGGGGACTCCCGCTTTACCCCAGCCTCAGCCGCCACAGTATCGAACGCCACGCCGTCTTTGCGCGGATAGGGGTCAATATTCAAAGACAGCTCTTCCACCAAAATCTCTCCCAGGTCCACATCATGGCCTAACAGTTCTGGTGGATCGGCCGCGATCGGATCAACAAAAACGTCAGACTCGTTCCGGCGCGGGACAAGCAAGCCTTCCGGCAAAAACTTTCGCTCAAACTCAGCCTCAACATGGGCACTTACCGGCTCAAGCGTTACAACACAGGTCTGCGTCACTTCGGCCTGCAAGCGACCCGTTAAACGCAGGCCTTTGGCCCGCCACCGGTTCAGAGTGATTTCACCACGCAGAGCCTCGACGCGCTCCACGTCAAGAAATTCAGCGATTTTCACCAATTCGTCAGCCGTCGCAGCAATGGATTGGGCGAGGCCGCCTTCGGTCACTTTCCTCACCGAAACCAACCGGTGAAATTCGTGCGCCACCGGCGGTAGCGGCTCTGTTGGCTTGGTCATGGTGCCGGCCATTGGAATGCGCCCGCGGCAATGACGTCGTCGTCCGCCGCTTTCAGCGATTCTGATGCCGCCCGCACATAGCTGGCGAGAGCATCCACCAGCGCCAAGTCAACCGCCGCATCGCGATAGACGTTGCGATGGAGAGCAGTGCGCAGCGCCACCGCATCCCCGCCCTTAAGCGCCGTTTCGTAGGCCGTAACCCGCCCATAAAATGCAGAAATCATACCCTTCATTTTGCGCGGAACGCCCATATCCCCGACACCCAGCTCGCGCAGATTGAACTCCAGATTGGCAAACATATGATCGAACATGGCCTGCGACAGGCGCTTACCTTCAATGCGAACAGCTTTGAGACGGGGCAAATACAACCCGGCGTGCAACACGATCAAATCAAACCGGCCGTCAATCGTGTCAGCTATGTCAAGTGACTGATAAAACTCGGGTCTACGGGCCTGTTCGACGACGGAATTGTAGATCCATGCCCCTTGACGGGTGAGCCCGCGCCCCTTGGAAATGAACGAAAATAGCGACAACACGATAAGGGAGTTCCTGGGGCTTGATGCGTTTCTCTTGAAATTAGGCCAGCGAGGCGGTAGGTCAACCTTCCGTAAGTTTCCCCATGAAAGGGAGCAGTCAAATGTCCTCGCGAGTTCTTCTTACCGGTACCGTCCTTCTTGTGGCGGGCCTTGCTGCCTGCGCACCCATTCGTGACGTGCGCGGCTATATACCAGATGATGAAAAAGTCGGCGCCGTTAAAATTGGCGCAGACACCCGCGACACGGTGCAGGTCAAGCTTGGCACCCCGTCCAGCACAGCCACTTTTGGTGACCCCACCTGGTACTACATCTCGACTGAGCAGGAACGCTACGCGTTCTTCCATCCCGATATCACAAAGCGTCAGATCCTGGCAGTTGAGTTCAGCGAAGACGGCAAGGTCACGGATGTGCGCAAATACGGCATCGAAGACGGTCAGGTCGTCGCGATGGTGGACCGCGAAACCCCAAGCCGCGGCAAGGAAATGACTTTGCTGCAGCAGCTCTTTGGAAACATGGGCGGCTTACCTGCAGGCGCACCGGGTGCCAGCACCGGCCCCGGCCGTCCGGGCGACGGCCGTTAACCGATCCATTTCAGTGCATAAAAAAAAGGCCCCGGAACCGGGGCCTTTTTCTTTGGATGCGGAAACGCTCAAAGATGCGCAAGTGCTGCAAGCAAAAGCAGCGCCACGATATTCGTGATCTTGATCATCGGATTGATCGCAGGCCCTGCGGTGTCCTTATAGGGGTCACCTACAGTGTCACCGGTCACCGCCGCCTTGTGGGCATCTGAGCCCTTGCCGCCAAAGTGACCATCTTCGATATATTTCTTCGCATTGTCCCAGGCGCCGCCGCCCGACGTCATCGAGATCGCAACGAACAATCCGTTCACGATCACGCCCATCAGCATAGCGCCAACGGCCGATAATGCGGCACCCTTTCCGGCAATCATCCAAACGCCAAGGAACAGCACAATGGGTGACAGCACCGGCAGAAGTGACGGAATGATCATCTCGCCAATTGCGGCCTTGGTCAGCATGTCCACGGCACGGCCATAGTCAGGCTTCTCAGTGCCTTTCATGATGCCGGGCTTTTCCCTGAACTGACGCCGCACTTCTTCCACGACTGCGCCAGCGGCACGTCCGACCGCGGTCATCGCCATGGCACCGAACAGATAAGGCAACAGCCCGCCAAGAAAGAGGCCGATCACCACCCAAGGGCTCACCAAACTAAATGACACCGAGACGTCCTTGAAGAACGGGTAAGTCTCTGCATTTTTGATAAAGAAGCCCAAATCCGAGGTATAGGCGGCAAAGAGCACCAGCGCCCCCAGACCTGCCGAGCCAATGGCGTAGCCCTTGGTCACAGCCTTGGTCGTGTTGCCCACTGCGTCGAGTGCATCGGTGATCTTGCGAACGTCTTTGTCGAGACCGGCCATCTCGGCAATACCACCAGCGTTGTCCGTCACCGGTCCGAAGGCATCCAGCGCCACAATCATGCCTGCAAGCGCCAACATGGTCGTTGTGGCAATGGCAATTCCGAACAGGCCTGCCAGCGTGTAGGCCACAATGATGCCCCAAACGATGACAAGCGCAGGCAAAGCGGTGGACTCCATCGCCACCGCCAACCCCTGGATGACATTGGTTCCATGCCCCGTCACCGAGGCTTTGGCAATCGACCGGACTGGCCGGAAGCCGGTGCCGGTGTAGTATTCGGTGATCCAGACGAGCAGACCGGTAACCGCCAACCCTGCAATGCCGCAAAGGAACAGCGTCATGCCGGTAATGGTCTGTCCGTTGACCGTCGTCATGACACGATCAAATCCGATGAACTGCCAAGTCACCAAACCAACCAAAACCAACGCCAGACCGGCGGTCACGATCAAGCCCCTGTAGAGCGCGCCCATAATGTTCTTTGAGGCGCCCAGGCGCACGAAGAACGCACCCACGATCGACGCCAGAATGCAAACACCCGCGATCAACAGCGGGTAAAGCATCATCAAGCTCTTGTCGTTTGCAAAATAGATCGACGCCAGCACCATCGTCGCGCCAATCGTCACTACATATGTTTCGAACAAGTCTGCGGCCATACCGGCGCAGTCACCGACATTGTCGCCGACATTGTCGGCAATGGTCGCTGGATTGCGTGGATCGTCTTCTGGAATTCCAGCCTCGACCTTGCCCACCATATCGCCGCCGACATCCGCACCCTTCGTGAAGATACCGCCACCAAGCCGAGCAAAGATCGAAATGATCGACGCGCCCAGAGCCAGCGCAATCAGGGCTTCATTGATTGCGCGGTTACCGGCTTCGTCATTGACGTCCAGACCAAAGGCACCCGTCAGCAGGGCGTAATATCCGGCAATCGCAAGCAGCGCGAGCCCTACGACCAGCATGCCTGTCGATGCGCCCGACTTGAACGCGATCGCCAAGCCTTCGGCCAAACCCTTGCGCGACGCCTCGGTCGTGCGAACATTGGCCCGTACCGAAACATACATGCCCACGAAACCTGCAAGCCCCGACAGCGTTGCACCGATGACAAAGCCAAGCGGAACAATGACATTGCCAAATGCAATGGCCAGAATGACCGCGACGACCGCAGCGACCGCCGCAATCGTCATATACTGGCGCTTGAGATAGGCGTCCGCGCCCTCTTGAATGGCGGCCGCAATTTCCTGCATGCGTGCATTGCCCGCTGGCGCACTCAACACCGATTGGATCGCCCAACCGCCATACGCAAGCGCGGCTAGCGCGCACACCAAAGTGATAAGAAGTCCCGTTCCGGTTTCCATATGCCCTTAGACCTTGATATGACGTTTGCCGGAATCCAGTGACGTCCAAATTCCGGGCTTTGATCCGTGGGCTGCACATTTTCATGTGCGCGGGTCGATGAACGACTCGGCAGTCCCCCAGCCAAAAAGAAGGCGGAACATGCCAAACACGCTTAGGGCTTGCAATACTTGAACTGGGGCGAAATGCGGCAAATACGCCCGTCAGCGTCAAGCTACATTACTGAAAGTCTTTGCTGCTATCGCGAAACGCCACTTTCTTAACGATGCCGGGGCCGACAATCCCCTCGCACAGGCTCAACAATCTGCTACCCAACCCCTCGTCGTCCAGAACATTGGGATCATTGCCGAGTATGATCGGCAAGCCATGCACTTCGCGCAAGAATGCGTCCTGAATGTAGGGAATTTTATCAAGCAGCATCAACTTGTTCGAATCGTCAGGCAGAATCAGTGTCACGCTCAAATAGGCATAGTGCGCCAATTGGCCGTCTATGATGACCGGTGCCACAAGCATCGGCATTTGCACGGAAGGTATGGCCGGAGTGCTAACGGTCGATGGGCTCTTTTTTTTCGGAGCACTGCTGGCGAACGCCACACCTGTTAAGGACAAGCCCAGGATCAGCCCGGCGACAAATCGCATGGAAGCCAAGCGGTTACTTCGCAAGCTGTTCGGCCTTTTGGGCCTCGGTCTGGGAACTCGCGCCAAAAACGATCATAAGCAAAATCAACGCCATAATAAAACGCATAACGGACACTCCTGCACCATTCCCCTTGAGGCCATTGTGCACGAGCCGTTTTAACGCCGCATGAAATCAAAATTCATCTGCAGTTTAAAAATGTGTG
>Ga0163152_10005552_pt1 | contig 14737 bp, 8 predicted proteins | sample OliLakLV19MP8IB2_FD_148635 | JGI IMG/M metagenome (GOLD analysis project Ga0163152, IMG submission 148635) | Freshwater microbial mat bacterial communities from Lake Vanda, McMurdo Dry Valleys, Antarctica - Oligotrophic Lake LV.19.MP8.IB-2 | ecosystem: Environmental > Aquatic > Freshwater > Lake... | reverse complement strand
GAACCGCAGATCGTCGGCGACGGCCCGCGTAACAATCCCCAAGGCGGCGCTCGCACCCGCGGTCTGGCTGCGCCCGAATTTACCCGCAATTTCTTCATCTCGAGCATTGCGATTGACAGTTACAACACGAGCGCGGTGACGGTAAACCGCGGTGCCAATGCCATTCTCTTCGGTATTGGCAGCCCGGCCGGCGTCGTGGATACGACCCTCAGCCAAGCCAATCTGTCGAAATCCTCGACCAAGGTGGAATATCGTTACGGTGATAATTCCAGCAACCGGGCGAGCATCGATACCAACCAAGTGGTGATCCCCCGCAAGCTGGCCCTGCGCCTCGCCGTCTTGGATGACCGTGAAAATTACGATCAGCGCCCCGCCTATGAGAACAAAAAGCGGGTATTTGCGACGATGACTCTGCGGCCTTTCCGCTCCACGACCCTGCGCGCCAACATTGAGGAGGGTCGCACTCGCGCCAACCGCCCGATCACGGTGCTGCCCTTCAACAGCATCAACAAGTTATGGCAGGCAGCTGGCCGCCCCAGCTATGACTGGACGTTTTACGATAACCCCGCCCGCAACCCCTTGGCGTCCACCCAATCGGCGGGCTTTGCCCTCCTGCCGGTGGGCCTCGGTCAGGGCCAGCTCTTCACCGCCATTGTCATTCCCTATGCCCCGGGTTCTATCACGCCCAGCAGCAATTCATTCCGCAGCAGTATTCCTAGCACCAATATCACCGGCTCCAACAGCCTTCAGGCGGACAGGATCCGCAACCAGTTGTTCGAACCGTCCGTCAACCGCGATCTCGCGGCCGACGGCAATCAGTTCTACGAGACGGTGAATATTGGCGAGGTTAACTTGCCGGCATCCGCCTTCCCCGGTGGCGTGCGGCCGGTCGGCCTGAAGATGCAGGGCTTCACGGATTATTCCTCCTTTGCCTTCAACAAGCAGATGATCGACGAAACTTCGTTCCAAGGGGATAACTTCACGACTTATTCCGTCGCACTTGAGCAATCCTTCTGGCGCGATCACGCCGGTCAGGATCGTGTGGGTATCGAACTCGCCTATAATAACGAGAAATTCGACCGGTATGCTTCCAACATGTTCTTCTCGGCGGCCAACGGAAATCACATTCGCATCGATCCCAATGTCTCGTTGCCCGATGGCACGCCGAATCCGAATGTCGGCCGGCCTTACGTGAATGGTGCCGTCGGCTCCCAACGCAATTTCTACGAATCCGAGCGTGAGAACAAGCGTGCCACGGCTTTCCTTCGTTATGACACCAAGGATGTGTTCCCGGTCCTTGGCCGTTGGTTGGGCCGTCACACCCTGACCGGCCTTTACGAGGACTACGCGGTCAACCAGCTGAACTACAATAACCGTCCTGCGGTCTTCGGCCTCGTGGCGGATGGGGTCAGCGGAAGTCCCAACGGCTTCAGCCGTCGCCCGGCCGCCTTGGTTTACTTGGGCAATTCCATCCTCAACGGCTCGGACCTGAAGCTGCAGGCAGTCAAGATCCAGCCGGTGGCACCGGGCCTGGTGACCAATACCACCTACTTCGCCGCCCCGGCCGGGTCAGCCACCCAAGGTGCCTTCACCACGGCACCGACCACCATCCAGGACGTGCTGGGTAATGGCACGGTGACCCGCGAACTCATCAAGTCGCAGGCAGCTATCTTGCAGAGCTACTGGGCCGACGACCTGATTATCACTACCGTGGGCTGGCGCCGAGACGAAGATCACCTGTATCGGCAGGCGATTAACTACGCGGATAATCCCGCCAAGAATCGCTATGCGCTGAACGACTTCGCCTTGCCGGGCACCCCTCCGCCGACCGTTGCCGGCGAGGTGATCAGCTACAGCGCGGTGGTGCGCTGGCCGCAAAAGCTGATCCGCTTACCGCGCGGCATGGACTTGAGTGTTTTCTACAATCAATCGTCCAATTTCACCCCCACCGGTGGTCGCATCACGGCGTTGGTCGAGGCCATTCCGCCGCCGACCGGCGAGACGCAGGAATATGGTTTCAACGTCTCCTTTTTTGACGACAAGCTCAGCTTCCGCGTGAACCGCTTCGAAACGAGCGTTAAGAACCAGACCTCCGCCCCGGGTGTCTATGCCGACGCTTATAATAACGGCGTTCGCCAGCTAGCTGGCTTCTGGGCCAGCGAACGGAACATCAATCCGGGCATCGATCGCACGGCGGATATTGAACGCTTGTTCAGCCCCGTTCCGGAATTTCGCCAAGGGCTGAATTTCCAGTATACCGGCGGCACCGGTGGTGTTCCCTATGGCAGCACGCAGGAGAATCCTCCCGGTATCACGGATACGACGGATTTCGTCGCCAAGGGCACGGAAATTGAAGTCGTTTACAATCCGACGCGGAATTGGCGCATCGCATTAAACGTTTCCCAGCAGGAGACCGTGCAATCCAACGTCGCCCCGGCGACGCGCGATTTCATCGAAAAAATGAAACCCATCTGGGCCGAGCTCAGTAATCGTCCCCGAAATGAATATCCCGCCGGGTCTGTCTTGGGCGGCCCTTTGCCGGCGAATGTGACCACGGTGGGCACATGGGTTCAGACCAACATCTTGGTGCCTTATGCCACTCTCCTCGCGTCCGAGGGCCAAGTCTCGGCTGAGCAACGGAAATGGCGCGCGAACCTCGTGACGAATTACTCGTTCTCCCGTGGTTTCCTGAAGGGTTTTGGCGTCGGCACCGGTATCCGTTGGCAGGACAAATATGCTCTCGGTTACCCGTCGAGCCTGAATCCTGACGGTAGCGTGTTTGTCGACATCAAGAACCCCTACTGGGGCAAGGCCGAGACAAACGTGGACGCCTGGGTCAGCTATTCGCGGAAGATCTACCGCGACAAGATCAAGTGGAAGGTCCAGCTGAACGCTCGCAACGTGATGGGCAGCGAGGATCCGATTGCCATCAGCGTGCAGCCGGACGGTTCGACCGCGGTGACCCGCATCCCGCCCGAGAAGCGTTTCTATCTCACCAACACGTTCGAATTCTAAGCACGGATTGGTTTGCTTTCAGCCGCCCCGGGAAACCGGGGCGGCTTTTTGCGGCTTGCCCCATCGATTATGTTGCAGAACAAGTGTCAGGTTGGGGTGCCGGGCGACAGTCCTCGGCTGTGTTGCTGCTGGCCCCGCCCGGCGCATGAATGGAGCGCCCTGCTACGAGCTGCGCCCAGCAATAAAGCTTCGTTCCTATTTGCCGCCGTCCGTGGGCACCTGCGGCGTGCGGGTAAAGGCAATTTTATCCACGACAAACCCTGGGCTACGGTAGCGTAAGACCACCTCGTACACCCCCGCTTGGGGCAGAAATGTAGTGACGGGTGCGTTCTTGATCGCCACGGGCGTGTGACCGCCGGGACCTTTGGGAAGCGACCACCAGCTCAGGGTGGCGCTATGGCATCGCATGCCATCCGGCCGGGTGGTGAGATCAGAGCCATAAAGACGCTGGCCACCCACGGTAACGTGAGCGTCGTTGGTCGAGGTGTCGTCGAGTAATCGGCCATCGGGACCCTTCATGCCGCTGGTCAGGCGGCAACGCAGATGAACATAGTAGACGCCGGCCTCAGCAATACTGACCTGATAGGTCATGCTTTTTCCTGGCACTGCGCGGATCACCACCGCGCCGCTTTCCTCCAGCCGTTCCCACTCACCGGTACCGGTTTCAGCCTCGATCACGAGGGAAGACGGTGAACTTGCCGTAGCCGGCGCATGGGTTAGGGGAGTGGGCCAAGGCGCAACGTGGGCGGCAGGAGTTTCAGCTTTTAATCCACAGTGCGCGGACAGGATCAAGATGGATAGAAGGCGAAGCATGGGTTTGGGTAAAGGCAGGGAGCGGATGAACGGTTTCACGGAATGGGCACGAGTTCCAGCCCCCTCCACCGACCGCGTGCATGGGCGAAACCCTCGTTTTCCGGAATCTTCCGGTTGCTGGCTCCGGTGAATACCACCCGGATTTTATCGCCGGGAACCAGCGTGGCGGGGGCGAAGGTCAGCGCCGTTCGGAGGCGTTTCTGCTCAGTGGGAGGATTGGTTTTTTGGCCGAGACTGTGACCGTTGACCAGAACCTCGTAGGCGCTTTCGCCGTCCTCTTCGGCAATGGTTTGCAACGTGACCTGATAACGTCCGGCCGCACCTTGAAAAGTCAGCTCGGCGGCGGAGGGGGCGACGCCATGGCGATCGGTGCGGATGGCCACGCGATGATCTGCCGGGCCAGGCTCGTTGGTCTCGCGGTAAAAGGGAACGAAGGTTTTCTCGTTCACCGCTTGAAAGGCGGTCGTGGCCGGCAGCCATGAGGGCGTGTCTCCGCGAGCGAAAGGAACGATCAAAAAGATACCGAGCGCGATAAATGGAAGACTAAGGTTCATCTTTGGTGGGATTGTGAGTGTGCCGGGCGTCCCTCTTTACTCCCGCCGGGGCTTCAAGGCGACATAACCGGCGTCGAGTGAGGAGAACGCTCCCTGGTGAATCTTCAGCTCGTCGTAGTAAGCGATCGCCCGGTAGCGGTCGGGCTCCGGGTTGAAATTCCAATCAAAGGCATAAATGCCCACTTTTAAATACATCTCTTTCATCTCGCGGTAGCCGACCCGGCGGCGCTGCTGGTCCACGACCTTGCGTCCATTCTGCCACAGCTCGATCAAACCGCGTCCGGCGGGGTCATCCGACCACACGACGCGCAAAACGAAATCTGTCCATTGGCCGAGCGGGAACGCGCCGAGATCCGCACTCTCGTTGCTGCCGGGATGGTTCATGTCCCAGCGCCAGTTCAACACCAACCGGCCTTGGCCGGGAAAACGGGCATCCGGTATGCGGCGAAAGGCCAAGGGCGGATTCCCCGGGTTGCCGTCCAAGGCGATGTTATCCGGAGCATGCACTTGAAAATAAATTTCGCGCCCGCCGCCGTCGCCGTCGTTCTTCGGCCGCCCCGGCTTCGGATAGGCATCATCGCCGCCGTCCCACGCGGCACCGGGATCAGCCGGGGCCGGCACGAACAAGCTCCACGCATACCACATCTCCAGGGGCGTGAGATTGTGCGCATCGCCCATGGGTTGTGAATCAAACCGCAGCTCCGTGCGGTTGCCCTTGGTCTGGCCGAAATTGCCATCCTCCTGGCGGGTCTCGAAGCGCAGCATGCCGCCGGCCGGCCGCCCGGCCACTCGGGGAGTTTCCTGGCCATCGGCCAGCAGGCTCGCCCGCCCGGGTTGGAAATGTTGCTGCAGCACGACCAGCGGCCCGGTGTGATCCATGACGGACGCATCGCCGGTGCCACCGGCGCTGACGGGGTTGTAGTCGGCTTGAAACAAGGGCTGACCTAAGAGCACTGAGGGCAGCGCGGGCACGAGGGCGAACAGCAACCCCAAACGTGAAAAGGGGGACATGGGAAAAATCTATAGATGGGAGTGCCGGTCATGCACGTCTTTTGTGACGCCGCAAGGAAACTCGTGGCCGAAGACAGGCGTTCAATTGGTTGAATAAGGATGGCTTGGTGAACCCGTGCACGATGATTAAGCTACGGCTATGCACCCCCACCTTTTGTTTTACTTGGCCTTGCTTTGCTCGAGTTTCGCGGTTCCCGGCCCGCGGGCGGGGCTGCCGGATTTGTCTCCGACCCCTGCCGGAGGGAGAACCTTGCTAACGGATAGTCCGCGCCGCGGTTTCCAACTGGAGGGGCAGGCGGCGGCCGGCGCGCACTGGACGGAGCTGCCCCATGGCTGGCGCATTGAAACGGTGGGCGGTGTCGCTCCGGCGACCGTCGAATGGCGCGCTCTCAGTGTCGCTCCCGTGGCGGAGGGCGACGTCGGCTGGCTGCGATTCCGGGCGCGCAGCCCTGCGTCGAAGGACGAAACCGGCGGCCGTTTGCGCGTTCGGGTTCAGGCCAAGGCGGAGCGCGGTCCGGAGCGCGTTCGGGACAGCATGCGGCACGAGTTGGGGCTGACCCCGGAATGGCGCGAGTATGCACTGCCCTATGTCAGCAAACTGACGGCTGCGGCTGGCGAGTTAGAGCTGGTTTTTAACTTCGGCTACATCGCGCAAACGGTGGAGATCACCGATTTGGTCTGGCTCGGTTACGGCCGGCGGGTGGCCCGGGATGCGTTACCCCGGAGCCGGTTCACCTATGAGGGCCGGGAGGCCGGCGCGGCTTGGCGGACGGAAGCGCAGGCGCGCATCGAACGCTTGCGGCAAGGCAACTTCGCCGTGAAGGTTGTGGACGCAAACGGCCAGCCGGTGGCCGGCGCCCGCGTGAACGTCGTGCTTCAGCGGCACGCGTTCGAGTTTGGCACCGCCGTGAGAGTGGGCCGCTTGGTAGGTACGGGACCGGATGACCAGCGTTATCGCGATACCTTGCTTGGGTGGTTTAATGCGGCGGGGCCGGATAACGACCTGAAATGGCCCTACTGGGCAAAGGACACGGCCATTTACCGCCGGGAGGTGACGATGGCCGGCCTGCGGTGGCTGAAAGAGCAGGGGATGCCGGCGCGCGGCCATGTGCTGGTCTGGCCGAGCTGGCCACGGATTTCCGCCGACGTCGCGAGTCTGCGCGGCACCCCGCGGCAGGATGAAATCCCCGGTTTGATCCGCGAGCACATCAAGGAGGTCCTCACGACCACGCGCGGCTTGCTCACGGAATGGGACGTGTTGAACGAACCCTATACCAATCACGATCTCATGGACGTTTTCGGCCCGCAGATCGCGGCGGACTGGTTCAAGCTTGCGCGCGAGGTGGGTGATCCGGACCTGCCGCTTTATTTGAACGATTTCGGCAATCACGACCAAGAGCGAGACCCGCGGCATGTGGCGCATTTCGAGCAAACGGCCCGCGACTTGCAGGCGGCCGGTGCGCCCTTGGGGGGCTTGGGTTTGCAGGCCCATTTTATGGCGTTGGTCACGCCGCCGGCCCGGTTGCTCGCGACGTTCGACCGGTTGGCAGCTTTGGGTCTGCCGATGCGGATCACGGAATTTGATGTGACGACCGACGATGAGGAGTTGCAGGCCGACTATATGCGGGACGCTTTGATCGCGGTCTTTAGCCACCCGTCCATGGTTGGTTTCCAAATGTGGGGCTTTTGGGAAGGCGCGCACTGGAGACCCGAGGCCGCCATGTTTCGTTTGGATTGGTCCGAGCGTCCACAAGCTGAGGCCTATCGAAAGCTGGTTCTCCAACAATGGCGCACCAAACTGGAGGGAAAGAGCGGAGCGGAGGGTCAGTACGCCGGCCGCGGATTTTATGGGGAGTACGACGTCCAAGTGGACACCGGGGACAGTCGGTCGGCGATGTCTCGTTTCAGCCTGCACGCGGGGTCGGCGGCCTCCAACGATTGGACGATGGTCTTGAAATAACACCCTTTTCAGAGTTCGGGTGCTCCCGGCGGGACCAAAAGACGTTCGAGCGGACGCACATAACCCCAGACAATACAGTCTACAGACCAGTATTATATCGCGCTTGACAGTGACATATTGTATCTCTGTATCCAGTAAATCAGCCTGACTTCCTCAGATTGTGCGAAGATCCCACGGGATCGGCGCTCCACCACGTTTCCTACCCCCGCCATGCCTATCACCTCCCTGGCGTTCGCACTGCGACGCAAGTTCTTGTATATCGCGCTGGTCTTGATGCCGGCTTTCACGCTGCAAGCCCAAACCACTTCCGACTCGAATACCGCTACCAAATCGGAGGAAGGGCGTCCGGCATCGGGCGTCATCAAGCTGGCCGATTTTACAGTCACGGGCTCGAACATCCGGCGGCTGGACAAAGAAAAGGTGCTCCCCGTCACGGTGTTGGGCTTGGCCGACCTGGAGGCCCGTAATCCGACGACCCCGGTTGAAATGCTCCAAGCATTGCCGCAGGTGACCGGCTCGTCCACGAATGAATTCGGCCCCTCGGCCATTTCCGGACGCGGTGATGCCGCCTCAATCAATCTGCGCGGCATCGGCGATTCCAACACACTGGTGCTGCTCGATGGTCTTCGCATGCCCCCGCGCGCCATCATTCAGGGGCAGGGCTTGCCGACCAACGTGAACGCGCTGCCGTCCCGCGGGTTGGAGCGTATTGATGTGTTACGCGATGGTGCGTCCTCGATCTACGGCTCCGATGCCACGGCCGGTGTCGTGAATTTTATCACCAAGCGCGACTATCTTGGCACCGAGGTCATCCTGCGGGCGGGCGTCACCGAGCACGGCGGAGGTGAGACCAGCGAAGTGGTGATCACGAATGGCACCAGTTTCGCCAAAGGACGCGGCAACCTTCTGTCCACCTGGAGCTTCTTAAATCGCGAGGCCATCTACTTTCGTGATCGTAGCTTCACCGTGAGTGATGACCGTAGTGCGCTGGCCCCAGCTCCATGGAATACGCCATCGGGACCTTTCAACACCCGCAGCGGGATTGGTTTTTGGCCGACCTTTTTTGTGGGCAGCGGGACCACAAATACCTATTTCCGGCCGGTCGGCGGAGTTCCGTCGATCACCACCGTGGCCCCCAATCGGGTGGCGAACCCGGATTTCTACCTGGATATCCAGGGCGATTATTTCAGCCAGCCCCGCACCGACCGCTTGAGTTTGTATGAGAAAATTACATACAAGTTGACGGATCGCATCACAGCCTACGCCGATTATTATTTCTACCGGGCGGTCAGTGACGTGCTCCGGAGCCCGATGTTTTCGACCAACGGATCTGAAGGCAAAGTCACGATGGCGGCGGACAATCCATACAATCCCTTTGGCTCACGGTTCTTTGATCCGGCCGGTGCACCCAATGCTGACGGCACGCCTCGACTGACAGGCGCGGCGCGAACCATCGGCATCACCGACTACACGCTCCCCGACTACGACGTGCAGAATACCACCGCCACCTCACAGATCTACCGCATCACGGGCGGGCTCCGGGGCAAGTTTGGCGAAACGTGGTCTTGGAATGCCGCCGCCATCTATGGTTCTTCGAATCTCAAGGAGATCCTGGAAAAAAACGTCTACATCCCCGCTTATCGGGATGCGCTCGCGCGGACTGACACCACAGCCTTCAATCCTTTCGGCTACACTTTCAAGGTTCAGAATGGTGCCGTGGTGTTCGACAAGCCCTACCAGAATCCCGATTCTGTGCTGCGCGGCATGGAGGCGCCATTCGTGAATCGCGGGTTTGCCGATCTCAAGACCGGTCTCGTCACGGCCAGCGGTGATCTTCTGACGCTTTGGCAGCGGACCTTGTCCATGGCGGTCGGCAGTGAGTATCGGGAGGAGAGCTACCGGGTCGGGCGCGATGCCCCGTCGCTGCCCACGACGCGAACCCACCTGACCAACTCGGCCCTGCCGCCTTCCTCTGGCGATCGGCAGGTATTCAGTGCGTATGCCGAGGTATTGCTCCCGCTGATCACGCCGGACACCAAACTCCCGCTGTTGCACTCACTCGAGTTGAGTTCCTCCGCCCGGTACGAGAATTACAGCGATTTCGGCACCACGACGAAGCCGAAGTATGGGGCCAATTGGAGGCCGATGTCATGGATGATGGTGCGCGCCTCATACAATGAAGGTTTTTTGGCGCCGTCGCTACCGGCTCTCTACCAGGGCCAGACAACGGCCAATACCGTCAACCAAGTGGACCTCTATCGGAATCCCGCCACAAATGAGGGCAGCTACCGCTCGAACGCGATCAGTGGTTCAAATTCAGGCTTGCAGCCGGAGTTCAGCAAGGGTCAGTCGATCGGCATCGCCGTTGATGTGCCCAAGATGAGCGGGCTGTCCTTCACCGTGGATTTCTGGAAAATCAAGCAACGGGGTATCCTCGGATCCTATTCCGCCGCCACGATCAACGCCTTGGACGCCAGTCTGCTGGCCGCAGAAACCCAGCGGCAGATTTCGGGCGGGACACCCATCAATCAGGTTGACCTGGGCAGCGGCACGTCCGCCTACAAAGGCGACCCGCGCATTGTTCGCCTGGCCAAGTCCGCGGCTGACGTGGCGGCCTTTGCCGCCTACAACGCCACGGTTCCGGCTGGCCAGCAAAGGGCTGCGGTCGGTCAGATCTTCAGCACGCGCAGTCTGACGGAAAACCGCTCGGAAGGAGCCGCCTCTGGTGTAGACTTTGGCGTCAACTATCTGGTCCCGTCCATGGCGATAGGCCGTTTCAATCTCGCAGCCAACGCGGCTTACTTGATCGAGTCATACACCGTGGCTGATCTGGCCGGCCCCCGCATCCAGCGGTTGGAGCGGGGTGGGGCAGCCCGCTGGCGTGGCGATGCCAGTATCTCGTGGCGCAAGGGACCGTGGCTGGCCGGCGTGAGCGCCTACTACATCGGCAGGGTCCTCGACACGGCGGCTTCGACCACGGCTGCGGTCTACGACTCACTCGGGCAGCCTGACTATATCGCCAAGGCGTTTGATCAAGGCACCACGTTCTACTACTTCCGGGTGGGCAGCTCGATCAGTTGCAACGCCTTTGTCGGTTATAATTTCAGATCGAGCCAGCGTTGGTTGAAGAACACTAAGATCCGGGCCACCGTGAACAACGTGTTTGACCGTGAGCCGCCGCTGACCACGAGCTTTATCGGCAGCACCCAGCAAAATCTGCTGGCCGGTCGCGCCTTCAGTGTGGAATGGACCAAACAATTCTAAAATCCCTATGCAAAGCCCATGGTATATTTCGCGCATCCGCGCATTGGGTGCATTGTCTCGGCGGTTGTTTCTGGGGATAACATTGGCCGGGTGTGCGCTGGGGGCCGCTGCCGCGACCTCGGCGCTTCCGCCAACGATCAATCAGTGGGCATTGTTTGAGAGTCAGGTTCTCCACCCGACACCGCCAACCGACAAGCTTCGCGGAGTTGAACTGGTCACAGAATTCACCGCGCCGGACGGCAAGGTCACGAAATTCTGGGGATTCTACTCAGAGGCGAACCGCTGGCGCTTCCGGTTTTCCCCGGATCAGACGGGTCGCTGGCGTTACGCGGCCCGCTTTTCAGACGGGGCCGCTGAAGCTACGGGAGAGTTTGAGTGCGCTCCCGCGGATTTGCCGGGACCATTGACGCGTTGGCCGGAGAATCCCGTGTGGTTTGCCACAGCCGCCGGCGGTCCGGTGGTGGTGCGGAGCTTCCACGTCGGGGACCGTTTTTTTGCGGAAAACACGTCGCCCGTGATGCGTGCAGCCTTTCTCGATTGGGTCCAGTCCTCGGGATACAATCTGCTGTCCATTGCGAGCCACTACTTGAACCGCAACTCCCCCGGCCGGGGCCAGGGATGGAGGACACCGCAACTCTGGGATAACACGCTGAAAAGCGTGCGGCCAGGCGATTATGACAAGGCGGAGGCAATCCTCGATGACTTGCGCGCGCGCCGCCTGTATGTTTATCCGTTTGCAGGGTTTATCGGTCGCCATTCCGAGTTTCCCGCGGAGCCGGCTGATCAGGAGGTCTACATTCGTTATACCTTGGCCCGGTTCGCTCCCTATTGGAACGTCCTGCTAAACGTCTCGGGTCCGGAGCCGCTGTGGAAGCCTGAAGGATATTACAACTGCATGCCCTTTGTGGAGGTAAACCGGCTCGGTGAACTGATCCATCGCCTCGATCCTTTTGACCGCCTCCTTTCAGTCCACAATGCCTCGGGAGATGATCCCTTCCGGTTCGCCGCTTGGGGCAGTTATTCCACACTGCAGGGTGGACCGGCCGAGAAGAGCGACAACTATCAGGCTTTGCACAATTTCATCTTTCGCAATCACACGGGCGACCGGCCGATCTATGCCCAGGAGGTGTTGTGGCCGGGCAATTACCTTCATGGCGGACTCACTCCGGATCAGGTCCGCCGAAAGGCACTGGTAATGCTATTTGCCGCTTCGCACATCAATTTTGCGGATATGAATGGCGATTCTTCCACCGGCTACAGTGGCACGCTCGATCCGGCCGACCGCCATCCGGAGATGCATGCCGCAGCGAAATCCGCTTGGGATTTCTTTGCCAAGATCCCCTTTGGGCGGTTACACCCGACCTGGGACGTGGCCCGGCGGGGCGTTTGTCTGGCAGAAGACGGACGGGAGTATTGGGTCTACCTCGTGAAGGGTGGGAGCACTGATTTTGCAAATGGCTTTGCCACTGGCTGGCAGGGCGAATGGATTTCACCTGAGGGTGAGGTTGCCGCGGTGGCCGTGGCCATTGATGGGCAGAAAACGTTCATCGCTCCTTCCGCCTTCCCCAAGGATGTCGTGCTGCACATCTGGCGTAAATGAGTTCCAGCGGGCCAAGGGGAGGCCGCGGTATCGATGCCTTGGCTTTTGCTTCCGGCGGCCCGGTCTCGCCCGAGACTTCAGCCCGCCCACTTTGAGGCAGGTTGGCTTCGCTCAGTCGGGGCTGATGCAGTTGGGCCGTGGGCCAGCGAGCTTGCTCGCGCTTTGAATGGGTCCGCGCGCTGACTGGCCCACGGTGGTACCATACAGTTTCCCGAATCTGCTGGGGAAGTCTCGCGAACTGAATGATCCCGGCTCAGTCCTCGCCCCGCAGCTTCCTCCAGGTATCGAGGCAGAGGCGGGCGGTTTCTAATTCAGAGTAGCGGCTGCCTTCCTGTTCCATGAGATAGAATTCCAGACCACCGACTGATTCCAAGGCCGCCACGATGTCTTTCCACGGCGAAATTCCTTCTCCGAACAAAACCCGGTAACCTTTCTCTTCCGCCGGGCTGCCGGGCGCCCAGTCCTTGAGGTGTACGCTTTTAATTCGCCCGGGATGCGCCTTGATCCAGCTGACTGGATTGGCGTCAGCCTCCATGCAGGTCCCGACGTCGAGCTGCAGCACAAAATTCTCCGGTGTATTAGCGGCAATGAGATCCATGATGCGCGGCCCGCCGGCCAGCGCGGCCCATTCCGTCCGGTGATTGTGGAAGCCAGCCGTCAAGGCATGGGGTTCTAGCTTCTGCGCGGCATCCGACAGTTGCCGGCACAAATCTTTCCAGGCTTCCAGACCGGCCAAGCCCTTTGGCGGAGTGGCGAGGATCAGCTGCCGGGACCCCAGGATGTGGTTCAACTCAATGGCGCGGCCGAGGCCTTCGCCGGTGAAGGAGGGAATCCGGTTATGGGTCGAGTAGCACCGCAGTCCGAGGTCATCCATCCTGGCTCGCACCTCGCGGGCGTAGGCGGGGTCCCAGTTGAAATAGGGATCGTAGAACTCCACGGCCTCATAACCCATCTGCGCCAAGCTGAGCAGCGTGCCCGGAAGATCACGCGCGAGCTCGGTGCGCACCGCGTAAAGTTCAATCCCAAGCGGAAGTTTTCCGCGCCGCTCGGTTGCTGGGGCGGCGCCGGGGGCAGAACTGGCACCGGTCACGACGCCGGCGCCCATTGATCCGGTCAGCAGAGCGGCGGATACCCATCCGGTTTGCGTGATAAATTTGCGCCGAGTGGACGCAAAGGTCACGTCATGTTGCGGGAGTTTCATGACAGAATAAAAAACGGGAGCGCGGGTGACACAAGAGGTATAGCAATGATTCAATTGACTGAATGAAACTCCGGTTGTGGCGCCTGCCCGGCATCCTTCTGATCGAGACGTTAACAAAAATAACCCCGGACGGATCGCACTCGATGCCGTTTCACCGCAACCCCACCTCATGATCATGACCGCATCATACCGTGCCTTGTACCTTAAAAAGAGTTTCTTTCACCGAACCCTGGCGGGTTTTCTGGCAGCCAGCGGGACGATGGTCTACGCGCAGCCTGTGCCCCCGGCTGAAACCCCGCGCGAAGAAATTGTGGTGCTGTCCCCCTTTGTCGTGAATTCCTCCAAGGATGTCGGCTATGTGGCGACGAACACCCTCGCCGGCAGCCGCCTCAATACGCCGTTGGCAGATACCCCGGCTTCCATCTCGGTGTTCACGCCGGAATTTCTCGCTGACATTGATGCGGGCAATGTCCTGAAGGCGCTCGAATACAGTGTAAACTTCCAGGAGGACCGGACCAATGCCGGCGGCAACCCCCAGCAGGAAAACGATCTCAATGTTCAGGCGCGCGGTTTTGCCGGCGGCGGTTTCCGTCAGGCCTCACGAAATTATTTTACATGGTTCCTTAACGGTGACTCCTACAACACGGAGTCGATCACTTTCTCGCGTGGGCCCAATTCCATTCTCTTCGGGCTGGGCGATTCCGGCGGCATGGTGAACACAACCACGATGCAGACGCGGTTTACAATCGCTCCAAGGTAAATTTACGCTTTGACGAAAATGGATCGGTGCGCGTCTCCGCTGACATCGATATGCGTATTTCCGATAAATTCGGCCTACGTTTTGCCGGCCTGGCGGAGGACGGCAAGACTTGGCGTGAACTGGCCTACAAGGATCAGCTGCGTGCCTATCTGGCGGGCACCTGGCGGCCTACGACAAAGACACGGTTCGATTTGACGCCGAGTATGGCGACATTAAGCAGCTGGTCTCGCTGCCTTTCACTGGCCGCAATCGATTCGGTGGCTGGGTGACGGCGGGCAACCCGGTTTATTCCGGTGGCGCGACCTATCCGACCGGCACCGCCCGACTGTCAGCCAACTCCACCACGCCACGACTGACTTTCGATTACGATCAAGGGACGGCGGTCAATTGGCAGAACCAAGCGGTCGGCAGTGCCAATCCCAATCCCCCCGGCAATATCCCGCTGACCGATTTTAATTTTGTGCCGAAAACGGTCGACCTTCGCGGCCCCGCAGCCACCACCAACAATCCTTTGTATACCTATTCAGCCTATCTCGAGCACGAGCTCATTGATAACCTA
>Ga0163152_10005550_pt1 | contig 14738 bp, 11 predicted proteins | sample OliLakLV19MP8IB2_FD_148635 | JGI IMG/M metagenome (GOLD analysis project Ga0163152, IMG submission 148635) | Freshwater microbial mat bacterial communities from Lake Vanda, McMurdo Dry Valleys, Antarctica - Oligotrophic Lake LV.19.MP8.IB-2 | ecosystem: Environmental > Aquatic > Freshwater >... | reverse complement strand
GGATACGCCCCGCCGCCGCCGTCGTCCCGGTCGGCTGGCGGGGCGTATCCGTGGAGATGGCACGGACCATCTCCTCGATCTCGGGCTTCACCGGCCGGTGCCGATTCAGCACGGCCATCCCGGCGAAGACGACGAGCGAAGTCGCAATCGGCGCGATCACCCGGATGTCGAGCGGCGCGTTCAGAACCGCGGTAGTGAGCGCAAAGGCCCCCAAGCCGGCGAGAATGGATGCGATCGCCGCCCGCGAGTCCGCGTGGCGAAACACGGGCAGCAGGCCGAGCAGCATCGGCACGGAGACTGGTCCCACCAAGGCTCCGAACCATGAAATGATCAGTCCCAGCACGCCCCCGAAACGCTCGGACTCGATGCCTACGATCAGCGTGAGAAACGTGAACAGCAACGTGGTGATTCGCGCGATGCGCAGGGATCTCCGCTGATCCAGATTGCGAAACCGCGCCGACGTGATCGGCAGGATGTCGCGCGTGATCACCGACGAAATCGTGTTCGTATCCGAGGTCGTCATCGACATCGTGGCCGCAAACATCGAGGCGAGCACGAGGCCCACCAGGCCGGCCGGCAAAAACTGACGCGTGAGCATCACGTACGACTGCGACGGGTCCGCCAGGTTGGGCAGCAGCAGCGGCGCCGCCCACATGGGGAAAAACAGGAATAGCGGCCAGATGAGGTAGAGCCAGCCCGAGAGGCGGGCGGACCTGCGGGCACTCTCGGCGGACGGGGCCCCGATGTACCGCGTCGCCAGATTCCAAGTACCGCCGTTATAGCTCAGGGTGGCGACCGCGATATAACCGAGGAAAAAAAGCGGAGTATACGGACCGTTGAACGGATTCGCGTTACCCGCCGGCAATCGATCCCAAACCGTCCAAATACTCGAGACGCCGCCGAGCTGGGAGACGACGGCGACGAACAGCACGAGCCCGGCCACGACTTGGACCACAAACTGGGCCAGATCCGTGTAGAGGTCCGCCCACAGCCCGCCGATCGTAATGTAGAACAAGGACACGCCGCCGGAAATCCAAATACCGGTGGAAATGGGGAGTCCAGTAAAGCCATGCAGCAGAATGCCGATCGAGGCCCATTTCGCGCCAACATCGAAGAGCTTCAGCAGGATCCCGCTCCACGCCATCAGCTGCTGGGTCGGAACATTGTAACGCAGCGCCAGGTACTCCGTCGGCGACTCGATATTGCGGACCGCACGCAGGCGGGCCCAGCGAGGCGCGAACCAACAGGAGCCGACGAAGCAGGCCACCACGATCGAACCCGCCCACCAGATGTACAGGGTGAAGCCGTATTGATAACAAATCGCGGCATAGGCGACAAACACCACTCCACTGTGGCCGGAGACGTGATGCGAAATACCGCCCAACCACCACGGGATGCGTCCGCCCGCCACAAAGTAATCCTTGGAGCCGGCGATCTTCCCCAAAGCCAGCAGGCCGATGCCCGCGACCAGCACGAAGAAAATCCCGATGACGATGTAATCGATGTTTTGCACAGCAGCAGCGCCCGCGGCCACCCAGCCCGAGCCTCGTCCGGTTTTAGCCTGTAACCATACAGTTACCCGGTTCCGGGGGAGCAAGCCCCAAAATTCCACTTTGTGGCACAGGCATTCCTGCCTGGGTGGCTTGAGCGCCGGGACAGAGCCCAAGCCACCGACAGGAATGTCCGTGCCACCGCGGACTGACTTCACTTACGCCGGCCTGCTCTCCGCTAACTTCACTTTCAATTACCCCCCATGTCAGAATCCGCCCTTTACTTGCGCTCGCCACCCTCCGACGATGGCCGCGAATTCGCCTGGAACCCCGCACATTTCGCTTGTGTGAAACCCGGGTGTTTCGTAACTAGACGGTTACCTGTATGTCCGTGGTTTCTCCCGATTCAACCTCAGCTTCGCGCCTGCCCTGCCGGCCGGAGGAATTGGACGATTTCCTCAGCCAACCCACCCCGCGGGTCATTGAGGTCCTGAAGCGCACTCCCGGGCCTTTTATCATCCTGGGAGCCGCGGGAAAAATTGGGCTGCATCTCAGCCTCATGTTGCGGCGGACTCTCGACCTGCTCGGTCGCACGGATCGCGTTTTGGCCGTATCGCGCTTCGGCACGCTGCGCGATCGCGCCGCCTTCGAGCAACGCGGGATCGAAACCCATGCCTGCGATCTGGGCGAGGACAGCGGCCTCAACGCCCTGCCCGATGCGCCGACCGTCTTTTTTCTCGCGGGCGTGAAGTTTGGCACCGCCGCATCGCCCGGACTGCTGCATACGGTGAACGTCGACATCCCGCATCGCGTCGCCCGGAAGTTCGCGCAATCCCGCATCGTCGCGTTTTCATCCGGGTGTGTGTATCCATTTGTAACTCCCGCGTCCGGCGGCGCGCGCGAGGATACCCCTTCGGCTCCGGTGGGCGAGTACGCCGCCTCCTGTATCGCCCGCGAGCAGGCTTTCACCGAGGTGGCCGCGGCCCATGGCACTCCTGTCGCGTTGGTGCGCTTGAATTACTCGACAGAGCTGCGTTACGGACTGCTCGTCGATATTGGTCAATCTGTCTTTGCGGGTCGCTCGATCGATGTGACGACGGGCCACGTCAACGTCATCTGGCAGACCGACGCCGTGGCCCACAGCATTCAGTGCCTCGAGGTGGCGAGCGCGCCAGCCGTGCCGATTAACATCACCGGCCCGGAGACGCTTTCCGTGCGCGACCTCGCTCACCGCTTCGGGGCCGTGCTCAAACGGCCGGTCACGATCACGGGAGTTGAAGCCGGGACCGCGTGGCTCAACAACGCGTCCCATTCGCACCGTCTTTTCGGCCTCCCCCTCACCTCGGTGGATCAAATGATTCAGTGGATCTCGGCCTGGCTGCAACAGGGCGGCGAAACGTGGGGAAAACCCACCGGCTTCGAGCGCCGCGACGGTCGTTTTTAATCGGCGTCTGCCCCCGCGAATCACCGCGATGCCATTTCCCCTCCGCTCTCATCTGCTCGACGGCCAGGTCATCCCGGCCCTGCCCCTCGCTCTCCAACGCACCCGTCGCTGGGATTCCGCCCGTCAACGCACGCTCGTCCGCTATTATATCGATGCGGGCGCCGGCGGTCTCGCCGTCGGAGTGCATTCAACCCAATTCGCCATTCGCGATCCAAAAATCGCGCTCTACGTCCCCGTTCTGGAACTCGCCGCGCAAACCGCCACCGCGTGGTTGGGCACGAAGCCACGTCCGTTTGTCCTGATCGCCGGCCTTTGCGGCCAAACCGCCCAAGCCTGTAACGAAGCGAAAATCGCCCGTGACTTGGGCTATCACGCCGGCCTGCTCAGCCTCGGCGCCTGGGCCAACGCGCCGGAATCGGCCGTGCTCGCGCATGGTCGCGCGGTCGCGAAAGAGATTCCGCTGATCGGTTTCTACCTCCAGAACGCCGTCGGCGGGCGCGTATTTTCGTACCGTTTCTGGCGCGACTTCGCCGACATCCCTGAGTTGGTCGGCATCAAGATCGCCCCGTTCAACCGCTACCGCACGATCGATGTCGTCCGCGCCGTGCTCGAGGCGGGACGCGACGATGTCGCCCTTTATACGGGCAACGATGACAATATCATCGGCGATCTGCTGACGCCCTTCACGTTCGCCGGAAAAACGCGTTTCATCGACGGCGGCCTGCTGGGACAGTGGGGCGTATGGACGCAAGCGGCGGTGGTGCTGCTGGAAGAAATCAAGCGCGCCCGCCAGAAGGCCCGGCTCGATGCCAAATGGCTGGAGCGCAATGCGGCGCTCACCGACATGAACGCCGCGCTTTTTGACGCCGCGCACGATTTCGCCGGTTGCCTGCCCGGAATTCACGAGGTGCTTCGCCGGCAAGGACTGTTGCGCACCACCGCCTGCCTCGCTCCCCACGAACAACTCTCACCCGGCCAGGCTCGGGAGATTACGCGCGTCGCCGCAGCGTATCCGTGGTTGGTGGACGACGCCTTCGTGGAGAAAAATCGTTCGCGGTGGCTCGATTAAGTCCGACCCCACGCCTTTACTGACCGCTCTTGCCATGCCCGCCGTTGCTCCCGCCCCCCGTTCTGCGCCGCGATGGTTCGACTTTCAAGTCAATGGCTTCGGCGGCGTCGACTTTCAGGCCGACGATCTCACGCCGGCCCAACTGGAACACGCGACCGCCGTGATGCGACACCACGGCGTGGCCTCGATCTTCCTCACGTTGATTACCGACGAAGTCGACGCCCTGTGTCGACGTCTCGAGAAACTGGAGACGTTCTGCGCCGCCTCGCCAACCGTGGCAGCGGTCATCGCCGGGTACCACATCGAAGGTCCCTGGCTCTGCCCCGAACCGGGTTATCGCGGCGCGCACCCCCCGGCGCCGATGCACGCACCGTCGCTCGCAGAGTACGAACGCCTGCAAGCCGCGGCCGGCGGCCGCGTTCGCCTGATCACGCTGGCACCCGAATGGCCGGGCAGCGGGGCGTGCATCGCCGCGATGACGCGCGCAGGCGTGCATGTTTCCCTGGGTCACACGAATGCCTCCGAAGCGCAGATCGATGAAGCGATTCGGGCCGGCGCGCGTTTTTGCACGCACGTCGGCAACGGGGCTCCGCTGCAACTGCACCGGCACGACAACATCATTCAGCGACTGCTCGCCCGCGATGAGCTGATCGCGTGTTTCATTCCTGACGGGGTTCACCTCCCACCCTTCGTGTTGCGCAATTTCGTCCGCGCTAAACCGGCGGGGAAAGTTCTCTTCACCACCGATTGCATGTCGGGCGCTGGCGCGGGACCGGGAAACTATCGTATTGGTCATTTGCGCGTTGAGGTCGGCGCCGACGGCATCGCCCGCAACCCCGGCGGCCAGGGTTTCGCGGGCTCAACGTTGACACCGGATGAGGGGGTGCGCCGCACCGCCGAGTATCTGAACATTTCTCTCGCGACGGCCGCCGAACTATGGTCGACCCAGGCGGCGGCGGCGTTCGGCGTAAAGTTACCAGCACCCTTATCCTCATGAGCGTATCCACTCCTTATTACACCACGGCCGGACGGCTCGCCGTGGAGATCCATGCTGATCGTCCGGCTCTCGGACTGGCCGCCGCGCGCGCTGCGGCGGCGTACCTTCGCGGCGTGATTTGCGAGCGCGGCGAGGCTCGCGTGATCTTTGCCTGCGCGCCATCCCAGGATGAGTTTATCGCAGCCTTGATCGCGGTTTCCAAAGAAGCGGTTACCGCCGTCGACTGGAGCAAAGTGACCGCGTTCCACATGGATGATTATGTCGGGTTGACCGCTCAGCATCCGCAGAGTTTCCGCCACTATCTGCAGACCCATTTGCTCCAACATGTCAGCCTGGGCCGCTTTCATCCGCTCCCGGCGGAGGAAGCCGACACGACGGCCGTTTCGGCACGCTACTCGGCCCTCCTCGCCGAGAAGCCGATCGACCTGATTTGCCTCGGCATCGGTGAAAACGGCCACATCGCCTTCAACGATCCGCCCGTCGCGAATTTCGAAGATCCGCAGCTCGTGAAGATCGTCGAGCTGGACGACGCGTGCCGCCATCAGCAGGTGAACGACGGCTGTTTCCCTTCATTTGCCGAAGTGCCGCGTCACGCGTTTTCGCTCACCGTATCCGTATTTCGCCGCGCTCGCCGCTTGAGCATCCATGTGCCCGGCCCGCGCAAGGCGGCGGCGGTCAAAGCAACGATCGAAGGCCGTATCACCTTGGAATGTCCGGCTTCGATTCTGCGGCTGCACCCCGATGCGACGCTGTATATTGACGCGGCGTCAGCGCAGTCGCTCGCGATGAAGTAATACGAGCGGCTGATGTGATTTTAACTTGGGCGCGGCCTCGGCCGTAGGGCCCGAGCTTGCTCGTGGCCGATTCGTTTTCGCCCGACCTTGAGGCCACGACCAAGGTCGGGCCCTACCCCTGGAAAGCCTAAATCTAATGTGAGGTCGAAATCAGACGGCAGCTGCCTCTCTCGGGCTTGCGGCGGCAGTCGCGGCCGGCGTTGCAATTCCGTCGAACACGAGCCGCAGCACCTGGTTCAAGCCCCGCTCTTTTACTTTCTGGTTTCCCAGATCCAACTCGAGACTCTGCGAAAGCGAAAAACGGTTGGAGTGATAAATAAAACAGAGGCCGATGAAGTGAATCATCAGGTGCGTGACATCCAAGTCGCCGCGAAATTCGCCCGTGGCGACACCCTGCTCCACGATCGTGCGGAAGCGTTCGAGGAAGGGATTCTTGGTCAGCAGGTGATTCTCTTTCGTCAGGTGCCGCCCTTTTTCCAGATTCTCCCACTGGAGCAACCGCGTGAATTCGGGCTCATCATCGAGAAATTCGAAGTAGCTTTCGAGCAAGCGGGATAACTGCTCGCGCGGACTCCGTCCCCGCTCCACGGCGTGAAACTCGATCGTTTCGATGCGTTGATAGACCTCGGAAAGCGCCGCCTCGAACAGCGCATCCTTGCTCCCGAAATAATGATAAACCATGCGCTTGTTCACACGCGCCCGGCCCACGATTTGATCCACCGAGACGGCATGAAAACCATGAGTTGCGAAGAGACGGATCGCGGCTTGCAGGATGCGGCGACGAGTGCGGTCGGGGTTACGCTGAACAGGCTGGGTCGGGGGCATGTGTCTACGTGGCAGATTACGAATTATCTGAGAAGCCCAAACTCCGGGGCCCGGTTACTTAGCCGGTTACTTCGGCCGCCGTTCGCCGCGGTTTTTCCCTGTGAGATCCGCCGACGCGCCAGATCAAAACGCGCTTTTCAATCCCGCGACCGGGTCCGGAAAGTGGCCGGCGCTTCACCTTGGAGAAAATGGGTGAAAGCCGCGACCCCCGCAGTGAGTTCGCGAGCGACAATGAACTCGTCCCGCGTGTGCGCCTGGGCAATGCTGCCGGGGCCGAACGCCACCGCCGGGATCGCTGATCCGGCGAAAATATTCGCGTCGCAAAACCAGTCGGCGGCCGCCCAGCCGCGACCCGCGACCCGCAGCCGGCGAGCCCAAGGATCCGTGCGCGACGTAATGAACGCCGGCCCCTCCCGGTGAAGTGACAACTTCGCCCGTGGCGCGAGCTGCGCGATGGCAGTGCGCAGCAAGCGCAACACTTGGTTGTCCGGAAAATCGGGGTGCATCCGAATATCCAAACCGATCCGGCACAACGCTGGAACCAGGTTCATTTCACCGCCGCCCTGCACAATGCCCACGTTGACACTGCAGCCGCCAAGGACCGGGTTTTTCTTCCCAGCAAGCGTGGGGCCGAGATCCTCTTGCAACCAGCGCAAGAGCGGTAAAGCACGGTAGACAGCGTTATCGCCGCGGTCGGGTTTGGCGCCATGCGCCGCTCGCCCGGGTACATCAATCCACACCCGCAAAATCCCTTTCGCCGCCGTGACGACCCGAAGCTCCGTCGGCTCGAGCGCCACCGCGAAGTCTGCCGTAAAACCATTCGCCACCAACGCCTGGGCCCCGAGGCTGCCCTGCTCCTCACCCGCGGTGGCCGCCACGATCCAACGAATGTTGTTGGTATGCGCCGGGCGCGATCGCACCCATTTTCCGAGCGCCGCGAGCAGCGCGGCCGTGGGACCTTTGGTGTCACACGAGCCGCGCCCGTAAAGCCTCCCCGCCTGCTCTGTCAGCTTGAACGCCGGGACCGTCATCCCCCGCACGCCCACCGTGTCGAGATGGGGGGCGAACGCGACCGTCGCCCGCGCGGGCCGCGCGGGCTCAAATATCGCCACCACCGAAGGTCGCCCAGGCGATAACTCGGACAACGCCACGTCCGCGCCCAACCTCCGCAAATGATCGCTCATCCAGGCGGCCATCGCCGCCTCCCCGGGCACTGTACCCGCCCCGTCGGCTTCCGGATGCACACTGGGGATTGCGACCAGTTCCTGCAGGATTTTGCGAGCGTCGACCAGAGAGGTTGCCATGAGAAAACGTGAGGTGCGCCGGACGGCGCGTAGAATGTAACCACGCGGTTACGGCGATTCATCCTCAATCCCACAGAGGAAGCAACCACTGATGAGCACTCATAAACACTGATCAAACGGATCCGGATCGATGCGATAAAACTTTCCCTTCACTTACCAGGTGAACGGCCCCCATAACCCAACTCTGTTTGCCTCAGTGGTCATCAGTGGTTCAACTGCGTTTTTTAGTTCATTTGAAAAGCCAATCGCAATCTTGACGCGCTGAATTCTCGTTTGAAGTTTGAAATTTGAGCCGGGCGATTTGGAATGCTCTCCCTCACCTTTTTCATGCCTGCTAAACTTCGCATTCTCGTGGCCGGTTGTGGCCACATGGGTACCTCTCATGCTCGCGCGTACCATTCGATGTCAGATGATTTTGAAATCGTCGGACTCGTCTCTCGCAGCCCCGCTTCGCGGCAGAAGCTCAACGCGGAGTTGGGCGGACGTTATACGGAGTACGCCGACTACCTCGAAGCGCTCGCCGCCACCCAACCTGACGCCGTTTGCATCAGCACGTATCCAGATACGCATGCCGCCTATGCCTTGGCAGCGCTCGAAGCCGGCGCTCACGTTTTCCTGGAGAAACCGGTCGCGGACAACATTGCCGATTGCGAACGGGTCATCGCGACCGCCCGGCGCTTGGGCCGAAAGCTGGTGATTGGCTATATCCTGCACGTCCATCCCTCATGGCAGAAATTCACCGAACTCGCGCGAACGTTAGGCACTCCGCTGGTCATGCGGATGAACCTTAACCAACAGAGTTTCGGCGCGAATTGGGAGACGCACAAAAACCTGCTCCGGAGCACTTCTCCCGTCGTCGACTGTGGCGTCCACTACGTCGACGTCATGTGCCGGATGACGGGCTCGCGCCCCGTGAGTGTGAATGGCATCGGCGCCCGTTTGAGCGACGACATCGCGCCGAACCAAGTCAACTACGCGCACCTGCAGGTCACGTTTGCCGACGGCTCCGTCGGGTGGTATGAAGCGGGCTGGGGGCCCATGATGAGCGAGACGGCCTTCTTCGTGAAGGACGTCATCGGACCCAAAGGCTGCATCAGTATTGTGGCCAAAAATGCTGCGAGCGCCGGTAACTCTGCGGATGTTGATTCCCACTCGAAGACCGAGTCGCTCAAACTCCATCACGCGAAGCTGGGTCCGGACGGCAAGTTTGTGCAGGCGGACGAAATCATCGACGTGACGGACGAGCCCAATCACGACGAGCTTTGCCGGCGCGAACAACAGTTTCTGCTGCGGGCCATCCGCGAGAACGCTGATCTCTCCGAGCATTGGCAGAGCGCAATCGACAGCTTGAGAATCGTGCTCGCGGCGGATCAATCGTTTCGCGAAGGACGCACCGTGAAACTCTGAGGAGAACGCCGCCCTTCCCTATCGTGAAGGGCAGCCTGCCTGAACACCATCGCGGCACTCAGCTCCTGCGCATTCGCAGCGCTAGCCGGAATATTTCACACTCTGGCGTGGACGCGCTACACGCTGTGTACGTCCTATTATTACCTTGTCATTGCGAGGAGCGCAGCGACGAAGCAATCCATCTAGCTGGATCGCCACGCCCTCGTTCCTCGGGCTCGCGATGACAAATTAGAGTGTGAAATATCCGCGCTAGAGCAGTTTCGGGCCACGGTGGAGCCACTGGCCCTTACTTGATCGGGACTGCAATCAGGTCGACCGCGGCAGCACGACCGGGACGGCCGAGGCTCTTCACACCTAGCGCGGATGCGGCGGGCGCGCGCGTCGGGTCATAATAGACCGCGCGAATATCGCCCAATAAAGTCCGCGTATCGGCGTGTTGCAGGTAATAGGTGGCCTTCGCCAGGTTGCGATAGGAGCTACCGGCCTCAAACAGAACCGATCCGAGTCGCTCGAAAAGCGTCTTCATTTGAGTTCGAGGATCGGCCGTGTCGTCACCGTGGAACGCGCCGATGAAGATCAGCGGTGTGCCGGCGGCGACTTGACCCACGTGGCTAAAGCGCGGCGACGGCGTCAACCACGGTAAAGTCGTGTAGACGATCCCGTGGTTCGCGGCGAGGGGCAGCGCATCCGCGGCGGCGACAAGTTCGATCTCCGTGAAAATGTCACTCACCCACTCCATGATCACAATCGGCGGTACGGGACCGCCGGCGAAACTCGCGGCGATTTCCCGCGCGGCGGCCGCATGATCGCTGAAGGGTTGAATGAACGCCTTCACCTGCACCACGTCCGTTTTGCTCAATCCCAGATGAGTCAGACTGCGAAACAAACCGCCCATCGTCAGGTTCGCGCCGCTCGCCAGATCCGTACCGCGTACGACTTGCCCGGAAATAAAAACCTTCCCTCCGGCCGGCAGGATGGCCGCGGCGGAATCGAGCACCTCCACTTTGTCGGGACGACGCGAGGACGTCGCCACCGCGTCGATGGCCACGCGCGCGTTCGTTTTCGTGAGGGGCGAAACGGCGAGCGTGAACGCCGGGCGGAGCGTCCGCAAATCTCGCCGCCACGACGGCCTCAACGGCCCCGACCGCGGCATCATCCGCCACATAAGCGTTAAGTCGTACGATACCCGCCATCGTCGATCCCGCGCGGGCAAGCACCGCTTCGAGCGCATGAAGCGCGCCTTCGGTTTCGGCGCGGATATCACCGACGCTACCGGATGAAAATACCTGGCCGGTGAACACGAGCGGCAGATCCGGAACTCGCACCGACGCAGCCGTGCCCCTGCGATCAGGGTTGGATGTACGCTGGATTCCAGAGGGCTGTGGCGGGGCAGGTGGCAGAGCAGATTGGGCCATAAGGAAGTCCCCGCTCAACGCCAGCAGCAGGGCCAAAGCGACAAAACGGTTCATGCGGAATCTCCTAACCGTTTCGAATGGTCCGACGCAATGACCGCTGCTGGACCGGCATGAAAAAAAGCGGGCTTCAGTGCGTCCAAGAGCAGCAGCCCGCGTGATTCTGGATGGCTAGATCGCATACCAATCGCCCGTATAATGTAGACGACTGTCATCACGAAGTGCGCGAAGCGCGCCGTGGTGATCCAGCTCGATTGCTTCGTGGCTCCGCTTCTCGCAATGACAGTCTAAAAATCACGGGCGATTGGTATCAGCTGGACCAAGCGCTGATGGGGAGTGGGTGGCTTCGCTGCGACGACGCCGCCACACGCTACCAACGGCCCGCCCGGAGGTCGGACCGCACATTTCAGAACTTACCGCGGACGCCCGCGGTGAAGCCAATGCCCTGGTTAGTCTTGAAGAACTTCAGGCCATTCAACGTCACATTCGTGCGCGGCGGCTCGTCGGTGATATTATTGATGTCGAGAAAGACATCATAGCGGCGGTTGATCGAATACTGCAGCTTTACATCCAGCATCAGCCGTTCTTCGAAATAGATATCAACGCCACTGTTCGTGCTGGTGTACTTTTCCGACGTCCAGTTGCCGAGCAGGCGCGCATCCAGTCCGCGATAACGATAGTTGATGCCGGCGTTACCGCTGCGGGGCGCGAGATTGGCCAGCTTGGTGGTCGTCGCGAGTCCGCCGTAATTACCCTGCGATTCGAGGTAAGTGAAATTCGCAAATGCTCCGAGGCCCTTGAACACGCCCGGGAGGAAACTGAACTGCTGCTGATAGCTGGCCTCGATGCCCCGAACCCGCGCACTACCCACGTTGCGCGTCTGCGTCAGCGTGTAACCGGCATACGTACCACTGCCGTCGATACCTTCCGGCCCAACCGCATTCGAGAAGGAGCGCGAATAGTCAGAAATTTCCTTGAGAAAGGCGCCAACACTGAAGAGCCCCACCGGTTCGAAATATTTTTCCGCGCTGATTTCGAAATTATTCGTTTGGTACGGCTTCAGATCGGGATTCCCCATGGAGATCGTGTTGTTCTCCGCGTTCTCGGTGATGCTGGGAATCAAACTCGGAACAGGAGGACGGGAGATCGCGGTGTTGTAGCTGGCACGGATCAGAACGGAAGCGCCGGGCTCATAGACGAAATGCAGGCCGGGAAACACGTCGCGATAGTTGCCGGTCGAGGTATTGCGCCGCACGAAGGAGCGTTGCGCGCGAGCCAAGTCCGCCGCCACCACGGACGGCACGAGGCTAGTGCCGCCGATGCTGTTGCCGCCCCACGAAGCGGTCGCGTTGCGCACCCAGGCGGTGCCTTCGGTTTCCGTATCCTCAACGCGGAAACCGCCGAGCACGCGAACCTTCCCGAGGCGAATCGAACCTTGAATATACGCCGCGGAAATGGACTCACGGTACTCGGCGTTACCGGCATTTGAGGTGACGTAGCTAGTGTAGGCATTGGCTGCGGTCTGGCGCCAATAGCCTTCGGGCGCACCTTGGGGATTACTCATGAACGGGAACGGGCCATACCGCCCGTCGCCCTGCCGATAAATGAGGTCGGCATAAGGCGTCATCGCATCGTCGCCGGAGTTGGGCACGCCGTCAGCTCCCACCCAGGTCCGGACGTTGAAATCGGTGAACGGATTCCGAGTGTCATTCGAGTATTTGACGCCCGTCTTCAGCACCGTGGGGACCACCGCGTCGAACTTCTTGGTGAAGTCGAGCCGGCCGCCATAGAGGTCATTCTTCGCCTTGTAGGACTGCTTCTGGAAAGACGTCATCACGTAACTCGCAGGATCATAGATCGAAGGGCCGGCGGTTTGCCGGAAAATCGGGTACCACGGATCCTGGCCGCGACGATCAATCTCGAAACCGATCCCACCGGGAGTTCGAGCCTGCGCCCGGATCCAACCGGGATAGGAAATATTCGCGTGAGAATAATTACCGCGCAAGCTGACCGTCGCTGAGCGGTCGAAAATCTTGAATTCCGTCCCGCCATTCAAGGCATAGCTCCGCGCGTTCTTGGTGAAGGCGGGTGTCGACTCGGAGATACCGATTGAGGCGGCATGGGGCAGTAGCGTCGAATGCTCATACGTGCTATCGGGCGTGAAGTTCGCGGCCGTGGCGGCGGGATTGCCGAAGGCCGGGCGATAATAAATCTGATACTGATCGTTGGTATTATAGCTGAACTTCGCGAAGACGAAGGCATCCGGGCTGAGTTTATAGTCGACGTTCAGACCGGCATTATGCGCGCGCGCCTTGTAGCCAAAGTCACCGGTGCCGAAAATCCGCGTTAGCGGGTTGGCCGACGCGGGGTTGAGATACGCCTGACCGAGGGCGGTATAAAGAACGCCGGCGGGCCCGATTTCATCCTGCGTAGTGGTGGAGACGCGGCGATTCACATTGAACGCGACGCCCAAGTTCTTGTTTCGACCGAGAACATTGAAAACGTCCGAATAGGCGAAGTTGAACAAGTCCAAGTCGTCGATCTTGTCCTCAAAGGGGCCGTCATCAAAGCCACGTTTCCGCCAAAGCACCCCGCCCGTGATCGTAATCCGACGCCCGGGCAAATCGAATGCGCGCCGCGAGACGAGATTCACAAACCCGGCGACCGCATTCGCATCCTGATCGGGCTGCGGCGCCTTGATCAGTTCGACCGACTCGAGATTGCCGGTGCCCAGCTGTTCGATTTGATAGTCGCGACTCGCCGAGGTACCCGTGGACGTTGCGACCCGCTCGCCGTCGACCATGAGTGAAGAAAAACCGGGGCCCATGCCGCGAACATAGAGGGTGCGAACTTCGCTGCCGACGATGTCGGTGGATATGCCCGGGAGGCGCTGAATCAGTTCGCCCGGATTTGCGGCCGGGTTCCCATAGGTGTCGGTCGCGACCACCCATTTGGGATTTTCCGACAAGCGCTGGGCCTGAATGGCGAGCGCACTGCCTTCGCGCACGCCAGCGACGGAGAATGACTCCATTTTATAGATTCCGGCCGTGAGCTGCACATCACGGCTCACACCCTGGCCGGCGGTGACCGTCACCGGAATGCGCGCGGTGTCCAAACCGGAGTAGCTCACCAAGAGAGTGTAGCTTCCTTCCGGCAAACTGACGCTATAGGATCCACCGCGCTCACTGGTCGCGGTGATACTGGAACGTTCGACCGTGATGATGGCGCCCGGGAGCAAGTCGCCCGTGGCTTGATTCGAAACTACGCCGGAGACAACGCCCGGGCGAGGATTTTGCGCCAGGGCTGGCGCAGCCAGACAAAGCGAGAGGGCGAGACAGAAACAGGCGAGGAGCCCGGATGCAAATGCGCGACGGGCCGGAGGACAGGTGGGATGGTTCATGGGCACACGGTATACGATGAAGGCAAAGTCTCATCCGGGGGTTATGCGGACGGGCTGCAGCCAGGCCACAGCAAGGAAAAGAACAGGAACGTAACTGAAAGGTTACTTTACTGATGAGGCTGGCAAGCAATTTCTGCGCGCGACGTGGATTCCGGGCGCATCTGCTGGTTGGCGGTTCCGGCTCCGGCGCGGAACGGAGTCCGCGCCCTACCTTTTTCAAATGTCACGATAGGTAGGGCGGCGAGTCCCTTCGCCGCCTTTTTCCAAGGTCACGATAGGTAGGGCGGCGAGTCCCTTCGCCGCCTCTTTCCAAGGTCACGATGGGTAGGGCGGCGAGTCCCTTCGCCGCCGCGGTGGCTGCCACCGCCAGCCGACAGATGCGACGTCGATTACATCCATGCCGGTGGGCTTGAAATAGCCTTGCTCCAGGCAGTAACCCGGCGGTTACTCGACGGGTGAGCAAGAGCTGTTGCACCCGCCCTCCCCTCTCCCATTTTTCACCCGGCTGGATGAAGCTGGGGGCGTTGGCCCTCCTGTTGCTGGAAGTGGTCGGCGCCGAAGCCGCGCCCTCGGCCGCGGGGGCCACCGCGGCCGAG
>Ga0163152_10005543_pt1 | contig 14755 bp, 8 predicted proteins | sample OliLakLV19MP8IB2_FD_148635 | JGI IMG/M metagenome (GOLD analysis project Ga0163152, IMG submission 148635) | Freshwater microbial mat bacterial communities from Lake Vanda, McMurdo Dry Valleys, Antarctica - Oligotrophic Lake LV.19.MP8.IB-2 | ecosystem: Environmental > Aquatic > Freshwater > Lake... | reverse complement strand
GGCCGGGAGCGGGGCTGAGATACGGGCCGGAAGGGGTAAGGCCGGAAGGCCTGATGTCGCTTTTCGTCCGCGCACACTCGCCCAGCGCGGAGTCGGGCACGAGCGCGTATCCTCGTCCGACCTGACGGAGGACCCCCACGTGAATGATCGACCGAAAAGCAGCTTCATGGTCTCGCTCTCGATTGGAGAGATCGACGAAGACATTTTGTTCCCTTTCCCCCAAATGGATGACAAGGAACGCGAAACTCTGCAGACAGTGCTCGAGTCCATCGATTCACTGTTGAAACCCAAGGCTAAGGAATTCGCAGACTGGGATCGCGAGGCGCACCTGCCCGAGGAATTCCTCGAAGAGCTTCGACAGTTTGGTTTGTTTGGTTTGGTGATACCTGAAGAAGGCGGTGGGGTCGGCTTCGGAAGCACCGCCTACTCACGCACCTTGCAGCAGATCTCAAAGTACGACGCCTCGGTGGCAGTGACGGTTGGAGCACACAGCTCAATTGGGATGCGCGGGCTGTTACTGTTCGGCAACCCTGAGCAACGTGCCAGGTATTACCCGAAGCTGGCGTCCGGCGAGATGATAGCCGCGTTCTGCCTCACTGAGCCCACCTCTGGTTCGGATGCCGCCTCGATTCGCACACGCGCCGAAAAAGTCGGCGATGACTACGTGCTGAACGGGGAAAAGATCTGGATCACCAACGGTGGAATTGCCGATTTTTTCACTGTTTTCGCTAAGACAGGCGCAGCCGACGAACGCAAGAACCTGAGCGCCTTCCTCGTGACGCGAGACATGCCGGGCGTCACCACCGGGCCGCACGAAAACAAGATGGGCCTGCGCGCGAGCTCGACCACCACCGTACATTTCGAAAATGTTCGGATCCCTAAAGCCAACCTGCTCGGTGAAGAGGGCAAAGGCTTCAAGGTGGCGATGAACATTCTGAACAGCGGACGCACCGGCCTGGGCGGTGGGTCCGTGGGCGGCATGAAACGCTTGATTGCCCTAGCTACCAAACAGGCGACTGAGCGTGTGCAGTTTGGCAAACCGATCAGTGAATATGGCTTGATCAAGCAAAAGGTCGGGCAAATGGTGATCGACTGTTATGCCACTGAATCGGTGGTATCGATGGTCGCCGGCCTCGTCGATCATAAGGTTGAGGACTATGCGATTGAGGCTGCCATCAGCAAAGTTCTGGCCAGCGAATGCCTGTGGCGGAGTGCCGACGAAGCCCTCCAAATTGCTGCGGGCAATGGTTACATGTGCGAATTCCCGTATGAACGCCTGGTGCGGGATTGTCGAATCAATCGCATTTTTGAGGGTACGAACGAGATCCTCCGGCTCTTCATCGCGCTTTCCGCGATGGACGATGTGGGTGCCGAGTTGAAGGAGCTCTCGCGCTCGCTCAAAGGGGTCTTCGATGATCCGATTAAGGGCTTCGGTGTGGTGCGCGATTACGCGATTCGACGTGCCGCGCTCGCCACCGGTGTGCCCCGCGAGAAGAGCCGGCTCACCAAAGTACACCCCTCACTAAAGGCTCAGGCTGCCATCTTCGAAGACAAGACTCGGGATCTAGCCACGGCTGCCGATCGCTTGCTGCGCCGCCATGGCAAGCTCATCATCGAGAAGCAGTTCGCCACGCGCCGCCTGGCGGACATTATGATCGATCTGTTCGCGCTGGGCTGCGTTCTCAGTCGGGTTACCTCGCGCATCACCTCCGAAGGTGAAAGCGTCGTGAGCCGCGAGATTGATATTGCTAAAGCCTTCGCTGGGCAGGCCCAACGGCGCATCGATGTGAATCTTATCGAGATCGACAAGAACGAAGACGAGCTCGTGAAGAGCTTGGCGGATTTTGCTTTCGAGCGCGAGGGTTACGCCTGGGATACGATCTGAGCGGCCCCTCAAAATCGAGTAAAAATGCCGAGCCTAAGGCAGGGCCCACTGCGCGAGAGCTCTCCCAGATCCGAGGTCAGCACGCTGATGCGTTGACCATCCGTGACGGCCCGATCCAGCTTGAGCTTCAAAGCGGGAGCCACTTGGTAGCCCGCCTCGAGCGTGAACCCTAACGCCAGACTCTCACCCGGAGGTGCACTCTCAGCATCGGGCGTGCGTACCACAAGCCCGGCCCCCAGCTGGAACTCGGGAGCTTTATCTTCCGTTGAATACTGATTGAACCCAACCCCCGAAGACTCGAGGTCCACCCGTGTCCACGCGACGCCGCCTTGCAGACGACCAAAGCTTTCGAGCCAGGACGCTAAGGGATAGCGGGCACGGAACGCACCGAAGAAGTGATCAGCCACCAGTTCTTTTTTTGAGAACTGGGGAGAATTCGGCCCACCCGAGGCCGACTCACGCGACCAACCCAACTCGGGAGCGACCACCCAACCGCCATCAAAGCTCAGCAGATCGTAGCCAGCGCTGACACCCAGCCGCACATTAACGTCGCTTGAATCGAACAGCTGATAGCGGTCGTCCAGGTTCCAAACTGTATTGACGTCGAGAGAAGTTCGAACGGCACCTTTAAACACTGAAATCATGCGTGGGCCCTTCGGCTTAGCGGGCGCGTCAGTGTCTAAGCCTTTGCTGGAAGCCTCATTCAACGCGATCACCCGCGGGGCACTCAACGGATGCGGCTGCGCGCCTTTCGGCTTCCCCCCGCTGGGAGCTAGCTCGACCTGGGAATCGTACGCCGGCGCAGGACTTGCCACTGAAGCAGAAACAGCTGGCGGAGCCTCGGCCGCAGGTGCCTCTTCGGTGAGGGCCGCCGGCGGCTCAGTAGGGGTTTGAGTTTGGGCGTGGGCGCCTGCACTGAACGCAATGATCGCAAAAAACAACGCTTTGCTGGCTTCAAGTTTCATGATCATATTTTCCACTCATTCCCCTAAAAGGAAGCCTTCAAGTGTTACCGCCTGAGTCAGGTCTCGAAGATCGGTTGCCTTGAGCACTGTCGCTCTGCCGAGTGAACTGTCGTGCGTCACCAAAACGCGCTGTTGAGCAGCCTGGGTGAAGAGCAGAAGATCAGTGACGGGATAATCCAATCGCACCTCCTTGGGCTGGATCTTATTGGGATCAGAAAGGTCGATGAAACCAACCTTATTCTGGTAGCTCGGTGCAACCCAAACACCATTCAAGGACGCATCCGGCGTTCCGCCCTTGAGATCTACCTGCGAAGAAACAGCATTCACCGTGCGCTTTTCGAGGTCCACAATGCTCGCACCCAGCAACCCCGCATGCCGCAGCATGACCTGATTGGAAGCTGAAGCGGCTCCCACATTCGGCTTTAACGGAATCACTTCAAGATACGAGTTGAGCTTAAGGCGCTCAGCGTTGCGCTGCTTTCTGTCCTCGATCTGCGACAGGTCCAGGAACACAACATCCGAACTCCCTAGGCTGTAGAGCAGAGCGCGGGTTTCCCGGGTATCCACCTGTGGCGAACGACCCTCAAACAAGAGGATCTTGGTAGCTGGAGAGGGCAAAGGAATACTCGTGACGCGGTTGGAATCAGCATCGATCACCAGCGCATTGGCTCCCGCCGCCACTAGCAAACGCCGCTCGGGCGCATTCCCATAGAGCGCGATGTCCTTCAGCTGGCCTCCCCCACCGAGCTGGTTCAAAGAGGGCACGAAATCATTCTTATTCGGCTCATTCTGGACATCGCGCGGAGCTATCTGGATCACGTAAATATCCGGCGAAGCAGAGCCTCGCAGATACACCTTATTCTCTTGGGTATCGAAGAGAACTTGTTCCAAATTGATGCTCGGCGCGTCCACACTCGACGCCGCTAGCTCAATCGTGAACTCGGGGCGATCCAGATGTTTGAGATCGAGCAGCGCGACGACCTGCTTGAAGAGCACCACGGCCAGCTGACGCTCCTCCCCGTTGATCGTCAGGGGCGGCGAAAACACGATACTTTCCGGCGGCTCCCCTAAACCACGAATCGTTCGATCCACCGGATTGGTGAGCTCATCTGCCTCTGACGCTTCAGTTTGCGCTTTTGGCGGCTGAGTCAAGTCGATGATCGCCACCTCATTCCGATTGAAGAGCAAGCGATTCGCCACGTTCGCCTGACTGAACTTCACCACGAGGTAACGCCCGTCGGGCGACTGCACCATCGAATCAAACGCGGCAGCCAACTTGTAGATCCGCTGTTCGCCCCTCTTATTGAGAGCCGTGACACTGGGCACGCTCTCGGTGGCGTCCAAATCTCCAGCAGAGAGTATCAACACTTCATCTGGATCGGCTGCAGGATCCAAGCTCAAACGACGCTGGGCCAAAATCGGAGCCTTTGGGAGCCGCACTTGGTTGGTGTGCGGCGTCAGATTTCCGGACACATCAAGCAAGAAGGCGCGATCATTCTCCCGATCAATGAAGACCGCGTGGTCCATGAGCGCAAGCGGCGGCAGAAAGCTGCTCGGATTTTCTTTAGCGCCGGAGCTGCCGCAGGCTGAGACGCCAAGCGCTAGCAAACAGGGAATTGAGAAGAAACGTGGAATCGAAAACATGGCTCTCCTTCTTATAGGCTTAAGGCTAACGACCGGCTCACTCGCGGATTCGGCTATTTTTCTCAAAACCGGTGACACTTTCCACCTGCAAGCCAGCAAAATCGACAAATGTGATGCGCCCATCGGCATGCCGCTGACCCACAAACATCTTCTTGGTTCGTGGAACGGCGCCGAGAGACACGGGCGGGCTGCCCAGCGCAATCTTCGTGACCCCGAAATTATCCAGCCCCACGCGTTGGATCTCCTGAAGGCTCGGTGAATTAAACAGCAGAAAGAGCGCGCTGCTCTCAGGAGTGATACTAAAAGGCCCCACGGCCGCCTGGGTGAGCTGAAGCTTAGCAAAGCCCGTATCTAGCTTGATCACGCTGTAGCCAAAAGACCGATCGATCAACACATCTTGATCGATGCCCGGCTCCGCCGGATCGCCCGCGACATTATCATGCACCACCAGGGCAGTTTGACTGTTGTCGCTGATGGCCACCGCGAGTGCCGATTTCCGAAGATCCTGAACCGAAAATTGAGTCGTGGCGGCGACCAAATCCAAGGTCGTAACGCGCTCAATCGTGGGCGATGCGGTGGTGTAGAGCAGCGCCTTAGTGGCATCCGGAGCGATCACCACCGAACCAATCGTTTCTCCATCAATGACCCGTATGCGTACCGTCGAGGGCTGCATGAAACCCCCGGGCACTGGGATTTGCAGCACAGCATTCAGATTGCGCACGACCGCTAACGCAAACTGCCCGTTCGCTGCCAGATCGACGTCGCTCAAGTCGATGCCCGCCACTGGCACTGGCGGAGGCGAGCCCGAAGCTCCGGCGCTTCCAGCGGCACCTGACATGCCTGCAGCACCGGTTGAAGGTGGGGTTACATGAAACAGATTCTTCAGCTCAAGGATCACCGGCGCTCCCTGCGCTTCAAGATCCACGAGGCGTAGCGAGCTTTCACCGGGAACCCGACCTAACGCATATTTGCCATCGGGCGTTACTGAAACATCGAGGGCCTTGGCTTTTTCGCGCGGTGCGATCGATACCGTCTTGGTGATGCCACCCTGCTGCAGCGCGGCGAAATCCAGGATGGACACGCCATCCTCCGTCACGACGTACGCCTTCGTCGCATCCGTGTTGAAGAACACGCGACTCGGGCGAAAGCCGACCGAAACACCCACTGCCCTATCCTTCGAAGCATCCTCACCAATCGTGATCAAGCTCACATCTTGGAAGCTGCCGGTTCGGCCGTTGATACCGCGAGTGGCGTCAAAGTAGGTCACGGCGTGTTTACCATCCGGAGAGACCGCGATCGCATTCGAACCAGCGAGCACGTCCAAGCGACTGGGCGTCGTCTGCCCGCTTGGATCAGTGCGGAGAATGTGCGCATCGTCCGAAAGCACATTCAAAACAATCGCAATATCCTTGCCACCCAAGGTCTCCAGATAGCGGGGCTCATCCCCGACCTCGACCGTACGAATCGCCAGCGTATCCGCGTCGATCACCGCAACATTGTCGCTCGCAGGATTCGGAACATACACGAAGCGATCACCCGCGTGAGGACGCTCGGCATCGATCGGCACTTCCATTTCGGGCGGCAATGTGGGAGGTAAGCTGGAAGCGCCCCCGGTGGCTGCGCCAAGGCCGCTACCGGGATTCCCACTGCCGTCCGTTGGAAACCCGTTCGCGGCGGGACCCCCGCTTTTCGAGGATGCTCTGGGACTGCTGCTGTCGTCGGATGAGCAACTCACAGCCAACGCTCCCGCCAGCGTGACCAACCCCAAAAGCCATTGAACCCGAAACTGATTCATTCTCACTCGTCGCAGCATGAGGAAAACCTCCAACGGCGCATCTAAGCACATTCCGTTCCAGATGTACCGCGAAGGCAGGACGGGGACTAATTCTCGAAGCAACCGACCGTATCGGGTTAACCCTTGGGCCACCCTGGGCTGCGACAATGGAGTCGTGCTGGGACGGAGGTGGCACATTCGGGGGCGTCGACGAAGACCATGCTCGTGTCAGCTTATCCGTCGACGCGGTGTACCAAAATCCGATAGGGCCTGAAGCTCAGTCATCAGTTTGACGAGCGGAATTGTAGTCGTCTTTGGGCCCGACTCGTAGCTGTCGGATCCCGGGTAGACAACGAACGAACGCTCCGCCGATATGTCGTGGATTCCGTGGTGAAAGCCGCGCGTGAGGGCTGGTGCCTTGGAACGTTTGATCTCGATGGCCCAGCGTTGTCCGCGTGGAAGTTCTAAGATGAGATCAAGCTCCGCGCCTGCGGACGTTCGGTAGAAACTCGCTTGGGTGTCGCGAGGGGCCGCTGCGATGAGATTTTCGACGACCCAACCCTCCCAGCTTCCACCTGCCACAGGGTGACCGAGCACCGCATCACGCGTAGGCAAGCCCAAGAGTGCATGGGTGAGGCCGCTATCACGCACGTACACTTTTGGGGCCTTCACCAGGCGCTTTCCTGAATTTGAGTGCCATGGTGGCAGTCGCCTGACCAACATCAGATCGCACAAGAGATCCACATAGCGGGCCACCGTCTGGCCACTGAGTGCCAACGAAGCAGCAAGCTTTGCGGCATTGATGAGCTGGCCCTGTTCATGGGCGAGCATGGTCCACAGGCGCCGCAACGTTTGCGCTGGTAGCCGTGGCCCCAACTGCGGAATGTCGCGCTCTAGGGTGGTTGATAAGAATTGCTGACGCCAGCGCAGGCTAGCTGCATCGTTGGGAGCGAGCAGCGAATCTGGAAACCCACCACGGATCCAAAGACGCTCCTCGCGCTGTCCAGGAAGCTTCTCGGTTTCGGTTGCGAGAAAGGGTGTGAGTTCGGTGTATGCCAAGCGTCCGGCCAGGCTTTCAGCAGATTGTGCGAGCAGCTCACCCGTTGCGGAGCCGAGTATCAGGTATTGCCCTGCGCGCTGACCCTTTCGTCGTCGTCGGTCGATCACACCCCGAAGCACCTTGAAGAGCTCGGGCACCCGCTGGACTTCATCGAGAATGAGTAGCTTGTCGCTGTGACCCTCAAGGAACACTTCTGGGTCGCTTATCTTGGCCAGGTCCGATGGGGATTCGAGGTCCAAATACACGCATGCGGGGCCACGGACGGCAGCCACCTCAAGCGCCAACGTCGTCTTTCCAACCTGCCGCGGTCCAAGGATCGCCACGGCTGGGAATTCAGCCAATAAGCGGGCCACACTGGCTTGAATGGTCCGGGGGATCATCCTTGCAATTATTCCACGTGTTGGAAGAATTGCAAGGTCGGCAGCAATCAAGCAGCGACAGGACGGCCGCAGCGAAGATGCTGTCGCGCTGGACTTCGCAAGGCTGGCTGCGTCGTGTCGGGCGCGGCGCCTATGTGCCCGTCGCGCTAGATTCCTTGAGCAGCCAGCATGTGCTCGACGATGCGTGGGTGCTCGTCCCGAGCCTGTTTGCGCCCGCCTATGTCGGAGGCCGCACTGCATCAGAGTACTGGGATCTCAGCGAGCAGATATTCAACGATATCGTCGTCATCACCACGCAGACGGTCCGCCACAAATCGCAGCCGCGCCACGGCGTGACATTCACCGTAAAGCATGTGGCCGAGAAGAAGTTCTTCGGTACCAAGACCGTCTGGCGTGGGCGTAGCAAGGTGCTTGTCTCCGACCTTGAGCGGACCGTCATCGACATGCTGGACGATTCCGCAATCGGTGGGGGCATCCAACACACTTCCGATTGCCTCGCCGAGTATCTCCGGCGTAAAGATCGCGACGACGAACGACTACTGGATTACATGAGCCGTCTCGGCAACGGGGCGGTGTGGAAGCGCCTAGGGTTTCTCGCCGAGCAGGACGCGAGCGCCACGCATCTTGTGAAGGCGTGTCATGCGCGGCTGACCAAGGGCAACATCAAGCTTGATCCCGCGCTCGATTGCCCACAACTCGTGACGCGCTGGCGCCTCTGGATTCCAGAACATTGGAAGACGCGGGCTAGAAGGCGCCGCATTCCCGGCGAAATCCCTAGTAATCGTCGTAGGATAACGCCTCTACTCGACGCCGTGGGAGGCTCTCATCGGCGATCAACGCCCCGGGATAGGCTCGCCAATTCGGCTCCTGCATCGTTGGCATCGACTGGAGAGGTAAGGGAGATTTTTGCCCGAGTAAAAGAATCCAGTTACTGGGAAATACCCCACAAAGCACAAGGGAAATGTCCAAAGGCGCACCGCATGCCAGCGCCAAGGCGAGGGGGGCAGTATTGAATGGATTGATCTTCTCGCCACCTAAGGGTCTCCCTACCGCCGCGCTACCAAAGAGGTCGCGAGGAAAGCCACAGCCAGCATTATAAGCGGATAGAAGCACAGTGACGCAGCGACCGCGGCTTGGAGCCAGACAATCGGCGTGTAATAGCCAAACCTTACGGCAGACGGCACCACGTTCACCGCATACACAGCCGCGCCAATAGGAACAATGAGAAACCTGAGAGTGATGGCCCAAAACGACCAGTCGAATACCACTCTATCCCCAAAGCCCAGCAACCAAGGCCCAACCTCCGTCACTACTTGCAGGCCTACAATAATGCCGAGCACCACTCAACTATTGCTGCGCGCACTGCTACTGGTCCGCCGGGGCATAATGCTACCCCAGATTGCACCCATTGCTGATAGTGCGACACCTCCCGAATCGGAAATTCATAGTTGCGGCGAAGCCACTTCGCAAACCTAACGCAAGCGCCACGAACTTCTGGGTGCCCCCGGTGCCCGCGGATAACCAATCCACGCGGTCCTCCGTCAGGTAGTCTCCAGTTATTTGATCCAACTCGCCACAATCGCGTTCAATGCTTTCGACTGGGTAAGGGACAATGTCTACTTCTTGATCTTGCTATCCCAAGAGAACTGGCAAGAACCGATTTGGGTGCAGAAACCGGGTGCGCCCTGGGCTCCAGGCGTGCACGCCCCAGAGAGGCAGTCCGCTTGAGTGGTGCACTGGACTAGGCCGCGCGGTTGACACGTTTCGCCCACACAGGCGCTTCCGTCCTCGCACACCGCGTTCGCTAGCGTACCGCTGCAGAGTTCGCCAATCTGCGCGGGCCGCTTGCACTCATGCATGGATGTTATTGACGCGAGATTAGCGCGCTCGCAGCGCTGAGATTCGCAGTCACTCGCCACCAGGCATTCTGCACCGAGCGGAAGCTTGGCTTCGCATTTGCCGCTGGCCCCGCACACGGTACCACTGCGACAGGCAGGAGGCTGGGCTCCGCACGTGGCTCCGGTATCCAATCGAGCCGAGCACGTTTTGGTATCGATATTGCACTCCGAAGGGCCGGGACCACACAGCGTGCTGTCGCCCTCACACGTCGGCGCTGCTGCGGGTGCAGCGCATTGACCCGTAGCCCCCACACAGCAGTCAGTGTCTAGTGCGCATTTTCCACAGGCTGTCAGCCCGCCACACTTCCGGTTCGCGCATTCACTCGTGAAGAAGGCGGCATCGCAGGTCTGCCCAATCGTCGCATTGAAGAGCGCCGGATTGAACGTGCAGCTCGCTGTATTTTCGGGCTTAACCTCGAGTGTTTTGAGCGAAATCGTCACCGCCGGTGTTCCGGTAACTGAAGGCGAGCAATAGCCGAGCAAGTACGCTCGGTCAGGATACTCAGCAACACGCTTGGTGATCTCCGCGAACGCAATATCGAGATCCGCTGGCGCGGGCGCTGAGAATGATCCATCCCGCCCCAACGTCTTGAGCAGCGTACCATCCAACATGTCGGCAGGGCCCACACCAACCGATATCAGATTCACTGAAGTCGTCGTCAATCCGGACGACGGCACGGTTCCGGAATTGTCCTTCCCGTCCGTGACGAGGATAAGCGTGCCTGTTGAAAGGATGCCCCCCTGGGTCACCCCATTGCGCAGTGCGATGATGCGCTCGGTGTTGGTGACACCAGTGTTCGCCGCTTCAATCAGCGCTGTTCCATCCGCGGGGACACGAGTGGTGATAACGGTTGAATCCTTCAGCGTACCGACTGCTGCGCTGACCGCATCTAGGTCGGTAGTAAACGGGACCAGTTCAGCAACCGTTTTCCCAAAAATCAGAACTGACACTCCGACGTCAGGCTTACCAGGCAGTGGTTTCAGCGCCTGGACGAGAGTTTGTAACTTCCCGAGGAGCGCCGCAAAGAATGCAGGCTGATCCACCGTGATCGAGTTGGAAACATCCAAAGCGATCGTCACGTACGACTCCACATCACGTGGAATGATCGTAACCGTGCTTTCGCTGTCCAAGCCTGTTCCATTTTCGGACACTTTGAAGACGGAGTTGAGATCCCCGGGAACCGCTGCAAGTGGTGCCAGATCGGCCTCGAGCACGGCCGTGCCCGCGCAGTAGTCAACGGCGAAGAAAGCTGCGACGGCAGAAATACCTCCCACCACCTGGCGGCAACTATCATCACCGAGCGGTCGGATCTTAATACAGGTCTTATCCACCACGCAGGTGCTCGTGCTGCCTTTTTCAAACACGTAGCCTTCGTTGCACGTGCAGACGGCGCGCCCGCTCGAATCGTCGCAGCTGGATGGCCCAGCACATGCGCCGGCATCTGAGCACTTGAGCACTCCTGGCCTACCCCCGGTGCCGCTACTCGTGGCGCCCGTCCCCTTCGTTCCACCGGAAGAGTTGCCCGAGCTGCCTCCGCCACCTAACGAGGTGGAGCCATTGCAGAACTCAGCATTGGAGCAAACTGCCGGATTCTTCTCCCCGCAGCCTCCCCCAATGACCAATGCAGATAAGACGACTCCAACCAACCCCGCCAACCATCGCTTCGTCATGCCCACTTGTTTCCTCTTCCGAACGCTAAGCCCCCCCACACTACTAGCGCGCCGCCGCAAACCACAAGCCTTGGCGGGCTCCGGAGTTGCCAGGCTTATCGGATGATGTAAGCGCAGCGGCCACCGTTACACGGGACGCCAGAGCAGCAATCGCTGGCCATCGTGCATAGCTGACCGTAGTCCGAGCACGACAAGCCGGAGCCGCCGGTCGGACCCGCACCGCCTGCTCCCGGGGCACCACCTGCGCCTGGAGCGCCTCCGGCCGCACCTGGAGCTCCGCCCGCTGCAGTCATCGGCGGCGGCGGCGGCGGTTCATTGGAAGCGCACGTGCCCTGAGCGGAGCCGGCTACAGCTACACAGCTTGTTCCTCGGCAACAATCGGCGGTGGTTGTACACGCGCCGGCCTTCGGCACGCAGGCAGCCTCTCCGCACACGAAGGGCGGTGCGCCTGAGGGATTCGGAACACACGGCGTCCCGCAACAGTCAGCGCTCGATGCGCACGCCGTCCCAGCAGGCGGTGGCCCCTTGACCTTGCAATCGTAGTCGGATGCGACGGTACACCTCGGAATGCCCAACGTGTCGAGTTGGCAGTTCAAAGGATGTTGCAGCACGGTACCCGAGCAGCAGCGAGCCGTCGCGTTGCATGAGTTGGTCTCGAGCCGGCAGATTGAGCCGGCGGGGCTGCAGGCGTTTCCGTTATCACAGCGACCTACCGCTGCGCCGGGCGCCTTGCTGCAGTGCACGTCCGTCATTTGGCCGGATCCACCTTCGAGTTTCTCCGAACCCGGTGCACCTGGGGCGCCGCAGCAGTCATTATCCTCCTGACACAACTCCCCGGTCGGGCGGCATCCGCTCGGCGGCTGACAGATCAGCACGCCGGTTGCCCCGTGCGGGCGACAGGAACGGCTGCAACAATCGCCACCGCAGACCGGCACACCCATACTCATGAGGTCACCCGACGTGGCACCATTGCACGCTTGACCCGAGGGCGTGCAACCCGGTGTGCCAGGCGCTACGGCGACGCTACACACGCCGAGCGCGGCGCCAGTCGTTCTGGTACAAAGGCCTCCGCAGCACTCCGTATCGGTCCCACAAACATCTCCGTCCTGTGTGCAAAACGACGGAGCTGAACAGATACCGCTTGCGCAATACTGCGAGCAGCAATCGCCGTTCGCAGCACAAGTATTCCCGGAGGTTTTGCAAGCTGCGTTGAGCGCAGTGCAGGTCCCATTCGCGCACTGCCCGCCGCAGCATTGGTCATTCGAGGCGCACGCCAATCCGTCCGAAACGCACAATGACGCACTGCACGCGCCGTTAACACAACTCACGCTGCAGCAATCGGTTCCCACCGTGCATGTCGCCCCTGACTGCCTGCACGCGATCGCACCCGCACCACGTGGACCCGTAGGGACAGTGCTTCCGATCGCTCCCCCCGCGCCGTTGGTTACGCCGCCACTCGAAGAAGCTGCTCCTGCTCCGCCACTCGAAGAAGCTGCTCCGCCACTCGAAGCGCCACTCGCAGCTCCTCCCCCAAAAGAGCTACTGCTCGTCGATCCGCAAGACACCACGATAGCCGCGTTGAGAAGCAGCATGGCGGTGCCGAAGCGGACGATGGCTCGCATCACGAAAGGACGGTGAAGGTTTGGCATAACCTGGAAGAATGCCGTCCGTGCTTCACGCCGTCAAGCATAGTCTGCGCGTAGCAGGCGAGTGAGTAGCCCGCCGCATTTCATTCCACGTTAACCACCAGCCGGAGGGCGGGGGCTTAGTAGGTGAATGTATGCTCGGCTTCGAGACTAGCGTGCGGCCGCAAACCACAAGCCTTGGCGGGCTCCGCTCGGGACGGAGTACAGCACGCCGGGCTTTGGCCAGAGTGTTTCTTCGAAATCGCCCACGCCGTCGCTCACCGGAAGATCGTCGCCGGTGGTGAGGAGTTGGGCGCGCAACTGGCCGGTGCCGAGGTCCGCGCTGTAGCGGGTGAGGTAGAGGGCCACCGGGGATTCTTCGACGATTGAGAAGCCGCCGATGGGCACGCCTTCAGCGATGGGTGTGAGCTTGGTGAGCCCGCTATTGAACGCTATCAAGCGACCCGTCTTGCCGCTCATATTATCGAGAGCCAGCACCCAATCTTTGACCACCACGGGCGTGTGCAACGGCACCCCCTGAGCCAGCGTGCGCACGCTGCCGTTCACGTCGACTTGGGCCCAATCGCCCACCAGGCCGTCAAAGTTGATCAGCAATCCGAGCCCAAAATCCGGACGAACGCGCACTGCGAGCTCTGTTACCCCCTGAGTCTTCACGTCGATATCGACCAGCTTGCCCACACTGCCATCGCTTTCCACCAGCGCTCTCAGCTTATCTCCCGTGGCGGGACCCACCACACGCCAATCTGCCTGCTCGGCCAGCTTCACGGGCATACCCCGGAAAGGGGAAAGCGTGAGCGTGCCTACTCGCCCATTGCCCCCCACCAAATACGCCAAGCTCAACCCGAGTGAGGTGGTCAGAAACCGTGGCACCGTGCTCACCCCTTCTGCGACACTCACCTTCTCTTTGGACCCCAGATTCTGCAGGGCCAAGGCCCCCTTATCGCAGGGTGAGAAGTAACTCAGCCAGGAGCCGCGCGCGTCGCCAGAACCCGAGAGTAAACCAAGCGCACAACCTGGCTCTTCAATGCGAGTCGGTACGGCGAGCGTATCGTCTACCAAGAAAATCCCCGTCGGCTCGGCGTAAGCAGCTACCCAGCGTGTCCCCTCGGGACTCGCTGAAAACGCCCGATACTCGCGAACACCGTCCCCAAAGCGGCCCAATTCGGTACCGTCCGCGGCTCGCAACAACAGCTTTCCAGACTCCAGCAACCACATCGATTTAAGGGGAAACTTCGGATGCGCCACGAACTCGTACTGCGCTACCCCCGCGGCCAAGACCTTCTTCGTTTCCAGCCAAGGATCCAACAATAACAGTTCGCCTTGCGCGCTAAGCGAGAGAAACCGATCCGGATCGCCACCCCGAGAAGGTAACGTCGTGTCTGCGATGGGCTCCAGGTAGTGATTGCACTCGTAGTCGCCGAAGCGAAGCAGACCACTCAATCGCTTGGACCCTGGGCTTTCCAAGTAGGAGATGCGTCGCGGCGTATCGCCATTACTTGAGAACACGCTGAAAGCCACCGCTGGCCCAAGGTCGCAGCTCGCGCCACCCTCGAACGGAATCGATACCAGACTAACTCCGGAATCCTTGCGCTGAAAGCCGATCACATGTGGCCCCGTCGGCCCCACCGGGTCGAGCGCGAATTGGCTGTAAACGCCACTCGCTAACAGGCGCCCCGGCCCCTCGACATACGTGTCCTCCGGGCGCAGCACCTTCTCTCCAAACCCGGAAACACCGCCCTCCACCGAAGAACAGGCCAACGCCCCGAACGCCGAGCCGCCGCAGACAAGTGCTAGGAAGTACCTTAGGGTGACATCAAGGGCCGACGACATGA
>Ga0163152_10005542_pt1 | contig 14757 bp, 14 predicted proteins | sample OliLakLV19MP8IB2_FD_148635 | JGI IMG/M metagenome (GOLD analysis project Ga0163152, IMG submission 148635) | Freshwater microbial mat bacterial communities from Lake Vanda, McMurdo Dry Valleys, Antarctica - Oligotrophic Lake LV.19.MP8.IB-2 | ecosystem: Environmental > Aquatic > Freshwater >... | reverse complement strand
TCTTTGAATTTCTTGTAGTACGGAGCAAGAGCTTCGTACTCTTTAAGTTCTTTACCGCCAGCGTTTTTGCCGCGCCCGGTGGGGTCGATGTCGGCCTTGATGTTATCCCACAGCCTATCCTTGTAAGCCATCAGGTTACGGGCCAGCGCACCTTCTTTCGTGGGAAGCTCATCGATAATACTCTGCACATCCGTGCGGAGAGATAGGAGATTCTCAGCCAGCACCACGTCACCTTTCTTTGGGATTCCCTTGCTCACCACGGGCATCCGCTTGTAGATTTCCCGGGGAGTGTCTAGGTCATACTTGATTGGGTATTGGTTGATAGTAAAGCTGGAGTATTTGTCACTCCACGCTTTCTGCAGATCGCCCATAATCTGCTGCATGTCGTGGCCGCCCACCTTCGGGATACGACCCGCCCCCGGTGGAGTGGCCTCTTCAACAACGTATTCCCGGAAATCTTGAAGAGCTTTGTCGTACTGTCCGCGAATTTCACCCTCAGCTCCTGGGATGTTGGCCACCAGACCTTCGTAAATTTTCTTCCACACCCCGGGCTCAGCAGACTGACTTAGAGGAATGCTATGGCCAGTCATGTTCTCTAGGTCCAGGGCATCTTGGGTTTTCTTAACCCAAGGAGTCATCAATGTCCGTTTGAGTACCTTGCCTGCCCCAGACATAGCTCCACTGATTGCTGCGCCCGTAGCGGCGCCCTCAAGCCGGTTGCCTGGGCCGGCTGTTAGTGCACCCGTAGCAGCGTTATCGAGAGCCCCTACAGCGGCCGGGTTAGCCAGGGCCTTGGCCAACCTAGGCGCAACGGTAGCGGCGGCTCTAGAGGCCCCAGAAGCAATGCCCATACCTATCGGGGCGGTGGCCGCCATCTCCCCAACAAACGACCCAACCGCGCCCGCGCCCGTATCAAGTAGATCCTGGTCGCGCGACTTGTGCTGCGCCATGCTTTCGTCAGAAACGAAACCAGCCATGTTCCCCACTTGACGTCCGATATTAGACGCGCCCTGGCCCATGCCTGCCGTAAAATTCTCCAGTCCAGAGTCGCTAGCCGCCGAGTATTTCTCCTGCCCCATATGACGAGCTTCTACGTCTTCAGCAAACTGCTGGGGGTCCATCCCCTCAGGAACCTGAAGCGTTACAGGAGTGCCGTCGAGATTGATTCTAATTCTCACGGGAGTATCTCAAAGGACGTACCGGAGCTGGTCCGCTGACCGGTCTCTCCCCGGATCACTGGAGCGGCCAATCGTGGAGCATTCGCTCCAAGGCGACTCTCATACGTCCGCACAACTTCCGGGTCAAAGCCCGCGTATATTCCACCCTTAACATGTGCCAGAGCTTTCCTAACATTGACGTATGCCTGGATCATTTCTTGTTCAGTCTGCCCCATTGCCGTACCAAGTTCTTCGGCAAGGCGCATCGTTTCTGGTTCCGTAACAGCCGCGCCGCTTCGTGCGTTAAGAATTCTATTCCGCACTCCCGCCAGCACGTTACGAAGCTCTTTACCGCTTGCGCCGAGAAGTGCGGTGGGGAGCGTACTGTCCACCGCGCCGTAGCCTGGAATATCCCCAGAAACCCGCTCCCCTGTATCGGGATTAAAGTATTGGGAAACAATTCGGTCAGCAATGCCTACGGCAGCTTCCAAGTCCGTCACCCCTTCATCTCCCAGCCTAGAAGACAGACGGCGAGTTTCATCATTGCTAGTTTTTTCGAGTTTTTCCTTAGCCTTAGCTGTCGCAGCTTTATCTTTATCCCTAGCAATTTCGTTCTGAGCTTCCCAGTGGAGTACCTGGGCCTCAAGAGTTGCGGCACGGTCTAGGGAAGCCTGCCCGTATTGGCCCCGCATAAGTTCGCGTTGCTCAGCAGCAGAAAGCGCGAGGCGTCGGTCAGTTTGATCTGCGAGATCCCGACTAAGCTGATTTTGGTCCGCATTCATCTGGCGACGCAGTTTAAGATCATCAGCCTGCATCTGTTTGCGAGCTGCTAATTCTTCGGCAGCTTGGCGTGCCTTAGCCAGACCACGCGCCGTAGTTTGAGTTTGTCGTTGCTGAACTGCCCCGACCGGGGCCAGAACACGGTCCCCGCTGAGCATAGCAAGAATCGCCCGATCGTCAGCTCCCCGGAGTTTAGCCGCCGTAGCACGGATTTGATCTTCCCCACTAGGAGGCCCTCCCAAGATCATCTCGTACGGATTCACGAAGTCCACCCCTGCGGGCCATACGTCGGGGGTACGGGAGTCGGGGGAGTCGACTTACCGCCTGCCTTCAGGTATTCCAAGCGGCGCTTCATCTGCTCATCTTGGACGCGCTTCTGCTCACCGTACACATTGCTGATGCCCTTGTTCCCCTGGTAATACTGGCCTACGTCCCCAATGTGCTCCAGAGGATTAGAGGCTACGTAGAGATTACCCGCCTGCCGACCCTCGGGGGCACCTGGACGACGCAGCGCTTTCGCCAGATCTAACTGCTCACCGAGTCGAGCTTGGTCCCCTTCAAGACCTGCCAAGCTAAGAATCTGCTGAATCTGATCTTCAGTGTAGCCCTGATCTACTAGACGCTGATAAATGCTTTCTTCGTTTTCCACGTCTTACTCCTTACATAGGAATCGGAGGGATGCCCATGCTCGCCTTCGCGATACCCGTGATTCCACTGAAAATACCCTGAATTTGTGCCTGTTTCGCATTGAATTTGTCAAGCCGAGCTTGGTAAGTATTCAACGCAGCATTCGAGTAATTGGGAGCTTGTGCCCTGGACGAAGCCTCGAAATTCGGCATATCAGGCATGCCCACCTGACTTCCAGCTAACAAAGAATTAATTTCGTTAAGACCCCAACCCCTCTTAGTCAGCTCATCCTGAATTTGTTGGGTCCGGAGATTGTTCTGGTAATCAGCCGTGCCGAGTTGTTGGTCAAACGCCAGAGTGCTTTCCTGACGACCCTGCCCCACGGCGTCGTCACGTGCGGTGGAGTAAGCATCGTTCCTGGCTCGATTCATATTCCCAGTAGCTCGATCGTAAGCTTCGTCACCTGGCACTAATCCTTGACTACGAAGCTTGACCTCCATGTCAGAATTCTGTTGCTGCCAGTAGGGGTCCAGCCGACCGGTAGAGCGAGAATAGGCGGCATCCTCGGCTGATTGACGTCGGGTGTCGTAGTCCCCCAACTGGCCGTATCCCTGGAACTGGTTGAAATCAACCGGGGCGCCCATCTCGTTCTGTACTCGGTTGAACATCCCACCAGCAAAACGACTTCGGTCGGCCCCTAGTTGCTGTTGAGAATCCAGAGCCTGCTGATCCTGGGGGTCTAATGAGACATTCTGGGTCCACTGACCATTAGGCCCCTGCGTCCACTGGGAATTACCCCATGGCGTGTTCTGTGTCGGGCGATTCGCCACATTCTGGGTGTTCACAGCTTCCTGACTGGCTTGAGCAGTCCGCTGTTCCGCAGCATTGTAGTCGGGTGCCCTCGGAGCTTTCTTGCCCATGTTATGCAGCCCTCAAATTCTTGGGCAGATAAACTGCCTGTTCACGAGTCATACGCATCATCAATGCATCTACTCCTTTTTTCCAACCGTCTTTTAGACGGTACACTTCCTGGAATCCAAGCCGCTTTTCAAATTCTATTGCTTTAACATTGTCAGCAGGGACTGCGCCGAGAAAGTTTTGCATGCCGCAGGTTTCGAATACATAGATCATTGTTTCTGTGACTAAGCCGCCTGGGCGAAGACATAACGGATTTGTTACGCGGATATGCCCGTAGACCGAAGTGTACGACCAGTTATCCATCACAGAAATGCCCATCACTTTCCCGTAGGAATCGTGAGCCACAACCCCTTTCATATCGCTACACACACGAAAACCACAATCGTGGAAATACGCAGCGTGTCCCCGATTAAAAGGAGAGAACGGGAGTAAAGTCACAGGAAACCCCCCGTTCTCCACGCGGCACTTATTTCCGCCAAAGTAGTTCGGCTGCTGGCTCTTCCACGAATAGCCACTGCCAGCGCCACCCCAATTCCCGCACTGCCGAACGCCGCTTTGTACGGATTGATGCCGCCCCAGAGGGCAGCATCCCACCTACCGGTGTCCCACAAGAATCCCGCAGATGGGGCCGGCTCACCCGTACCCACAGGTTCGTAAAGATCGTAGTCAAAAAGAACTTTGACGGAATACTCTGGCGCATTAGTCGCCAAGAAAATGGGCCTCACAAACGAAGGTATTTTCATCTGCCCCGGCGCCCCAACGTTGGAGTACCCAGTGAGGAAAGAGAACTCAACGGCTACGCTGGGGTCCCCATTCAGTTTCACCTGATCTCGGTCCCCACTCACATACCAAATCGTGCCATCAGCCTGAGCGTAGTACAGCTTCTCACGCCAAACTGCCATAGACACAGATCTAACATCGCGGAAGAAGCCCCAACCTTTCTGGGTTGTGTGGTAGCAGTAGTGGAGCCACTCATCCAAATTACCAACTCGCTGAGGACTTTGAATTACGATGTATCCCTCAGACGGGTAGTTAATCAACTCCCACCCCGAATCATTGATTTCGTTCTGCATACGGCTGCGGAGTAAATTCGTAATTTTGCCCGTCACTGAAACAAAATTCTCAGTGACGTCCACGCTTTCCATTAAATCCGCTGCGGACGAAATACCGTTTGCTGAGAGAATAAATACGTCACCTGCAAATTCCGTGGCAAATTTTCGCCCAGCAGGGATAGCCCCTAAGTACCACGTCCCAGCAGTGCTCCAAGTCGAAAGGGAAGGGTCAGAACCGATATAAATAACGACGTCACCGCCGCGACCAACAGCAAGGAACAAATCGTCAGGACCATTACCACCGTCATGAGTGAACGTAAAAATCCCCGCAGCATCTCCGCCATGTGGAAACTTAGAGCCAAGCTGGAATGCCGTAGCCGCACCAGTGAACGAGTCAGGAGGGAGATAGTAGCCATTTGGATCGCCTCCTAACAAAAGCCAGACACGGAGTTTGTGGATTTTAACAAATCTAACTTTTGTGACGTCAAGACCTGTGACGGCGGATGGAGCCCATGTTCCAGCCGTGGCGTCGTACACTAAAAGACCGTTTACGCTGTCCGCGTAGAGAATATACGAATTACCAGAGGCGCTGTTCCAGGTTATGTAGTTCCCGTAACCCGCTAAAGCACCCGGGGTCACAAAGCTGTAGACGAGTGTGGCAGACCCTATGCCGCTAGACGTAACATTGTAGATGCCGTCCGTGCCGGTTGCGAAAAGTCTATCGTCTGTAGTGGTGGGGTCATTCCCCTGGAATGCGATAACAGTACGCGGAATGCCTAAAATCGAATTAGACCATTCTACGGTGCCTAGACGAGTACGAAACCCTTGCTCGCTAGGTAGGATGTTGTAGGCGAAAGAACATTCCTCAGGCCCCAGTTGGGAAAGAGCAGCAATGCTGTTCACCCCCTTAACTGGAACGGGGACGCTCCCGCTATTGTTCGTGTTCTTCCCGGGAGTGTTCAGTCCTTTTCTAGCACGAACATAGTCCATCACACGCCCCCGTAACCGGTGTATGGGACATTCCTATACCCGTCGAGGTAGGGGTATCCTCGCAACACCCCGGCGTTAAGAACGGGGGCTCCCTTATCCTGGCCAGTCGTAGCGTCGAACATCAACGCGAAGTCATCGCGAGCTTTCTCACTGTCAAACCCCTTGGCTTCAAGGAATTTAACTTTGAGCAGTTTCTTAATAAGGATGGGCGGATACAGAACCAAATCGCTCGTCTGCTGTACTTTCGTGAAGAATTGATTGCCAGCCGAGTTCGAGCACCACGTGTTGCGGATGTACTCAAATTTGATATCAATGCCGCCCGGAACGGGGTTGTCCGGCAGAATATTGAATTTCTGCTTCTTCAAACGGAAGATAACAAACATACTTCCGCTGATATAATCCCGGGCTTTGAGATACTGCCACATCTGAGGGCTTGCCGGGCCGCTCAAAGGATTTTGGTTCGTAAAGTCCCAGCCCGTCTGGTTGATCATATGATCGAAGTCAGAGGGAAGAGCATACTCACCAGTGTCCAAAGCACTAGTAGTGAGTTCGTATAGGGATACAAGCTCTTGCCAGTCGGCCATGCGGATCAACTCCTGCCCCGCAGCATCCAGCAGGTAACGCAGTTGAGTGAACGCAACGTTAGAAGAAGCGAGGACGTCGACAGCAGGCTCAAGTCCGCACTCAACGGCAGCGCCATTGATGATGCTGGAAACGTCCTCGTAATATGCCATTTTATTTCTTCACCGAAACCCTTTCGGCCGCTCGCTCTTTGAGGATCTCTTCCATTTGGGCCTTGAGATAAGCGATTTCTTCGTCACGTTTGGCGAGTTCCGAAGACAATTTCTCAGCAGCGGCCGATTTACCACTTTCCTCCAAAAATGCCCGAGCACGAGTACGGAGGTTCTGGATACCCATGAATTTCTGCGACTGCTCGTCAGACATGCCAGCAAGCTGTTCAACCGTATGAACGTTGAAAAATTTCATTTCTTCAACCTGCGCTTTGGTCAGCGCGGGCCAGATATTCAACGGAGTGCCGTCGTTGGGCTGCGCAGCTTTATTACGAAACGCCGCGTAGTGCCGGGGAAACCTTTCCCGTTCTATGTCCGAAATAGGTCTGCACACCACCATATCGCGATTCCCGGGAACGGTGATTTCAATGTACTCCCGATCCTCATAAATCGGGCGCCCTTCCTGTGTGCTCAGAAGTTCGTTCTTACGCGGATGGTAGAAAAACTTGACATACAATCGCTCGTCCCCCGCCTGGGGGCCGGAGTTTCCTGAGTTAGAACGTTCGGCGTCGAACGCCATCGCGGTAACGTCGTATTCTGCTTCTGCAAATGCCATCTGTGCTTTCTCCTAGCGTTCTATTTCGTAGATTTGATTGCCCCTATTGGGGGTTCCCGTCAAATTGGTGTGGTGCTCATAGTACACTTCACCACCGCCTGATTGATAAATATCAAACTTATCCTTATCCCCAGGTATGTTCATAGAACTGATAGTGTATGACATAAACACCTGTCCTTCGGCACTGCCCTGGAAATTACACGGGGGGGTATTACCTCCAGCAGCTTCATCCCCGTAATTGTCTCTAGATGCAGTGCCCACACACCACAGCTGAGTCTCAGGATTGACCAAAGCCACTCCACCGCCCCCGCAGTTGAAATAAGTCCCGTTGATGTCAAGACCCTTGAGACCATCGTGATACGTAAGCGCATTGCATGAAGTACTAAATTCACTTCCTATGTCGTACCCAGAACATGCAATAGTGAGACCTATGGGTTTGGTCCCAGCTCCTTCTGAGAAATTAAACCCGTCTTTCATACTCTTAGCAGTGACGCATCCGTAGAACCCTCCGAAAGCTACATCTCTAATTTTGAACTGATCAACCGGTGAGGAAGGACGACCTGCCCATTTTGCGTTGACTCCCACAGCCCAACAGTTCGCAGAAGCGTTAGCGTCAAATACTACAGCTCCGTTGTTGCCGCCTTCTACCTCGAGATTGTAAATTAAAGTGTCCCCAGCAGTCGCACACCGGACTCCTTCAATGGAGTGCCGGAACATACGAGTGTTCGTAGCTGTGTTGGGGGCTAGTCCATCAGCTCTTCGAACGGTAATCTTAGACCCGTCCTGGTTCCAAACTCCCCCTACACTAGATGTGAACACGTGCGCCTTAACTTCTGCTTCAGTAGTAAGCTCCACCATTTCGGTGTAGTCTCGATAAACCCCACGATTCAGAGTATCCGCAACCCTGCCACAAGTAGTGAATGTAGTAGTGCTATAAGAATTTCCATCAGATGTGAAGACCGCAGTCTGGCTCACTGAACTTACAGGTCTCCCGCCGTACCCGATGAGAATAACAGGGACTGAAAAACGTGTCCCCCCGTTCCAACCGTTATTTATATCGTAAAAGCCGCCTTTAATGAAAACTATGATAGGGGCCCCTGCCGCATTAGCTACAGGAATCAATCCCGAAGCTTGCTTGAAAGATTTCTTTGGGAGCGCTTGGGTCAGCCCTGAGTTGGCATCATTGCCAGCAGCATCTAGATAGTAAGTTTCACCGTTAAATTCAGGCAACACCCTAAGGATATGATCGGGTGAAAAATCTGTGCGAACGTGCCCTAGCCGATCTAGCCACATTTGCCACTTGAAATAAGTATCCCAATCGTAGTCAAAGCCAACTGGAGTTTTGATACCCCCGAAAGTAGGGCCAGGATAGACATTAGCGCCACCTAGGGGTAGAAATGGATTGGGGGCGCCGAACATTTGCAATCCTCAAAGAGATAGGGGCTCCGAAGAGCCCCTAGGGCTTATATTAGAGAGTACGGCCAACACTTGGCCAGCTCAACCAGCAAGCGACGGTGGCTGCGGCCACCCCGTTGGCAGCCGAAAGAGCCACTCCGGTTATAACTTCACTACCCGCAGTGGCATCGTCATCCAATGCCCCAGCAGTCCCAGTAGAATTCAATGCCGTGTTTGCAGCACACGACGCAAGAACTCTAACACTGCCGATTCCGAATACCTGAAACCACCCAAAACCCCCAGAAACAAGAACCGCCATATTCACGCCGCAAATACGACCCTGACCAGTTCCGGGAGCACTGTTGGTAGTGTTTACACCTGTGAGTCCTCCAGTGCCAAGCTGGCACAGAAGATTAGCTGTGCTGATGGCAGCAGAAGCTTTGCCAAACATGAAGATGTTCCCGGCAGAATTCGCGGCCAGCTGACCCTCCGTGAACTGCGGAGGCACGACTCCAGAAGCTGGAGCAAGCCAGACCTGAGTGGGATCAATACCAATAATATACATTCGATCTCTCCCTACGCGTTGACGTCAAGGCGACCGCAGAACTGCGGGCCAGACGAAGTAAGATTGCCAGCAAAGCCGAGGATCTGAACTTCAGCGTCCTGGTTGGTCGCGTACCGACGATTCGGGGACAGCGGCACCATGTTTCGCGAAGCGTGCGGACGATAGTGCATGAATTTCGTATTAAGGAAGAAACCCGTACCTGCCGGGCAATTGCCGCCGATACCGCCGTCCAAAATCACATCAGCATCCATGAACTTGATTGCGGGGAAGCCGAGTTCACCAACCTTCGGATCAGTAAACCGCTGTAGAGCCTGGAGGGCAGCCATATACGCAGACCAGATTGTGTTGTCAACCAGAATGAGGTCGACGCGATCCATGCCTCGAACCGTAGAAGCCCAAAGAGTGTTCATATCAGCGAGAAGCGTGGCAGTGTTGGCGACGTCCCGAAGTTTCGAACGCCAGAAGGTCCAGGTCGCACGGCTGATGCCACCGTATGTGCCCGTCGTCGGATCAAGCGGAACCGCGATATTAAGACCGTCAAGCTGCTTACCGCTTGCACCGGTACCGTCACTGTACAAGCCCGCAGAGATTAAGTTCGCCATAGAGGCCTCAGCCACGCTGATGCGACCTTCCATCAGGTCGATCATCTGCTCTTTGCCAGCATTCTGCAACTGCTCAAGACCAGACATGACGACCGGACAGGCCGCCTGCTTAATGGGGAACTCCGCGTAGCTGATAACATCCTGCTGATTAGTGGGCAAAATGTCGTAGCCCGAATACCAGCCTACGTTCCCATTATCCTGGAAGCTGATTTCCTGGACGATTTTCGAGCCGCCGCTGAACGTCTTGATATTGCCGCGCATCGACATCTTCTTGAGGGCGGCGTTGTTATCAGTGGCGTTGTCTTGAATCTTTCGCGTACGACTTTCGATCGTAGTCGCGATGATGTCACTTACGTTGGGAAAAGCCATGCTATTCTCCGAAATTTGTGATGACGAAACAGAGTGTCTTCGTACTCACGAGCATGGGGCAGGTGCCTTGCTCATTTCGTACCTTAGCATGGGGTCCGTAGGACCTTGCAGTAGAGCGCTCCTGGAGAGGGGAGAGCATGACCGGGGCGGCGCCCCGGTCTAACTGGCTCTTGGAGCTGAATGCAGTTTACGCTCAGCGTTTAAACTTTGCAATTAGCCGTCATTAGAAGCATCCCAAGCCTCTTCTAGAGTACCCCGGAGCGTGCCGGCACCCTTGGCAGCGGCCGCCCCGCCAGGCGCCCCGCCCGGCAGGCTGCCTGCCGCAGCGCGCTTTGATTTAACTTTTTCGTCGGCCGCTCTAAGCTGCTGCATACGCCTAGACTTATCAACTAGCGGAGCAAGGTCATCGCGAGAAGCAACAGCCCGATCGTACGCCTGTTTCAGTGTGATTTTAGATCCACGCTGAGCGGCAGTCTCAAGAATATATGCCATGTCCTCTCGTACATCTTCTATGAATTCAGCAGTTTTCTCAAACTCAGCAATTTCCTTATCTACCGTAGAGATAACACCCCGAGCCTGCTGCTCTTTAGCCTGATTTACCCCGCTAAGAAGTTGCTGGAACGGAGCCAGCTTTTGATCCAGAAGGCGCTGAAGCTTGTCATCTTCCTCAGACACCTGCTCGCCCGCGAGCATCGAGTCCAGGGTGCTGATGTCTACCCCGTAAACATTGATGAGGTCTGTTACGAGTTTAGCTTTCTCCACCGGAGTTCCCAGTCGTAGCGTCGCCGCAGTCTGAGCGAGATTAGCAACCGCTGTAATGTCGTCCGCACCTTCCATGCGCATGATACTTTGAAAGGGCGCCAGAACACGTTGTACCGACTCACCATACTTAGCAGTCTCCGAGTGCCTCTGTATTCCGACAGAGTAGTCTTTCTCTCTTTTGATGATTTCTTTTCTAGCGCCTGCCGGCAGCTCGTCCCACGAAGCGCGTGCCGATGGGGACCACCCCGCCGGAGCACGAGAGATTGTCTGATCTTCATCGCCGGGTTTATTTTCTTTAGTAGGTTCGTCTTCAGCTTTGGCCGGTGTTTCATCCTCGTTCGGGGTACCTTTATCCTCAACGACATCGGTAGCCTGTTCGGTCTTATCCATCAACTCCTGTGGAGTTGGGGTGCTGGCTTCTTCTTTTTCCTCACTCTCTTCGAATGCCTTATTCAGTACTTCTCGTAGATCGCTCATTTCTTATCTCCCACTGTGCTTTTCGTAAGCGTACTTCAATGTTTCAATGCGGTCTTTCTTATCCTGCGGGGTCAGCCCCTGACTTCGCTTCCATCGCTCTTCCTTAGCTCTGGCGAAATATGCGTCTCCGAACTCTTCATAGGGCACCACCCCATTTTTCACGTTGTGCTCACGAAGCTTACTGCGAGAGCTGATGATGGTGCCGTCAACTGGAGACACTGTAGGTTCAATGTCCCCCTGTATGTACGAGGTTTGTGGGGTATAGGCGTACCTCTTCTCCACAAGCTCGCGAGTTACCGGGTCTAAGACGTACGTTTTTTTCATTCCCTGCCTCTTGCGACTTGTGGTTTCGACTTAGAGCGGTTTTCGCGAATCTTGGCACTCGCGGCCGCATTTTTCTCAAGGATATTGAAGTACGCCTGGAGTTCTTCCTGCCGAGCACTGGCGTCAGTCTCAGCGGCGATGTGCTGCATGTCCAGCTGGTGAGCCGTCATAAGTTCGTTGAATTTATTTTGTGCTTTCAGCGCTTCTTTCTGCATTTCGGCCTGCGCTTTGGCGTTGATTTCCTCCAACTTGGGATTCGGCTCCGCAGGACCCTGCGGCTGTGAGAGCTGCTCCTGTACATCTTTGAGTACACGATCAAAGATGCCTTCCATCTGCTGACTACCTTTGAATCCAGCAAGGCCCCATTTCAACATTTCGAGCAACAGAGGGGCAGAGCCAGGGGCCATCTGAATCATGGGAGTAGCAGACTGGACGAAAGTGGCAACTGCGGTCAGATATTCGGTTCGCTCTGACTTCAGCTGAGCGTAGTCAATCATAGCAATAGATTCGGGCTTGATCTCTACTTTCCACAGCACTTCGTTACAGTCTTCTTTTAAGAAGTAGATAGCGTCCTCGATGCTGGCGGGCTCTTCCTGGAAATACTGGCAGTTCGCTTTCTCAAAGATAGTCTCAGGCTCAAAGTTCTTACACACAGTCTCCGCTTTCAACGACATGAGATCGCTGGCAAACCGGGCAAACTCTTCTTGAAGGTACTGCATCCGCACGCTGGCAAATTTCGCCTTCAACTTGTCACTCGAGGCTGACGTGTACTGTTCACTCGTACCGCGCAGAATGTCAGACATGCCTGTGACTTGGTACAGAAGTTGAATAGCTTCTGCACGCATCTCCTGTAGCTTGCTCAGTGCGTTTACGATGTCTCCCAAAGGCATCCAGTCTACCTGACCTTTAATGCCCCCTCGCTCTTGAAAAGCAGCCCAGTTATCAACAGGAATCAGGTCATTGTCGTAGCCTTCCTCCAGCATGCGTTGAATACCGATGGATTTGCCGTCGTAAACGCCGACCACCTTTACTGCCCGAGTAATGATGTCGATGCGCGTCTGCAAGACGTCAATCTGATTGTACAAATCCTGCGCAATACTGAAATCCGATTTAGGCATCCACAGCGTTGTAGTGACGTTGGCCGCCATAGGCTCAGGGCAGGGGAAGAACCCCATGAAATTCGTCGGCGCACCCACGTTCTTTATGACTTTATCCGGCCCCTTGGCGTAGAATTTCACCGTACGCTCTTTCCGGCACCATATTTCAATAATTTCAGCAGTCTCTTCGGGCTGCTTGAAATCCGGATCCTGAGAGTCATCATTCTTCTCAGTAGTTCCGCGCTGCTCAAATGTGAGCTGTTTACAAACTTCTTCCCCTAGAGTTTTCTCGCATTCCTCTTTGGTGGGGAACGTCCGGAACCCGACCCAAGGCACTGTGCTCCAAGTGCGAGCATACCCCCAGAGGAAGTCGCGCCAGTGAACGTACTCGATCACGGCGTCTTCAGACGTCATTTTCTCGTACTCTTCATTGTCGTCCCCCATCTCCTTCTCAGTCTGCACATCGTATCGCACACGAGCTGTGCCCAGACCTGGAAGCATACGATCCTGAAGGCAGCACCTCAGCACATCACTCTCATTGCTACCCGAAGCTTGAACACTGGTATTCAGGATGCGCTGTAGAATCTCAGCGCTGATGCGCCCTACATCGTCCCCTGCATCAGCAAATCTGCGACTTACATCTACGCGCGGCACGCGCCCGTACAGCATAGCCATCTGAGTGCTGACGTTAGCGTGAAAAAGATTGAGCTTAGACGTGAGATCTGTATCCAAGGCCCCCATCTTCCGAGACACGGTGTTGTCAAGGTAGCGGTTTGTGACTTTCGTACCTTTCTTCCAGAATTCTTTGACACGTTTTTCTGCGGCGTCAATTTCTTTCTTCCAGACGTTCTCAGTAGATGTTTCGTAGCTCATCTCAGACCCTCAATATACGGCCAGTCCGCCGTTCGTTGTCTTTAAACAGATTGTCCAATGTCATGGGAACATTACGAACGACTTGGATGGACCGGGGGTCTTCCTCTTTGTGCCCTCGACTCGCTTTCGTTACCACAGAGAAAACACGGAATGCGTCAGCTCCATTTGAAGCCCAGTCATGCAAGGGTGCCTTGGCGTAGCTGTTCGTCAGCTCATCGAATCTACGACGGTATGCCCGCAACGCCTCAATTCCGGTAGCACACATAATAGAATTGAACCAGACGTTGGGTATCAGCATACGCGCAGCGTCAATCCCGTGCTGGATGTCTAGCTTGGGGGCAATTTCAATTGGGAATTCTTCAGTGAGGAATTGCTCTACCGTACTGCGGCCGGTTTGGAGGGTATACGCTTTCGCGTCGTGGGGCAGGTAGATCGTGTGATATTTGTAGGGCTTAGCCCGCAGCATGTTGAAGTAGAATTGCAGCGGCTTCCCGTTCTCTTCCATGTAGTCTATCATCGCAATGCCGTCAGGGCGCAGCTGCCAGAACCACGCAGCGGTGGAGTCGCTATACCCTAAGTCAAATGATACGTAGACGGGGTGCGCGGGATCGTAGCGAATGTCTTCGCTTATCTGCCCTTTCGCCTCAAGCGTGTTCAACAGATCAGTGTAATATGTCCCCTTTACGGCTGCTTCAAACGAACACTCCATTTCTTGGAGATATTCATCTTCGTCCATCTGCGCTCGAAGTTCAGCAAGCTCATCGGGTTTGATGATGCCCGATTGGCTCGCTCTGAGCGTGAGATTGAACCAGCCCGGTTCGTTGCGGGACCTATTGTAAATTTTCCAGAAATGATTCTTCCCTTTAGGCGTTCCAATAAAAACGGCCCAGCCTTCACGGTCTACAAGAGTGGGCAGAATGACCTGACCCCACAGAGAGGGGCGGCTATCGCCAAATTCGTCGAGCACTACTCCGTCGAGATAAATGCCGCGAAGACTGTCAGGGTTATCAGCTCCGTAAAGAGTGATCCACGAGCCGTTGATAAGCTCGACACGAAGCTCAGACTCTCTAGCCCTGACGATTGCTGGTTTGAGGAAGAATTTCAGGTAGTTCCAAGCTACATCTTTCGCCTGTCGGTAAAAAGGCGCGATATACGCATACCGCGCCTGCTGCTTCTGGGTGTAGATCGCGTGAGCACCTACGTCATTAACGCAAGCCACCGTTTTCCCACCGCGTCGGTGTACGACCAGGCAGGCCCAGCGTTGACTCCGCTGGTGGAACGGTATGAACTGCGTCCGGGGAACGTAGTCAATTGTAAGCTCACGAGACATTTTCCCCCCTGTGCAGCGATCTGAATGTCAGCCGCTCAATCTGTACGCCGGCGGCGTTTCTCTTCGTTCAGCTTGAGCCGGTGCGCCTGCCA
>Ga0163152_10005541_pt1 | contig 14759 bp, 11 predicted proteins | sample OliLakLV19MP8IB2_FD_148635 | JGI IMG/M metagenome (GOLD analysis project Ga0163152, IMG submission 148635) | Freshwater microbial mat bacterial communities from Lake Vanda, McMurdo Dry Valleys, Antarctica - Oligotrophic Lake LV.19.MP8.IB-2 | ecosystem: Environmental > Aquatic > Freshwater >... | reverse complement strand
AATCGACAACGCGCTGCGCGGATTCGTCGTGGGCGACCTCGCGAAGAAAAAGGCCGACGTCGACAAGGTATCCTTGGAAGAGGCCACGCGCGTCCTCACCGATCCCGACAAGGTCACCGCCGACGACGCGCGGGACCTATTTGAGGCCAGCGACCCCAGCGCACCCGCACGCGATTTCGAACGCGTGCGCGCGGAGCTTGTGGCCTACATCGAAGAGGTCGCCCGGCGCGAGGCGGCGGATCGTTTGCTCGCCGGCCTCGAAAAAGAAAGCCGTCTGCGCATGATGCTTCAACTTCCCGCGCACAGCGCGCACAAGTTTGAACTCGATGGTTTTCCGTCGGTGGGTCCGAAGGACGCGGCGGTGACTCTCGTCAACTTCACTGATTTCCTGTGTGACGATTGCGCTCCCTACAACCTTGAGCTGGCACAGCTCGTGGCCGGGCAGGGTTTGAGCGCGCGCTTCGTGTTCGTTCCGTTTCCTTACACGCGGCCCGACAAGGCTATGAGCCTTGCGCGCGGAGCCATGTGCGCACACGCCATGGACAGCTACCTTGATTACCATATGCAGGTGGTGGGGCTTGGAGAACAGGCGCGCAAAGCCAATGGCATCGACGTCGCGCGCGCCGCGAAAATCAACATGCCGGCCTTTATGGAATGCTACCGCAAGGGCACGGGAGTGGCCGCACTGCTCGCGAACGCGCAAACCGAAGCGCGCCGTGCGGGCGTGCTCCGCGTGCCGGTTTCGTACCTGCAGGGCAAGCCTTATGAAGGGCGCTCGGGTCTCAACTCTCTCTCGGCGGAGCTGGAAAAAAAGCGGGCGCAGTGATCGCCTCAATTCCTCCGGAAAAGCATCCGCCGGAGCTTACGCCAAAAGTGCTTTGGCCTTGGCCGGGATGCTCGCGGACAGACGCACACCCGTGTGCATGATGGTGTCCGCGGCGAGGAGAGTGGCGAGGCGGCCGCAGGTTTCGAGCGAGTGGCCGTGCGTGAGCGCGTACAAAAAGCCGCCCGCGAACATGTCACCTGCGCCTGTGGTGTCCACGGGCGTCACGTTTTCCGTGGGCACGTGGATCACGCGACCAGCGTGACACACATAGGCGCCCTTGGCTCCGTCCTTGACCACCACGAGCTCGACTTTTTCGCCCAGGGTGCGCGCGGCATCAGCGCCCGTGCAGCCCACGAGCATCTGCGCTTCCTGAGCATTGGCGAAGACGATGTGCGTGCGCGTTTCGAGGAGCGTGCGCAGCTGCGCTCCCCACCTCTGCACGACGAAAGGGTCGGCCACGTCCACCGCCACTTTCACGTCCGCCTCCTTGGCGACCTCGAAGGCGTGTTCCACCGCTTCGATCTGCGCCGGAGAGTCGTACACATATCCGGTTGTGAAAAACACTTTGGAGCGGCGGATGTCCTCCACCGGAACATGTTTCTTTTCGTACTTCAGACATGCACCCAGGTGCGTGTTGAGCGTTCTCTCGCCGTCGGGCGTCACCACGACGAGGCACGTGCCGGTGGGCTCTCCCTCCGCGCGCACAAGGCGGTTCACGATGCCCAGCTTTTCGAGGCGGCCCGAAAACGCATGGCCATTTTCGTCATCGCCCACCACGCTCGAGTAGCTCGTCCGTGCACCGAGGACGGCCATCCCGCGCAGGGCGTTTGCCGCGCTGCCACCGAGTTCCACCTCCACCCGCGCCCCGCGAAGACCTGCAAGACTGGCCAGCACCTCTCTCTGCACTTCGGCCGACACCAGCTGCATCACGCCTTTCTTGAGTCCGAGGTGCATGAGGTCGGGTTCGTGCGCGTGGACGAGCATGTCCACCAGGGCGTTTTCCAGGGCCGTCACGTCGAGCGCGCGGGAGCGTTGGTCGGTGTTGAAATAGTTCACGGAAACCCTCATTTGGTGAGTTCGAGTCAAGAAAATTCGCGGCTTTCCGATAACGAGAACGTAAGCCAGAACGGCCAAGGACAGCGCGGGCGACGATACCCGGACCGCCACCTGGCCCGCAAGGGGATCGCTCCATGACCCAATCGCCTGAAAAAGCCAGAAGAGTCCGAATGCCTTACGCTGCGCAGGGGGCCATTGCTCTGAAATATGCACTGCTGTGCGGCGCTGCGTTCCTTCTGGCCTCCTGCGGGTCTCGCAAGCGCGAAGACATTGACGCCCCACCCTCAGCAGCGCCTAACCAGGCGTCAAAGGTGTCTTTCAAGTCCGCGGCAGGCAGCCAGGACCAGATGGGCAGCACTGAGGCGTGCGAAGCGGTCCTCAAGCAGACGCCGAAAATAAAGGACTCCGGCATAGAAGCGAGTTTCGACGGTGCCGTTGGCAAGTCCTGCGACGATGGCGGCAAAAAGCCCGTGCTGTATATCCGATCGGGGGAAGCGAATTTCACGCCACCGGTGGAACTCGACTGCCAACCGAAGGCGCACGGCATCTACAGGATACGTTGCGTGAATGCGACTCCCGTTCTGAATGCCAACGGCGAAGTGCACATCGTCATCACCGGCGACTCGAACTACCGCAGTTCGCAGACCGGAATGATGATCACATTTGAATGAAGACGACGCAGCAGGTTTAAAGAAACAGAACGCTGCGCCTCCTGACCCTGGCCATTTTTACTTCTGACTTTATTGCACCGCTGACGTTTCTGGAACGGTCGATGCGCTGCCATCGCGCAGGCTTGTGTAATGCGGCGACATGATCTCAACTCCGGCCTCGGCGAAGACATCTTGAATGTGCTGGTTCAACTTCGAGTAAGTGTCGACCATGATGCTGGGCTTTCCCGTATACGCGTTGATCTCGTAAGCGACCGAGAAGTCACCCAGCGAGGTCTGCAGCACAAAAGGTTTTGGGTTTTTCATCACGTGTTCGGTGCGCGCCGCAGCCCGTTCCAGCAGCTCGTGCACCTTGGGCCACGGCACGTTGTAGCCAATGGTCACGCTCGCATGGAGGATGAGTCCGGTGGACTCCGCCGACGAGCTGTAGTTGACGATGTGACTTCCAAGCACCATGGAGTTCGGGATGGTGACGTCGACGTTCTTGATGGTGCGCAGACGCGTCACAAGGAGCGACTTCTCTACGACGTCGCCGACGGTGTCCGCTATTTTCACGCGATCGCCGAGGCGGAAGGGGCGCATGTAGGTGATGACCACTCCCGAGACGATATTCGAGATGGCCGACGAGGAGCCGAACGAGAGCAGGAGCCCGATGAAAACAGAAACGCCCTGGAACGCGGGCGAGTCCGACCCGGGCAAATAAGGGAACGCCATCACGAAAGCGAAGGCGACGACGAATACGCGCACCAGCTTGTAGGTGGGAGAGGCCCACTCACGATGGAAACCCTCCAGGCGCACGTTGCCCTTGTCGACCTGGTCGAATAGGAAACGCACGAATTTGAGCGAGTAGACCGTCACCACGATGACCACGATGACGAAGAAAAGGCTCGGAATGTAATCGATGGTGACGCCGAGGATCTCCTTGATGGGAGTCGTGACGTAGTTGATGAGCAGCGGCGCCCACGACGCGGTCCATGGAAAGAAACTCAGGACCAAAGGTACAAAGAGGTAAACGAGCACCAGGGTGAGTGCGATGCGCAACATTTTGATGAGCGAATGCACCAGTGCTGTTATGCGCTCAGCCGAGAGGATGTCGATGGATTGGAGCCGCAAGGTGCGAAACCGACGCCCTTGGAGTGAATCGACCTTCGCATAGATGCGGGGGAACAAGCGCGAAAGTCCGAAAAGTAGGAGGACGAACGCGAGGAGAGTCCCGAGCGTATACGCACCGGCCACGAGAAGCTCACGAAACCCTTTGCCCGCGCGATGCTCCACGAGAGCTTCTTTTGCCTTCGCGACGACATCGTGCGCGACTTCTTCGACGGAGGGTCCGAGGTCAAGCGCGTCTTGAGGGGTGATGCGCATCAGTGTGATGTCGCCGGCGATGATGTCGAAGTCGTCTCCGCTTTGAACAGTGCCAAGTGAGTCGACGGCGAAAGAAGGATTCAACGCCAAGGTTTCGAACCGATTTGCTATGGCGTGGGCGCGCTCCTGGGCACTGAACGCCTCGACGCCATGCCGCAAGCACAGCAAAGTCCGCGAGGCCATCTTTACTTCGATGCACGGGCTCGAAGGCGCTGTGGGATTCGGCTCAGGGTGAGCGGTGGACGCATTGGGTTTTGGATATGCACTCGTAACGACATTGAGGGCCGCGATCAGGCAGACCCAAAAACCAAGCGCCATTTTTCGAGCCCCGTCTTTGTCCCAATTTCACCAGGATCCGTGCAGGCGACCACAGCCCTCACTCCACGTTGATGACGGAGTAATTGAACGCAAGGCCTCCTTGCAGATCGCGCGCCACGACAAACACACCTGCGGGACCTGTTCCTTCGGGCTCCCAACTCGTCTTCCGGGCACGCTGGTTGCCGAGCTTCCCGCGGGTGGTGAACCACTGAAGGCGCAGCTTCGCGCCTGGATCTGTGTCTGTGGCCGCGACTGACACATTCAAATCAAATTTCACGTTTGCGGCTTTGGATCCGTTCTTTGGGGCGAGCGAAGCAATGACAGGCGGCGTGTTCCGTTTGGCCCGTTGCTTTATGGCGGCCAGAGCGGCTGCGTCGACGCCCGCCTTAGCCGCTTCTGCATCTATCAGTTTCCAAAGGTCGGCGTCGTTTGGATCGGGGTACGCGAAAAACGGCACGAAGCCCACGTCGGCGCGTCCCCCGGTGGCGCTCGTTACTTCATAGTCGATGGAATAAACCGGCGCGAAAGTTTTTTTTGCAAGGTAACTCGCAGCACCTGGCAGCGTGAAATCAAACAGGGCCTGTTCCACTCGCAGCGCCTTGCTGCTGAGAACCTTGCGCACAGGCGCTTTCGTGGCCGATGGAAATTGCGCAGTGACGTCCTCAGCCTTGTCGAACGACGTCAGGGTCGTGGCGCCCACGCGCCCCAGCGTGTAGCTCGAGACCTTCGTGAGCCGCATGTTTTTTGCCGCCTGCCCTTCCGGCGAAATCGCCACGAGGCGCACTTTGTAATTGCGCGGCATGAGTCCTACGTAGAGCGGATACTGTTGGCAGTATGTCTTGCCGTCGTCGAACTTCTCGCAGCCAACGGTCTTGTTCTTCGCCACCGACGCAGCGTCGGCTTCCAAAAAAAACTGGACCAGTGGAACGCGCAGCTGCGCGAGTTCGTGCAGCTCCTCGCGATCGCCGCACGACTGAAGGCCCATGGTGGCGAGTGCGACGGTCAATGCCACAGGCAATGCTGTGCGAGGCGGTTGAGTTTTCATGGCGTCTTCCTTTCCCACGTCTCGAGGGTTCATTCTTAAAACGAGGCGATGACGCCGACGGACGGGATGATGGGTGCGCCGGTCACGTTCTCCCTCTTGCTGTAATCGGGGTTGTAACGTTGCGCGACCACGTTCTGACGGTTCGTTACGTTCTGGATCTCCGTGTAGAGATCAAGTTTCCAGGTGTCGAACAAAAAGTCGTAGTCGGAGCGCACGTCGATCTGGAAGAAGGCGGGCAAGCGTTCGTCGTTCGCTTTGAGCGTGCCCGCACCTGTCTGGGCCGCTGAAACATAACGGCCCGTGGCCTGATTGAAGGTTCCTCCCGGGACCGTGGTGGTGGGAGCGCCGCTCTGGAACTGCCACTTCGTGCCCAGCTCCCACGCGCCGGTGATTTTGTACGAGGCTACTATGTTCACCGAATGCGTTCTGTCGTAATCGAACAGGTACCACTGGCCATTGAGCGGATCGCGCCGTTCCGAGCGCGAGATTCCGTAGGAGATCCAGCCCGCAAAACGGCCGTTGCGCGGCCGCTTGATGAGCAGCTCCGCGCCCTTGGAACGGCCCTTCACATTGTTGTCGTATTTTTTCTCGGGCTGCTTCGTGTTCGTGCCCACCAGGTCGTACATGTCCTTATGATAGACCTGCACGTCGGTTTCGAGGGCTCGTCCCCATTTCGTTTCCCAGCCGAGCACGACATGGTTCGCGCGCTCGAGCTTCAAATCGGGGTTGCCGTAGTCGTCAGAGTCGAACGCGGGGTCGGGCATCTGGCTGTACACACCGACTGCGCCTTTGAGCGCGTGCTCGTTTTCCAGCAAATCTCCGAGCGTATAGCGCGTGGAAAATCGCGGATCCACGGCGAACTGGCTTTCGCGGCGGCCGCGCATGACAAGGACGCTCGGGTTGAGCGTGAGCGGACGCACGGGTTTCCAGATCGTGTCGAGATATACGTTTCCGGTCACGTCCCCGCGTGTGTCTTTTTCGGTGCTGCGCGGCGCCGTGATGGGATCGAAAAACACGTCGGCGCCACCCGTGGGAATCTGGATGGCGTCGATGTCGGTCTGGGTGCGCGTGTACGTCGGCCGCACGCCGAGAGTGGCGCTCCACTCGGCATTGAAGCGTTTGTCGAGGGCGGCTTCAAAGAGGAAGGAATTGGTGGTCACCTTCACTTTGTTGCCAAAGAAATTTGCATCGAGCAGGAAGTAAGTCTGCTGCGGAACGAGGGTGAGGCCCCAGCCGTCACCGAGGTTCGAGTTGTAGCGGATGCCGGTGGTCTCGAAATAAGTGAACGAACGGAACGAGGAACGGCCATCTTCGTTGTCGGAAAACGATGTGGAGGTCGCAAGCCCCACACGATCGCCCGCGCCCAGGAGATACGCCTGCCATGTGCCCGAGGAGTGATTCCCGTTGAGTAGGAACTGGTAGTCCGTGGCCTGCGGCAGTGTGGTGAGAGAGAGCTTCTCTTCGTCGATGAATTTTTTCAGGACGCCCGAATAGAGTTCCACATATGTGCGGCGGAAGCCTGCGCGGTAACCCACACGCCCGTCGATCTTTTGAGGCGCGACAGTGACGTTCTCCGTGGTGGAACCCGAGGCTGAACCCGGGGCCGTACCTGCGGTCGAACTGGGATCTGTTGGCTGCGCGGGCGCAGCGTTCCCGCCAGTGGGCGCCTCGGAGGGCGGTGCGTCTGGTGCCGGTTTGTCGCCGAAAACATGTCCTTCCAGGTAGGCGCTCGACTGCAGAAGGCCAACCTCCACCTGGCCCGACGTGCGCTCCGGCGTGCGATTCTCGGTGCGCAATTGCACCACGCCGCCAATGGCGTCGCCATAGAGCGACGAAAATCCGCCCGGGAAAAGATCGATGCCCTCGAGCATGCGCGTGGGCACGACGCTCCCGAATCCGCCAAGGTGGAAGACGAACGGAACGGCGAGGCGATCGACGTAGTAGACATTGTCGCCAGGGGCGCCGCCGCGCACGGTGATGTCGGCGGAGCCGTTGCCGGCGGCGAGCACCGATGGGAGCGTCTGCAAACTGCGCACGGCATCGCCGCCCGTGCCCGGGATGCGCTCCATCTCTTCGCGCTGCAGGCTCTGCTGAGAGACCTCCGTCTTTCGCCTCGCGCGTACCACGCCCAGCCTCATTAGTTCCGGTGCGGGCTCCAGATAGTAAGGACCTTTTTCGGCCGGGACACCGTTGTCGAGAGTCATTTCCAGGTCTTCAAAGCCGCGCCCGCGCAGGATGATGCCTTTGGCGCCCGCAGGAAGTTTCAATGAAAAGCGGCCTTGGGCATCGGTGCGGGCACTGTTTTCGCGGTCGTCGGATTGAATCACGAGGGCGTCTTTCACCGGTGCGCCCGAACCCTTGGCGCGCAACTCACCTTCGAAAGTTGTGGCCTGCGCCGGGGACGCCTCTTGCGCCACCGCGGCCACAGCCGGTGTCAGGGCAAGAAAACACCCGATGGCTCGGTATCCGTGCTTCATAAAAAATGGCGCCTCACAGTTCGATGGTCATTTCGATGCGCACGCGGCGTTGAGCGACGTCCTTGCCACCCTTCTTAGCCGGCCTGCAATTGAGCTTCCTGATTTCCTGCACGACCACCTGATCGATGGCATAGCCGGTGCCCTCGCGAAGCTTCACGTCACGCAATGCGCCCGATGCCGAGACAAAGCCTTCCACTACGAATCTTCCACTGGTGAGACCAGCGTTTATGGCGTCATCGGTGAGCTGAATTTCACGTACAGATGGGCACGACGCAGGCTCGTCGGCGCTTGCCTCCGTTACCGGGTTGGCGTCGGGATCCACGGGCTCGGGCGTTCCCGGGGCGGGCGGTGGTGGCGGCCTGCGCGCCGCCTCCGGATCCACCGCCACCTCAGCGCTGTTGCCCTGCGCGGCCGCAGGCGCGCTGCTCGATCCGCTTCCCGGCAGTGCCGCGGAGTCGGAAAGGCCGGCGCGGACCTCGGGTGGGGGCGCGTTTTCCTGGGGCTTCACGCGTTCGTCATTGCGCACGCGCGGCGGACGTTCCTTTTTCTTCACGGGCACCGGCACGGGTGTCGCCTTGGGCGGCTCCGGCTTTTTCTCCTCCACCACAGGGGGCGGCGGCACGGCCGGGATGTCGGTGACACGCACGACCTGCGGCTCCCTGGCGGGCGGTGTGTGATCCACCAACCGGGACACCGCGAAGAGGACCGCACCATGCGCGCAGAGCGACACCAGGAAAACGATCAGAACAAGCACCGGCGCTCCAGGTGAACCTGGCGCATTTCCGGCGTCCGCGATGTTCCGATACGCGGGGAGATTCGGGCGAGAGTCTGGCTGCGTCATGTTCCCCGCTCGGCAGTCATTTTCCGGTGGTGGGCTCCGGCGATGTTACTGGCAGTCGTTGCCCCCGTCAAAAACAGTGCGCCATGCTGAAAGCTCGCGCAATTTTGGACGACACTCTTTTAAAGAAACAAGGAGGGAACCATGAAAGTCATCTTGATCGCGCTCGCACTGTGCTCGCTCGCCACGTCCGCCTTCGCATTCGAAGGCCTCGTGGTAACCGATCTGTCGCCGGGTGGCGACGTGACCGTTCCCGGCAGTTATCCTATTCGTGTGCCGCGGAAGGTGAACGTGGTTTTCACGGGCCTGTCCACCCCGCAGACGATGACCCTCACGAACCAGGCGCAGAACACGAGCATCGTGAACATCTACTCGGGCACGGAGCGGGCGGTTCGCCGTATCCGCCTCAACCCGGGCACCAGTGCGGTCTACAGCTTGAAAATCGACAAGCCAGTGCGTGTGCAGGTGGTCGAGGGCGACGTGCGCGTCAACAGCATCCTGCCGCTCAAAGTGCAGCGCTGACAGGATCCCCGAGCACTCCGGTCTTCACGAATCGGAACAGGCGGCCTTCCATTTCGGTGGAAAAGGCCGCGTTCGTCTTCAGTGCAAGCGCCACGCCCGCGAGCAGCTCTTCCTCCAGAACCACGCTCTGGCAGCTCAACAGAATGTCGCAACCTGCCGCGAGTGCGTCCACACCCGCTCGCGCAAGGTATCCCGATTTCGCTCCGGCCACATCGCCGCCGATGTCCGAGACTATGGCCGCGCTTGTGACATGGTTCTTCACGCCGTAGTGGAGGGCTACGGCTTTCATGCGGAGATCATCGCTCACCACAAGACCATCAAACCCCAATTCTTCACGCAGATACGCTTGCAGCACCGTTCGACTCAACGTGGCTGGAAACTTCGGATCAAGGGCCGGCACTCGAACATGTGCCGTCATGCATAGCGAAACACCGCGGGCGAACGCTCGGCGGAACGGCTCCCACTCACGTGCGCGCAGCGTCTCCAGGTCGGCGTCGCTCTCGGCAAAATCATAGTGGGAGTCAGTGGTGGTGTTGCCATGCCCGGGAAAGTGCTTTACGCACCCGCGCACACCCTGTGATGCAAGGGCCGAACAGGCCACTTCCACGAAACGCGACACTGTGTCGGCATCGCGGCCGTAACAGCGTTCGTCCATCACCGGGTTGTGTTCACGTGTGAGTATGTCGGCCACCGGTGCGAAAATGGTGTCGATCCCTAGACCGCGGCTCACCATGGCCTGCAGGAGAGTCTGACTTTCGGCTTTGGAAAAATCGCGTGCATCGCCAAGCTGAAGCGCGGTGAGTCCGCGCGGCACGGGCCAAGGAAGCCGCGCGACACGACCTCCCTCTTCGTCGATGGACACCACACAGCCCGGCAAGATGGCGCGGATGTCTTTTACCAACGCCTGGCCCTGCGCGAGCGATGCGAGGTTGCGACGAAACAGGACGACTCCCGACGGGCGGTATTTTTCGAGTGTGCGCGTTTCGTGTTCACTCAGGCGCGTGCCGGCGAGTCCGGGCCACACGAAAAGGCCTGCACGGGATTCATCAGTGTGGCGACCCAGCGACGCGAAACTCGCCGCATGCAACGCGTGATGAGACGCGACAGGAGAAGCTGCGACGGGAGAGACGATGGGCGTGACAGGAGGCTTGGTGTGTTGCACGGAAAAAACCCTGAAGGTATGTCTTCTGGCTCGATGAATCCGAAACCGCGTCCGCATCCATGGGAGGAATCGTAACATGGCCTCGCTGCTCGTTGCCATAGACCAGGGAACCACCGGTACCCAAGTCGCCTTCCACGACACCGAAACCCTTGCGCCTCTTGCGCATGCCAAAGCGGAATTCCGACAGGTTTTTCCTGAGCCCGGTTGGGTGGAGCACGTTCCATCGGACATCTGGGAGTCGCTCACGCAGGCTTACCACCTCGCACGAGCCGCCCTCGCTCGCAGGCATCCCACGCGCGCGCGTGACACCGTGGCTGCCATTGGCATCACCAACCAACGCGAGACCTGCCTCGCATGGAACAAGGAAACCGGCGAGTCTCCCTACAACGCCATCGTGTGGCAGGACAGGCGCACGGCCGACGCATGCGATGCCTTGCGCGCGGATGCGGCAGGCGCAAAATCGTTGCGTGCGGCAACGGGCCTCGTTTGCGATCCGTATTTTTCGGGCACGAAGATGCAGTGGCTGCTGAATAACGTGGAAGGTGTTCGCACTCTCGCGCAGCACGGGAGGCTGTGCCTCGGCACCATTGACGCCTGGCTCGTGTGGCGTATGACCGGCGGAAAATCGTTTGTCACCGACCATACGAACGCGTCGCGGACGTTACTTTACTCGCTCGCCTCGGGCGACTGGCATGACGATCTGCTGGCGCGCTTCGATGTGGCACGGGATCAGCTGCCACGCGTTGTTCCGTCCATCGGAGATTTCGGCGTCACGCTCGGCTTTCTCGATCTTCCCGACGGAACACCCATCACCGGCGTGCTCGGCGATCAGCAGGCTGCGCTTTTCGGGCAGGATGCGGAACGCCCTGGTGACGCAAAAATCACCTACGGCACCGGCGCCTTTTTGCTCATGCACACCGGCACCGAAATCGTGCACGCCGACGATGGGCTCCTCACCACCGTGGCCTGCGCCGATGGCGGCAGCGGGACGAGTGGCACAGGCGGTGTGGTGCGCACCTTCGCACGCGAGGGCGCAGCGTTCATCGCCGGCGCGGCCGTGCAATTCGTACGCGACACCTTCGGCTGGATTTCGAATTCGGCGGAAATTGAAGCCAAGGCTGTGTCGTGCGTGCGCGACCCGGGCCTGGTGTTTGTGCCCGCGCTCGCGGGCCTGCCCGCTCCCTGGTGGAATCCTCGCGCACGAGGTGCCCTGCTTGGCCTCTCACGCGGCACCACCAAGGAACAGATCATGCGCGCGATACTCGAGTCCGTTGCGCTGCAGAACACGGTCCTTCTGGGGCTCATGGCAAAATCTTCGGGCCTGCCTCTCGCGCGCGTGGGCGTCGACGGAGGCGCTTCGCAGAACGATTTCCTCATGCAGTTCCAGGCTGACGTGCTGCAGTGCACCCTGCGCCGGCCCGAGCACGTGGAAACCACATCGCGTGGTGCAGTCAAGGCGGCCCGTTACGGCCTTGGACTGCGCACAGCGGTGTCTCAGGATGATCGCAGCCGGGATTTCGCCCCAAGGATGTCGAAAACAGACGCGGCCAAAACAAATGCCGCCTGGCAAAAGGCGGTACGTTTCGTCGATGAGTTCAGTCGGAACTGATTGCCTTCAACCTTTAACGCACAAGACCTGCTTCAACTCGGCGACTATCTCAACCAGGTCCGTTTGCGCAGCCATGACCTTGTCGATGTCTTTGTATGCGCCAGGAATTTCATCCACGACAGCATTGTCTTTGCGGCACTCAACGCCCGACGTTTGATCGATAAGATCTTGAACCGTGAATTTGGCCCTCGCCGCATTCCGGCTCATGCGTCTGCCTGCGCCGTGCGAACACGAATGGAATGAGTCTACATTGCCTTTGCCGCGCACGATGTAAGACTTGGTTCCCATACTTCCCGGAATAATGCCCATCTCGCCATCGCGCGCCCTGACAGCGCCTTTGCGGGTCACGTAAACATTCTCACCAAAATGATGTTCCAGAGAAACATAGTTGTGATGGCAACTCACCTCGAAACTTGTCGGCACTGGCGCTCCCGCTAGTCCCACATGATGGCTGATATCTTTCAGACAACGCCGCATCATTTCTGCGCGATTGGCAAACGCATATTGCTGCGCCCACAAGAGGTCGTACATGTACGCATGGAACTCGGGCATGGCTTCGGTGAAATAGGAAAGATCTTCGTGCGGAAGATTGATGAAGTAGGCCTCCATCAGCCTTTTTGCGTGATTGATGTGGTGAGTGGCCAGGCTATTTCCAATGCCACGCGAACCTGAGTGCAACATGATCCAAGTTTTGCCATCTTTATCAACGCACACCTCGACAAAGTGGTTGCCGCCCCCGAGCGAGCCAAGCTGGTGTTTTGCGCGGCTAAGATAATCACCCTTCTTGTCAATCTTTCCAAGTGCGGTTGACTCCCAGTTTTCCCAGCCCATCCAACCCTCAACTTCAGGGGTCAGACCGCGATTGGAAGAATCGCCAACCGGTATGGAGCGTTCAATCGACGCACGAAGTTTTGGGAGGTTGTCGAGCACCAGGCCAGGATCAATGTCTAGTCTGGCGGCCTGCATGCCGCACCCTATGTCCACACCAACGCAACACGGGCAAATTGCTTTCCTGGTAGCAATCACCGAACCGATGGTTGAGCCGCGACCAGAATGGATGTCCGGCATGGCTGCGACGTGTTTAAAAACGAACGGCAGCGATGCGCTCTGCTTGAGTTGTTCCAGGGCTTGAGGTTCCACCTCGCTCGGATCGGCCCACATCTTGATGGGTTTGCCGGCAGTGTTTTCGACGTAGTGGTAGCTCATCGGCAGCTGCTCCCCAATAAATCTCGATAAAACGAAAGACACGGATTCGGCTTCGGCATCACCACTCAGGCTCCCAGCGGGTGCCCTCGGCAAGCATCTTCCGCCAGTCAGCAAGCTCCGTCTCGATGTCATCGAACCAAGATCGAGGCACAGGTCCTTCATAAAGTGGATAGGTGTGGACCAGAGCTTTCAGGGACGCGAACTCCACTTCGCCTTCCGCTGTCCCCAGGAATCGTAGGGATTTAGAAAGAATTAAGCGCAGGTGATAGGATTCATCGGTCTGTGGGTCTTCTGCCTTCAAGGCCGATAATCTCTGAACGAGTTCGTCCTTGATGCCAGGAACAGGCACCATCGCAAGGTTGTTCAGTGCACTGATCTCCAGGAAGAGCTTCCCGTCATTCACTTCCTTCACAAATCGCAATGCCTCGTCCACAGGAACGCCGTCTGGAAAGGTGTCGCGGAGAAGCTGCATGGCCCTGTAGGCATCGTCTTCCATGATGCCCAGGACGGTCACACAGTCTTTCAGAACTTCGCGTTGCTCTTCTGTCATTTCAGAGTGTGTCATTGCAACCACGAGGGGTAGGCCGAATTGACCTGGGTCCCTCCTCCTTTTTTTGGACCAATGTTGATTTCGACACGAACACCCTTCCAATCTCCTGCAAAAACCGTTGTCCCCCGTTTCGTGTTCTCAGAAATGAGCTGTCCATTCTTGGCAACGTGCTCAATCGCCTCATCGATCGTGTCCTTAGTCCAGCCGCGTGGAAACGATGTCTTGCCGCCGAGAACACCACGGCCTTTATCCGCCGCACCTTTCGTTGCTTCCAAGGCACCCGGGGTTAGAGCATCTACTGGAAACACTGTCCGCTCGACTCCATTGGGCAAGGTCTCACGGGTCACCTGTGCCCTCACGTTCGGCGGAAGCCTGCCAATGAAATCATCCGTGGCCTGGCCCGTGTGCATGCCGCCCTTGAGTTTTCCATCGGGTGCGAAATTTCCGTCGAGAACGTGCGTACGTGTCTTGGGATTGTTGATGCTCGGCATGTTCGCGCGCGCAGCATTGTCTTCCGCGGCCTTTGCTGCGGCGGCGGCTTTTTTCTCCGCGGCCTCACGAGCTGCGTGTTCGGCGGCTTCGCGTTCAGCCTTGCTCAGACCTTTGGCCAGCGCCTTCTCGGCAGCCTCGGCCGCCGCCTGTTTCGCTTCGCGCTTGATGACGCTTTTGCCGATGCGACCGATCATTCCGGCTGCAGCGATACCGACGGGCCCTCCAACCAGCCCGCCTGCCGCCGCGAGTCCAAGGCTCGCGATGGCAAAACCGCGCTCGATGGTGGTCGTGTCACGTAGGAAGGGCTCGCCACTGTCACTGAAGTCGAGAGTTTTCCCCGTAAAGGCTTCTGCCGCGGTCATGGGAATGTCAGCGAGTTGCGCCATTCGCGCGACGTTGACTGCGGCTTCTAAAAGCTCTCCTGCGGTAAAAAGAACATCGTCAGCTACACTAGGCAGTCCCTCTTCGTCCAACTGTGCAGCGGATTCGTAGAGTCCAACAGCGGCGCGACCCATTTCACCCTGCATGCGGCGAGTGGGCTCATTTTCGTCGGGTCCAAACTTTGGAAGAGATCCTGCAGAGGCTTGAAGAGCGAGGCCGCGCGCGGCTTCGCTCTTCAAGCCTC
>Ga0163152_10005538_pt1 | contig 14764 bp, 14 predicted proteins | sample OliLakLV19MP8IB2_FD_148635 | JGI IMG/M metagenome (GOLD analysis project Ga0163152, IMG submission 148635) | Freshwater microbial mat bacterial communities from Lake Vanda, McMurdo Dry Valleys, Antarctica - Oligotrophic Lake LV.19.MP8.IB-2 | ecosystem: Environmental > Aquatic > Freshwater >... | reverse complement strand
AACGAGGTCTTTTGCCATACCAAGGGCGGGAGGATCGTCCCATGAAGACTCTACGGGAAGTCATGCGTGAGGGCTTCATTTTCTCGCTGCAGCGAAACGCATCGGTCGCTGAAGCCGCCCAGATGATGGAGACCCACAACATCGGTATCGTGGCGATCCTGCAGGGCGAACGCTTGGTCGGAGTGCTCTCCGAGCGTGACGTCGTGCGCCGGGTGCTGAACCACGGTCGCGACCCACTGCGGACCGCGGTCGGCGACGTGATGACCACGAATGTGATCGTCGCGGCGCCGGACGACGACTATCAGGCGGCGATGCTGAAAATGGATCACGCCAACATCCGGCACCTGCCGGTCCTCGCGGGCGATCGCCTGATCTCGATGCTGTCGATCCGCGACCTGATGCGCGTCGACATGGCCCGCCTGACCGAGGAGGTGCGGTACTTGCACGAATACATCCACCAGGTCCCGCACTGAGCTCGGACGGGATCGTTTCGGCGAGTCCGCCCCACCGGATCTTCGTCGCATTGCGGCATTCGAATGGTCAGCTAGAATCCGCGCGCGAAAGGAACCGACGCCATGGGACGGGACTCGCTGACGATCACCGATAATCGCACCGGCAAGAGCTACGACGTACCGATCGAGGACAACACCATCCGCGCCCTCGATCTGCGGAAGATCAAGACTGATCCCGACGATTTCGGGCTCATGGCGTACGATCCCGCGTACACGAACACCGCGTCGTGTCGCAGCCGGATTACCTTCATCGACGGCGACAAGGGCATCTTGCGCTACCGCGGGTACCCGATCGAGCAGCTCGCCGAGAAAAGCACCTATCTCGAGACCGCCTACCTGCTGGTGAAGGGCGAGCTCCCGAAGCCCTCCCACCTGACGGCGTTCGACCAGAACATCCGTCATCACACGATCATTCACGAAAACATCAAGAAGTTCATCGACGGCTTCCACTACGACGCCCATCCGATGGGGATTCTCGTGGGGACGGTCGGCGCGCTGTCGACCTTCTACCCGGACGCGAAACGCATCTTCGATCCCGAGTCGCGTCGCATCCAGACGCACCGGCTGATCGCGAAGATGCCGACGATCGCGGCGTTCGCGTACCGGCACTCGATCGGCATGCCGTACGCGTACCCCGACAACGACCTCAGCTACACCGGCAACTTCTTGAACATGCTGCTCAAGATGACCGAGCTCAAATACAAGCCGAACCCCAAGCTCGAGCGCGCGATCGACGTGCTCTTCATCTTGCACGCCGACCACGAGCAGAATTGTTCGACGAGCGCGATGCGAAGCGTCGGCAGCTCGCAGGTCGACCCCTATTCGGCGATCGCGGCCGCGACCGCGGCGCTCTACGGACCGCTCCACGGCGGCGCCAACGAAGCCGTCATCCGCATGCTCATGGAGATCGGCTCGAAGGACAATGTGCCGGCTTACATCAAGCGCGTGAAGGCCGGCGAGATCCGCCTCATGGGCTTCGGCCACCGTATCTACAAGAACTACGACCCGCGCGCGAAGATCGTCCGTGAGGTCGCCAACGAGGTCTTCGAGGTCACGGGACCGAATCCGCTGCTCGCGATTGCGCTCGAGCTCGAGCGCATCGCGCTCGCCGACGACTACTTCATCTCCAAAAAACTCTACCCGAACGTCGACTTCTATTCGGGGATCATCTACCAGGCGATGGGCTTCCCGATGGACATGTTCCCGGTGCTGTTCGCGATCCCGCGGACGTCGGGGTGGCTGGCCCAGTGGATCGAGATGCTGCTCGATGACGAGCAGAAGATCGCACGGCCGCGGCAGATCTATCTCGGACCTGACGAACGCGACTACGTTCCTGTGGCGGAGCGGGTGGAGTAAGGGAGCGCTCGAAGCGGTTACTTGATGACGAGATAGGCGACGGCGACGATCATGGCGCCGGCCGCGATCCCGAGCGCGACAAACAGGCCTTCCATGCGACCTGTATCTACACTTCTCGCCTTCTCGAGCAAGCTTTTTCGCACATGACCGACACGGCATTCCGAGCAGCGTGGCAACTGGCCGACGCGATTCGCAACGGGGAGCTTTCCCCGGTGTCGCTCGTGCAGTCGTGCCTGAATCGCATCGACGCAGTGAATCCGTCGCTAAACGCCTTTGTCGCCTTACGACGCGATGAGGCATTAGCGGAGGCCGCAGCGCTCCAGAAGCTGATCGTCGCCGGCAAGCGCATCGGGCCTCTTGCAGGCTTGCCCGTCGGGGTGAAGGACCTCGAGGACGTCGCGGGGCTGCCGACGACGTATGGCTCGCTGCCGTTTCGTGACTATCGGCCGACGGAAGACTCGCTACAGGTCGCGCGGCTGAAGGCCGCGGGCGCCATCATCCTCGGGAAGACCAACACGCCGGAGTTTGGATACACGGGTCTCACCAAGAATCTGGTCTTCGGCGTGACCCGGAACCCGTGGAATCTCGAGCGCACGCCCGGGGGCTCGAGCGGGGGATCTTCGGCGGCAATCGCCGCCGGCCTGGTCCCGCTCGTGACCGCGTCGGACGGTGGCGGCTCGATTCGCATCCCGGCCTGCTACGTCGGCGCCTACGGGCTGAAGCCGACCTTCGGGCGCGTGCCGGTCGGTCCCCTGATCGCCGAGCGTCCGATGCTGTCGTGGATCGATACGGTCTGTTGGGGGCCGCTCACGCGCACCGTGCGCGACGCCGCGCTCTTCCTCGACGTCGTCGCCGGCCCCGATCCCACGGACCCCAGCAGCTTGCCGGCGCCCGGGCTGTCGTACGTCGAGACGCTCGAAGCGTTGCCGGCAAAGTTGTCGATCGCGGTCAGTCTCGGGCTCGGCTACGCGCGCGTGCAACACGATGTGCGGCGCGAGGTCGAGGCGGCGATCGACGTGTTTCGCCAGCTCGGTCACGAGGTCACGGTGATCGACGACGTGTTCCCCGATCTCGGGATCGAGTGGGCCCTCATGTCGGCGGCGGAGAATTACGCGCTCTTGGCCGATCGCGCGGAGCGGCATCGGGATCAGTGGGGCCGGGCGTTCTACGAGGGGCTGCAGCAGGGCAAGGCCATCACCCCGGAGTTCATCGGACGCGCGCAACGCAAGCGCGCCGAGCTGCACGCGGTACTCGCCAGGATCTTCGCGAGGCATGCGTTGCTGCTGACGCCGACGCTCCCGACCGAGGCCTTCGCCGCGGCGGGTCCCTTCCCGGAGACGATCGACGGTGAGCCGATCAGCTCGGCGCTCGGTGCCGTCGCGTTCACGTACCCCTTCAATTTCTCGGGGCACCCCGCGGCGAGCGTGCGCGCCGGCTTCACCGACGCCGGTCTTCCCGCCGGTCTGCAGATCGTCGGTCCCCGATTCCGCGACGATCTCGTATTGCAAGCGTCCTACGCGTACGAGCAAGCACGTCCCTGGAACGATCGCTGGCCGGTGCTCTGACGATCGTGACGAATGGCTTCCAGATCGGATCGGTCGTCGTCGCGCCGAATCTCGTGCTCGCGCCGATGTCGGGCATCACCGACTCGTCGTACCGCTCGCTCGTCAAAGAGCAGAATCCGGGGGCGGTCGGTCTGCTCGTGACCGAGCTGATCAGCGTCGAAGCGCTGACGCGTCACAATCTCCGTACGCAGAACATGTTGCGCTATCGCGAGGCCGAGCACCCCCTCTCGATTCAGCTCTTCGGTGCTGATCCGGAGCGCATGGGAGAGGCGGCGCGCATGGTGCAGGACCTCGGCGCCGATATCGTCGACGTGAATTGCGGCTGTCCGGCGCCCAAGGTGACCAAGCGCGGTGGCGGCGCGGAGCTGATGCGGCAGACGACGGTGTTGCAGGACATCCTGCGTGCCCTTCGTGGTGCCCTCACGATACCGTTCACGGTGAAATTGCGCGCCGGCTGGGACGAAGGGTCCCGCAACGCCGTCGACGTCGCGCGGATGGCCGAAGGGGAGGGCGTCGCCGCGATCGCCGTCCACGGCCGGACCCGCCAGCAGCTCTACACCGGCAATCCGGATTGGGAGCTCGTCGGGCGGGTCAAGCGAGCCGTGCGTGTGCCCGTCATCGGAAGCGGTGACGTCACGACCGCCGCCGGGGCGCTCGCGCGCTTCGCAGAAACCGGGGTCGACGGCATCATGGTGGGACGGGCCACACTCTCTCATCCCTGGATCTTCCGCGAGATCGACCATCTGCAGCGCGGTCTTCCCGTGCCCGTCGTGACGCCCACGGAACGCTTCGGCGCGGTCGACCGCCTGATCGCCCGCCTGGAAGAAGAGCTGCCGGCGACGGCGGCACTCGGGCGCGCCCGCGGCCTGGCCTGTCGTATGGTCAAGCATTTGCGCGGAGGGGCCGAGCTGCGCGCCGCGCTCACACAGGCGCCCTCGACCACCGCCATGCGCGAGCTGCTCGCCGCGGCGGGAACACTTGTGTACGAATCAGCTGCGTAGTGTAATTCGCGCGCACACGTCATCACGACTCGAGCGTGGGACGACCGTTGGAGCCGCTTGTTACCCCACACACGGTGCAATGAGGCACCGTCAACCAGCAAGGAGGTTCGAGCATGCGCGCAGCGTGGCTGAGTATGACCGGTGCAGCCCTGATGGTTCTGGCCGGTACGGCGTCGAGCTATGCCTCCGACGTCAACTGCGGGATCGTGATGAAGTCCGTGAAGATGGGACGTTCCGCGCAGGACATCGCGGACACGATGATGATCTCGACGGCCGACATCGAGAAATGCAAAGCGGCCGCAGCTGAGGCCCCGAAAGCGGGGGAGCCCGACAACACCGAGAAGCCGGGTGTCGAAGGCAAAAAACCCGAAGCCGCCATGCACTGAGCCTACGGCTCGGAATCGAACGACGCGCCGAGAAGCCCCGCTTCTCGGCGCGTCGTCGTTTCAGGAGCTCAGCATGTGCGAGATGCGATGCTCGATCGTTCGTTGGTGCATCTGAGCCCGCAGCCGCGCGAACAGCTCCGTTTTGTTGATGGGCTTGGTCAGGAACTCGCTGACGCCGAGCCGCATGCCGACGACGCGGGTTTCCATGTCGTCCTTGGCAGTCAGCAAGATGATCGGGATCTCACGGGTCCGATCGTTCTGCCGGAGCGCCTCGCAGACCTGAAAGCCGTCCATGTCGGGCATCATCACGTCGAGCAGGATGACGTCGATGGGATGCGCGGCGACCAGCGCCAGCGCTTCGCGCCCGCCATGCGCGCACTGCACCGTGAAGCCTTCTTTCGTCAGTAGACGATTCAGGATGTCGACCGCGTTACGATCGTCGTCGACCACCAGGACGTTGCCCTCGTGCTTCGTCTCCATCTCCCCGCTCCCCCTACAGTAAGTAACTCTGCTGCGCGCCCGGATACGGTACCGCACCAGGTTTGCGCCGCCGCAGCTTCGCGACCAGCGTCGTTCGCTTCAAGCCGAGCAGGCGCGCTGCCGCCTGCTTGTTGCCCTTCGTGCGTCGGAGGGCCTCCTCGATCAAGCGATTCTCGAATTCCTCGACGGCGCTATTCAGGTCGAGACCGTTCTCGGACAAGGACGGTTTCGGAATGCGCTTCTCCGAGATGAACGAGCGGATGTTGGTCGGCAGGTTCTCGACGCGGATCCAACCGTCTTCGGAGAGAATGACCATGCGCTCGAGCAGATTCTCCAGCTCACGGACGTTGCCCGGCCAATCGTATTCCCAGAGATGCACCATGCTGTCGTCGGTGATCTGCACGGGATGGTCGGGCCGCTTGCGATTGTGCTTCTCGAGAAAGTGGGCAACCAGCAGCGGGATGTCCGACCGACGCTCGCGGAGCGGCGGCATGATGATCGGAATCACCTGCAGGCGGTAGAACAGATCCTCGCGGAATGTGCCGCGATCGACCTCTTGCTGGAGATCTTTGTTGGTAGCCGCAAGGACGCGGACGTCGACCTTCAACGTACGGTCGGCGCCGACGGGACGGACCTCGCGGTCCTGGAGCACGCGCAGCAGCTTCACCTGCAGGCGGGGGCTCATCTCGCCGACTTCGTCGAGGAAGATGGTGCCGCCGTTCGCCAGCTGGAACATGCCGGCGCGTGCGCCGATCGCGCCCGTGAAGGCGCCACGCTCGTGACCGAAGATCTCCGACTCGAGGAGCTCGGCTGGAATCGCCCCGCAGTTCACCGGAATGAACGGCTTGTCGGCGCGCGGCGACAACGTATGCGTCGCGCGGGCGACCAGCTCCTTGCCGGTCCCGCTCTCACCCATGACGAGCACCGTAGCGTCGGTGGCCGTCACTTTCTTGATGAGAGCGTGAATCTTCTGGATCAGGGGATGCTGCCCTATGAGGAACGGGAATGGATCCATACGCGCTCGCTCTCCGATTGCCCTGAAAATTTTGTCGCGTGCGTGAAAAACGTAACAGCGGTGTTTCGGGTGAACAAGACAGAATCTTTAGAACGTCGCAGCGGAGACGTGCGACATGACATGTGCATCACGTGTTTGAGCGCGGACGACGTGCAAATCGCGCCGTGAATCGTGTCGGGAAGTTGACATCAGTGCGTGAGTGCGATGAATCGACGCCCACGTCGCAGATGAGAGCCGCAACGAGGGTTCGCACGGCGTACGGGAGGAGGCTGCATGACGGTGGTGGCGAAAGGGAAGGGCTCGCGCCCGGACGGGCGGCGGGCGCGTGAGCTCCGGTCGGTGGAGATCACGCCGAATTATTTGCGGCATGCCGAAGGATCGGCGCTGATCGCGTGCGGTGGAACTCGCGTGCTGTGCGCCGCGTCGGTGCAGGAAGGTGTGCCGCCGTTCCTCCGCAACAGCGGACGCGGTTGGGTCACCGCGGAGTACGGCATGCTGCCGCGCTCGACGCACACACGCTCCGATCGCGAAGCCGCACGCGGCAAGCAGGGCGGCCGTACGCAAGAGATCCAACGCCTCATCGGACGGAGCCTGCGTGCCGTGATCGACATGACGGCGCTCGGCGAGCGCACGATCCTGATCGATTGCGACGTCATCGAAGCCGACGGCGGAACGCGGACCGCGTCGATCACCGGCGCCTACGTCGCGCTCGCGCTCGCCGTGCGGAAGCTGCAAGGCTCGGGGCTCCTCACCGTGTCGCCGCTCCTTGATCACGTCGCGGCGATCAGCGTCGGCATGGTCGACAAGAAGCTCTGTCTCGACCTCGCGTACGAAGAGGACAGCAAGGCCGAGGTCGACATGAACGTGGTCATGACTGGCAAAGGCAAGTTCATCGAAGTGCAGGGCACCGCGGAAGGGAAACCGTTCACGGCGACGCAGCTCGAAGCCATGACGGCGCTCGCGACGGAAGGGATCTCGACCCTCGTCGCGTTGCAGAAGAAAGTGCTCGCCGAGACGGCGAGTGCCTGAGAAGGCCGACGGACGCGGCGGCTGGCCGCCGCGTCTCGTTTTCGCCACCACCAATCGCGGCAAGCTCCGCGAGGTCGGTGCGATCCTCCGACCCCTCGGCGTCGAAGTCGTCGGGATCGACGCGGTGGCCCCCGGGTGGACGGTCGTCGAGGACGGCGCCACGTTCGCCGAGAACGCCCGCCTCAAAGCGCGTGATCTCGCGCAGCGGGGCGGGCTTCCCGTGCTCGCAGATGATTCCGGCCTCGAGGTCGACGCGCTCGGCGGGCGGCCCGGGGTGCGGTCGGCTCGCTACGCCGGTGAGCAGGCGACCGACGCGGAGAACGTCGTGCTCCTCCTGCACGAGCTGGCCGACGTTCCCGATGGGGCGCGCGGCGCCGCGTTTCGTTGCGCGCTCGCGTTGGCGTGGCCCGACGGGAGGATCGTCGAGGCCGACGGCCGCTGCGCGGGCTCGATCGCCCGCTCCCCGCGCGGGAGCGGCGGCTTCGGCTACGACCCCGTCTTCGTCGATCCCGCGAGCGGTCGCACGTTCGGCGAGCTCCCGGCCGAGGCCAAGAACGATTTCAGTCACCGGCGCCGCGCGTTGGACGCGCTCCGGCTCGAGTTGGTGGCCCGAACGCGCGCTTGAAAGGGCGGGAACGCGATGGTACTCCCGCGTCAGGTCAGGGCGCGCCCGACGACCTCTAATGACCATGCGAGACGGCGCGGGATGTGCAAGTTCTAGACGGGGCGTGGCGCAGCCTGGTAGCGCACCTGCCTTGGGTGCAGGGGGTCGGAGGTTCGAATCCTCTCGCCCCGATTGGCTTCCACTTTCCCGCTTCCGCCTTGCGCCAGTAGCTCAGGTGGATAGAGCAACGGCCTTCTAAGCCGTAGGTCAGAGGTTCGAATCCTCTCTGGCGCGCTCGGCTGTTTCGCAACTTCAACGTGTGGTGACTGTAGCTCAGTTGGTAGAGCACCGGATTGTGGCTCCGGGGGTCGAGGGTTCGAAACCCTTCAGTCACCCTAGATCACGGCAGCGACCGCAGCCTCACGCGGTCGCTGCCGATCGATCACCGCGCGGTGGCGTCGGCCTCGCACGATTTTGTCTTCGCAGAGACGTGACAGCGCGCGACGAATCGTCTAGATTCCCGCGTTCCTCGCCAACTGAGGCGTGGGCCGGTAGCTCAATTGGTAGAGCAGCTGACTCTTAATCAGCGGGTTGGCGGTTCGATCCCGCCCCGGCCCACTTTCTACTTCAAATAGTTCCACCGCCGCTGCGGTGGCCCCCGCCGTGAAAGTCACCACTCGGTCACCACTCGGCTTCCAGCCAGTGTCGTCCAGAGAATCGATGGCGGCCTTGTCCTCCCTTGGAAGCCCCACTTGCCTCGGTTTCCACGGTGAGACTGATCAAGCATGCCCGAGCTGGGCTTGCACGTAAGTTGGTGACCGACCCTCAGGATCAGGACCGACCTGTACGTCTGGCGCAGACACCCTGCGCGAGTTTTGCGGCCAGCAGCTTTGATTCGCGCTCGGTGGAGTTGCCGCACGCGGGCGTTCTCAAGAGCCGGTAGAACGTGCGAACGACTCGGCTCCCTCCGGGAACCCGTAGCAATCGGACGTTGCCGACCCGTTGCGACTCCTGCCGCGCCCTCCACCGCTTAGGTGATCAGCGGTCCACGGTTCGATTCCCGATCCTGCGCGGCTGCATCGGGCGCGCGCTCGGGGGGAGGGAAATCCCAAGATGGGTCAGGATGGCGAACCTCTGTGGTGCGCGTGCGCAATCGTCTTGTTTCGGGACAGGTATTGGTCGGCCGTGGACGCTGGCGCGGGGACCGCGGTAAGAGGCGCGGTCGGAAAAACTCGGAGGTCCTCATGCGTTTTGTCCTCGTGCTCGCTGTCCTGCTCGCGTTTCCCGCCTGCCACCGCGGCGACGTGCGTCCCGACGGATCGGTGACGACCATCCCGCCGGGGAAGGTACTCGTGCTTCCACCGCGCGACATGGTGCAGGGGGGCGGATTCCACGCGATCTCGCCGGGTACCGGGGCGTACTTCGCCGGTCGCGTCGCCCCGCTGCTCGAGCGGAAAGGCTGGCGCGTCCTGACGACGCCTAGCCAAAAGTTCTCGCCCGTCAGCATCGCGGATGTCGCGCTCGCGATCGGCGAAGGTCGGCGGCTGCAAGCCGACTACGTGTTCCGGCTCGTGCTCGGAGAATTCCTGGACGCGTTCCCGATGACCTTCCGGCCAGACTACGCGATCCTGCAAGTTGCCGAGCTCTGGAGCACCAAGAACGGCGCGCTCGTTTGGACACAGACGCCGTTGGAGAGCAGGGGCACGAACCTGCTCGACTACCACCGACTCCTCGACGAACTGGCGGAGGTCACGATCGACAACCTCGTGGAGGCGCGCGTTGATCAATCCGTGTTCACGAATCCTGAGGTGATCCACCCGACTCCCGGGCCGACACCCGGACTGCCCGAAGACGAGCTGCCCGGAGGCGGCCACGCCGAAGGGCGCTCCGTTGCCGAGCGCTTGCGACAGCTCGATCAGCTCGGCAAGTCGGGGATGATCACGCCCGAGGAGTACAAGGCGCGTCGCAAAGCGATCTTGAACGACCTGTAGCCCTATGGTGCTTGGTCTCTCCGCCTCGCTCAGGAAGTGTGCGCGTTCTGTGCGCGAACCCGAATCGGAACCAGCCGACGGCAGCCGCAACGGAGATCGCCAAGCGGCCGACGTCGTTGGCGTGAGCCGGCTGCTGTCGTTTGGTTCGGCGTCCTGTCCCGGGCTCTGCGGGTTGGCGGTTCGATCCCGCCCCGGCCCACTTTTTCTCACCTTCCCACTCGACGGTTCAGAGGTTGTCTGACGCTGTCGTGCGGCTGTCGACTCGCCCAAGTCGCCCCCGCCCCTCGGAACGCGTTGACAGCGTCCGAGCGTGCGTGCGACGCCACTCGTAGCGACCAGAGTGCCTGCGACACTGGCGACTACCCGAGAATCGAGGGCTCGCTCATGCGCTCCACGAAATCGTCTGCCGTCTTCACGATGTCCGTCGCTGCCGTGCTGTTGTCGCACGTGGCTTTTGCTGCGCCTGATCCCGAGGAGGCGTGTCAGCGCGGTCGCTACGCTGCCGCCGCGAAATATTCCGCGTGCGAGCAGCAGGCGACCTCGAAACTCGCCGCGGCGGGCGACTGGGCGGGGTATTTTGTGGCGACTTCCAAGTGCCACGTGAGGTACGCGGGCACGTGGGCGAAGCGGCAAGCCAGGGCCGCCGGCAACGGCACCATCTGTGACAACCCGCGCTTCGGCGTGAACGGGAACGGCACCGTGACCGATCGTCTGACGGGCCTGCAGTGGGAGCAGAAAACCAACGACGGCAGCATCCACGACAAGGACGATCTCTATGCGTGGAGCGCGACGGGCTCGGCGGCCGACGGCGACGCCTATACGACCTTCTTGTCGACGCTGAACAGCGGCGGTTGCTTCGCCGGTCAGTGTGATTGGCGCCTGCCGACGCGGACGGAGCTACTGACCATCATGCTGGAGGGGTACTACTGCTCGGTGAATCCCTGCGTCGACCCCGCCTTCGGCACGGTGATCGGCGCGGGCTACTGGACGAGCACGACGGCCGCGAGCTTTCCGCCCTTCGCCTGGGTCGTCGACTACGTGAGCGCCGCCGTCGACTACAACGGCGGGCTCAAGACGGTGCCCTTCTTCGTCCAGGCGGTACGCGGCGGGATCTGAGCGCTTACAGATCGTCGATCTTGATGATGAGGCCGTTGGTGACGGATCTTACGAGGTCACCGTCGGTCAGTGTTTGACCGGCGAGCTGGTGAAACGTGCAGCTCGTCCCGACGGAGGTTACTCCTTCGGAGTCGCCGGAGAAGGTGATCGTCAACGTGCCGTTGCCGTTGTCGGTGGCCTTCGCGGCGTCGTCGTCGGTCGTGCAATCGGTCGCGCCGTCCTCCTGGAAATTTCCTTTGGTAGTTGGGTACGTCACGGTGCCGGTGAAGTTACCAGGAAGGTCGTTTTCCTCGTCCTCATCGGCGATGATCGAGACGTCGACGCTCACCAGCTCGGCGGCATCCGTCGCCTCCGGAGTCGGGCTCAGCGCCGTCAACGTCGGGGTCGGCGTCTCCGCCGTGGCGCTCGGCGTCAACGTTGGGGACGGGGTGAGCGTCGCCGTGGGCGTGGCCGTCGTGGTGGGTGCGACGCTCGGATTCGGGCGCGAGCCGTCACAGCGGTACGCCAAGTCGAGCGCGTTCGTCACGGGGTCGGCGGGGAAGCAGCGCCGCTGAGAGCTGTCGAGCTTCCGGAGGCATCGCAGCTCGACCGTACAGGGGTCGGTCGTGCAGAAGCTCGGCCGGTCGCCGCCGGTCACGGCCTGGGTTTCGACGCAGAGACCGTCGGAATCGCCGCACTGGTCGCAGATCGTGCCGTCGTTTCCGCCGCCGCTCCCACCGCCGCCGCAGCTGATGAACGCCGTCGCGCAGACGGTTGCGATCAGCACCAACACCAACCCGAAGGAGCGGAACTCTCGTCGATCACGCATGCGGGCGGGGTACCAGCCTGCTCGAAGGGCTGCAAGAGACCCCGCCACGAGAACTGTTCCGGGCCGATACGCTCGAGCGCACCGCTCAGGCCGAGGCCCACGCCGGCGGGGGATGCCCGCGGCCGATTGGTAAGAGTGCGAGCCGTTCGGCGACGGCATGCCAGGACGCGAGCAGCGCGCGCAGGCTGAAGGCGGTCGCGTACCGCACCCGGCGGACGTGGCGGCGGATCGCGCGCAGGGTGCGGCGCGCGGTGCGGATGATGGCCGCCTGTGCCTCGGTCGCCCGGATGGTCACGAGGCGGCCGTGCTCGCGGACGACGATCATCGCGGTCACGAGCCAGCAGGCGACCAGCACGAGGTTCACGGCGACGAGCACCTCCGTCGAGTGTCCGGCGAGGTGGCTGCTCGCGAGCATCGTGAGGGCGGCCAGGCCGTCGCCGAGCCGCACGAAGATCGCGTCGACGGCCGGCTTGCTCTCGAGCTTCATCTCGGCGCTCGCGGGGAGCCAGAGCACCTGACGCGCGGTCTGGTTCAAGGAGTAGTCGGTCGCTTGCTCCGCCACCTTCACCCATTTGAGGATGGCGAGTGCCGGCGCCAGCGCGACGACCGCCGACGCGAGCAAGGCAAAGAGCGGGAGTACGAAGATGATCGCCGCGAGCCCGCCGCGCCGGAGCAGCTGCGAGGTCAGCAGGAGCTGCGTGGTGAGCGCCATCAAGTTGGTCCAGAAGTAGAAGTCACCGTAGAACGCGATCGTCGCGCGCGAGCGTGCGAGGGTCGTCGCGGCATCGAGGCCGGACCCGGCCGTCCGCGCGATACCTTCCTGAACAACCTGGAAGAGCAGGTTCTCGCCGTTGGTCGACGCCCAGCTGAGCAGCAGGGCCAGCATGCCGGCCGCGAGCACGAAGCGATCGCCGACGACCCGACGCAGGTTGGGGACGCCCGGCGCCGACGGGACGCGCGCCGGCATTGGCCGCTCGGCGGCGCGGCGCGACAGCGCGGCCGCGGCCGCGAGGGGCACCGCGGCGAGCAACAAGACCGACTGGCCGCCCGCGACGCCGAAGCTCGTGAGCCAGCCGTGGAGCCACGAGCCGGCCGCGGCTCCGGCGGTCCCGCCGATCGCGATCAATGGGATCAAGCGGCGACCGCGATCATCGGCGTAGAGGTCGGTCGCGAAGGCCCAGAACTGAGCCACGATGCAGACGCCGAAGATGCCGACCCAGAGATAGAAGACGATGCCGAGGCCGGGGAGCGCCTCGAAGAGGAAGCCGGGTTGGAGCACCCAGAACCCGACCAGGATCGCAACGCAGACCGAAACCGTGCGGGCGATGAGCAGACGCTGCGACCAACGCGCTGCCAAACGCGCATAGGCGCCGACGGCGCCGATCAGCAGCAGGCTCTGGATCAAGCTCGAGTACGCCTTGATCTCGACCCGCGAGAGGCCCGCGATCGCCGACGTCGCGATCCACCCTTCGCGGAGCGGCTTCACCATGTAGTAGGCGCACATGACCGAAAACACGGCGGCGAACATGAGCGACGCCGTGCGTCCTTCACCGCTGCGCACGTCGCGCAGAACCGGAAGCGTTTGCAGCAGTGGTCGCGGAATGCGCATCGCCAAGTTGGACTCAGCAAGCTGAGGACCAAGCCATGGCGCTCGCTGTATCGAGGTTTGTCGGTGGCGCGCGGGCGCCGGTGGCAAATGCGCGTGTCACACGTGCCAATGGGCGCCCGCGCTCGTGTCGGAAGTGACACGATGCGCCCAGCGTACACTCACTCGGGAAATGCGGTTGGTGCGGTGTCGGCGTAGCCCTCACCGCTGAGCGCTTCCAAGAATCGGACGAGCGCCTGCTTCTCGGCCGGGCTCAGGTCGAGCTTGCAGACGCGCGTCGAGAGCCACGGGTTCGCGATGCCGCCCACGTCGTAGTGCTCGACCGCTGCTTGCAGCGTCGGCACCGAGCCGTCGTGCATGTACGGCGGATGCTTGGCCACCTCACGAAGTCCGGGGCGTCTTGAACGCGCCGCGATCTTCGTCCTTGCCCGTGATCGCATAGCGTCCGGGATCTTCCAGTTGCTTTGCCTTCGCGTCCCACCCGACGACCAGCACGCAAGCGCGTGGGTTCACGAACGGAGCGGCCTTCGAAGCGAGGTCAGCGCGCGCGCGTCGCTTGATTCACTTCCGCCTTCGCGCGCGACGCTTCAACGACGGGAATGTCAGCGTCGGCGAGCGGCGCCATCCATTGTTTCCGCGCGAGCGCCGCGGCGATGTACGGAGCGAGCTCGGCTTGCTTCCGCGCTTCCCGCGCCGCTGCTTCGCCCTGGAACTCCGGCGCGATCTCGCGCGCGAACAGCTCGAGCGACGCCAGAATCTCGTCGTGGCGGTTGTGGCCGGCCTGCTGCAGGAAGATCACCTGGTCGACGCCGGCCGCTTGCTGACTGCGGAGATGCGCCCGCATGTCGTCGGGCGTGCCGATGCCGCTCCCTTGGTAGCCGGCATCGTTCGAGCGCGCGACCAGCTCGGCGGTGCGGTTGCCACGCAGACGCTGAAACGATTCCCAGAGATGCGAGCGGCCCGGCCGCGCGTCCTGCGCCACGAGCGCGTTGATCGCGAAGAAGAAGAACTCGAAGCCTTCCTGCCCGCGCCGGATCGCCTCGGCCCGGTCGGGGTGGATCGAGAACGCCGACACCGTCGCGAGGTTGGCATTCACGGTGTGGCCGAGTGGGACGCACTCCTCGCTCTTGATCGTGTCGTAGTAGATGGCGCTCCACGCCCGCGCCTCGTCGGGGTCGACGAACGCGAACGCCAGCGCCCCGAGCCCGTTCTGCGCTGCCACCCGGATCGTGTCGCGGTTGGTGCACGCCATCCACATGGGCGGGTGCGGCTTCTGGATCGGCTTCGGGATGACG
>Ga0163152_10005534_pt1 | contig 14778 bp, 9 predicted proteins | sample OliLakLV19MP8IB2_FD_148635 | JGI IMG/M metagenome (GOLD analysis project Ga0163152, IMG submission 148635) | Freshwater microbial mat bacterial communities from Lake Vanda, McMurdo Dry Valleys, Antarctica - Oligotrophic Lake LV.19.MP8.IB-2 | ecosystem: Environmental > Aquatic > Freshwater > Lake... | reverse complement strand
AGTCTTTTGAAGCGTCTTGAGTCCTCTCCATACGCTCTCAAGAATTCTATTCAAAACTATGTAAATAGACTTTCAGTTTTCAGCGAATGGCTTGAAAAAGGATATATACTTTCTTTTAAAGATATTAATGAACTCGTAAAAGAGTATGGTGATGATCTCGATGAAATACCAGAAGGTGCAATGGACGAAAAGATTCCGGCTGATCCAAGTGTCTATAATATCGACGCTCTCAAAAACGACATCGCACGTGACCAAACGATTGCCAAAGTTCTCATCGAGCTTTGTGATGCTATTGAAAAGAAAGACGACAAGCTGATTCGTTTCGTGGAACTTATCAAAGAAATCAAAGCCACTACTGGCACTAAGAAAATCCTCGTCTTCAGTTTCTATGCTGATACCATCAAATACCTTGAGAAAAATCTTGGAAGTCATTTGAGTGAGACAGAAATGAAAGAGTCCTCATTCGTCACTGGTGCTAACGCTCTCGATATAAAAGAAATCACAGGACGATTCTCTCCAATATCCAAAGGGTATGAAGTGAACGAGGCTCATCCTGCTATCAATTATCTTTTTGCTACCGATGTTCTTTCTGAAGGTCAAAACCTCCAAGACTGTCCTGTGCTTATCAACTTTGATCTCCATTGGAATCCTGTCCGTATGATTCAGCGTAACGGTCGTATCAACCGTCTTGGTTCAATGTATACAGAAGTGTATGTCTATAACATGGCACCAGAAAAACAACTTGAAACCTATCTCAAGCTTGTTAAAAGACTTGAACAAAAGATCAATAAGATTGCACACACTATCGGCACCGACCAATCAATACTTGGCGAAGATGCAAATCCTCTTGAATATATCGACCAAGTGGATGACATAAAGGATATTGATCGAGTCACTGAGTTGTATGATGAAGCAACTGGTACAAAGGCACTTCTTGCACTTGAAGACGACACTGACTTTTTGACTGAAGACGAATATATATTCGAACTTCGTTCATTCCTCAAAAACAGTACTGAAAAAGAAAAAGACACGATCAAGAATATCGCTGTCGGTAAGTGGGGATACCTGCCAGAAGTAAAGAGAAATCAGGTAGATACTCCTGACATTATAGGTCTCACACAGACAATAATCCGAGAAGATGACAAAAAAGATTTATACCCAGTTGATATATTCGTCGAGTACCAAGCTCTCGATGGCAAGGTTGGTGTACTCGATACTATCGATGCACTCACTCATATCAAAACAACTCCTGAAGAATCCAAGAGAATGCTTGATACGATAAAGACCAACAAAGGTCGTTCATTTATCAAAAAGCTCATGGAGAGTCAGGCGGTAGAAGAAGCGACAAGTGAGACTTTAGTATTTAAGAGAACCCTATCAATAGAATTCATCCTCGACAATGTATCCAAATACCTCCCTGACCTACAACTCAGTACAGCCCTTGCTCGTATTGATTCCAAGCTTGAGCTCAAGAAAACACGAAAGCTCTTTTCTGACGCAAAAGAAGATATTAAAAATCATGAGCAACTACGCCCGATCACTCTTGAGAGATTCACTTCTTTGGTAAAAGAACTTACTAAAGAAAAGAAAGCTGAAAAAGCGGTGGACAATATCAACACTTTATTATTCTATGCAAAGTAATTATCAACACAATATCAATAACGCTCTCAAGGAGCTTGCAGATACCAAGAATATTTCTTCGGCTCTTTTGGTCTGCAACACCTTGCTTGAGTATATGGGCATTGAAACAAAAAGTATTGAAGATATAGAACTCTCAAAGCTCAAGCTTCCAAATGCTGAACGCTATGACCGATGGTTTGACGCCCACCCACACTTTCGTGGAGATAGAGCATGTTTTGATCTGACCCCCAAAGACACAATGCTTGAAGCCAAGTTTTTTACTCTTCAAAAGAGATCCAGGCTTTTCATTGCAGGGGCAGTGAGCTTCACTCCAAATTTTGAAGATCGTGACTACACACGAAGTGATCCAAATATGAAAGTCGGTATTGATTTCTTTTTTACCCCAGAAAAAGACTCAGTGATTGTTGTTCTCTCAAACAAAGGCAGTCTCAGACTTGTAGAACTCTCAGGCAGACTTACTAATACTCAGAACGAGATATTCACTATCTGGCACAATGTCTCAAAAACTGAAGACAAAAATGCATTTCATGTGACTCTATGGGAGAGCTTCAAGCTTTCAAGTCTCAACAAGAAATTCTACGAAGGTATTTCAAACAGCTTCATTTCTCTCACTCAACATCTCAAAGATAACGATGTCGAGGAACAACTTGCAAACCAATTTGCCAACAGGCTTCATGGCAGACTTCTTTTCCTTTGGTTCTTGAGAAAGAAAAATATTATCAACGAATCAAAAGAATACTTCACTATTGGTGACCAAGACGACACTACCTATTATACAAAGACACTTAGTGCTCTATTCTTTAATGTATTAAACAACGAAGATCACAAAGATTTTGATCCTGTTACCCCATATCTCAATGGTGGACTCTTTGATCAAAACTCAGATGGTGAATACTGGAACACAAACAAGCCTACTTTCCCAACAGGATTCTTTAGGACTCTTTATGACCACTTTGATTCATTCAACTTCACGACAGATGAATCAACTCCTGAATACGAACAAATAGCCATCGACCCAGAAATGCTTGGGCGTATATTCGAAAGTTTCCTTGCTACTCTCACCACAGAGACTGGTGCTCAGGCCAAGAAAGCCAACGGTGCTTTCTATACTCCTCGAGAGATAGTGAGCTATATGTCTCGTGAGAGTTTGCGTCAGTACCTCTATACTGCTCTTGATGCAGGCGAAATTCTCAAGACCAGTATCGATGACCTATTAGACCGTCCAGACAGTGAATGGGCACTTGCCGGTACAAATAGTAAAAGAGATGCAGTAGCAAAAGAAGATCGTGAGCGTATCATGGATGCACTTCGAGCGATCAAAGTCCTTGACCCTGCAGTAGGATCAGGAGCATTCCCGATGGGAGTCTTGCACAAGATCCTCAGTCTCTTTGAACGCCTTGAACCAAACTTTGATTCATATGAGACCAAGCTTTCAATCCTCAAAAACAACATCTATGGAGTTGACATCGATCCGACTGCTATTGAAATATCTCGTCTTCGAGCGTGGCTGTCTATTATCGTAGATGTAAAAGATATCAAGAAGATCAAGCCACTTCCAAACCTTGATTTCAAATTTGTATGTGCGAACACCCTTATTGGACTTGAAAAAAGTCTGGCATCTCTCAACACGGACACAAACCTCAAGCCAGAGCTTATTCGTATTCGTGATGAATACTATGCAACCAGTAGCAAGGTAAAGAAAGAAAAACTTCAAAAAGAGTATGCTGAATTAACTCATCCTCATCAAAATAGTCTTCTTGACACAGAAAAAACCACACAGCTTAAAAGCTACCGACCCTTTGAAAATGGTAGAAGTGCTTCATTCTACGATGCAGAACTGATGCATGGGGTCGATGCCTTTGATGTGGTTATTGGAAATCCTCCGTATGTAAATATAGTAAGAATTCCTTCGGAAGAAAGAGAAATATACAAAAAGAAATATATCATAACAAAAAATAAAGTTGATCTGTATGCCTTCTTTATAGAAAGATCCGAGGGTCTTTTAAAAATAAAAGGGGTTCTTTCTTTTATTATTCCACAAACATGGAAGGCTACGGATAGCTTTTCAAAGTTACGAGAATTTATTTTTAAAAAATTTACCGTAAAAGAAATTGTTAATCTTGAATTGGGTGTTTTTACTGCCATTGTTAGACCACTAGTTATTATTCTTCAAAAAACTCAACAAGAAAATTACCAAATAATAATACGAAATCCATTATTTGAAGTTATTTCAGAAATTAATATCAAAGAAATAACTAAAACTTCAAATTATACTTTAGATACTGAATCGAATCGGGAAAACAAGGACTTGTTTAAGAAAATTGAAGTGCATGCCATATCTCTTGGAGATATTTTACAATTTACAAGAGGTATAAAAACTAGTAATGATCAAAGATTTATATCTAAAGAAAAAACAACACCAGATCATAAAAAAGTATATCGGGGTAGAAACATAAAAGCCTATACAATGAACTGGGTTGGTGAGTATGTTTGGTATAGACCAGATTTAATGAGAGAAAAGGTTGGATGTTTACCACATACTAAAGAATTATTCGAAGTACCAATGAAGCTTGTTACTCAAAGAATTAATAGCTCTATGCAGTTACTAGTTGCTATTGATTTTGAATCAAATTACTTTTTAGATACAACAAATGTATCTAAATATCAAACACTAAATTCAAAATATTCAATTTTATTTCTTCTTGGTCTTTTAAACTCAAAATTAATAAACTTTTGGTATTCAGAGAATTATAGAATGCCAACTATTGGATTGTACGAGTTGCACTCAGTTCCAATTAAGGAAACAAAAGAGGTGCAAGAAAAAATAATAAAATTAGTTCAAAATATATTAGATAATAAGAAATTAGATAAAGAAGTAAGCACTACTGATCTTCAACAAAAGATTGATATCTTGGTATATAAACTCTATGGATTGAGTGAGAATGAAATATCAATTATTGAAGCTCAAAAATAATATGGCAAAAATCCACAACTTAAAAATTAAGAACTTTAGAGGAATCAAAGAACTTGATCATACTTTTGGTGGAGCTAATTTTGTTTGTTTAGTTGGGCGAGGTGACTCCGGTAAAACTTTAATTCTTGAGGCAATTGAATATTCTCTTTATCCAAACTGGAACCCCTCTATGAGTGACAATGATTTCTTTAATTGTGATACGAGTAATTCCTTAGAGATTGAGGTAACTCTAAGAGATGTGGACCTTGGTTTGTTAAGAGAAAATAAATATGGATTATATATTCGTGGTCTTGATAGTAATGGAATGACTATTTGTGATGATATACAAGATGGACAAGAAAAACTTCTGACCATACTTTTCAAAGTTGATAAGGAATTAGAGCCTAAATGGTTTGTAACAAGCCATAGACTAAATCAAGAAGATATACAAATAAATACAGTGGATCGTGCTAGTTTTAACGTTTTTCTCTTGTCGGATTATTTAGATAAACATTTTTCTTGGAGTAAGGGTACACCTTTATTTTCTTTACTGAAGCAAGACGGCTCAAACTCGGATAATTCTATATTGCTTGATGAGATTAGAAAACTAAAAGTTGGTGTTGATAGTGTTGGGTTTCCTCATCTTGATATAGTAATTGAGAAAGTGAAAAGTTCTGCCTTGAGGTTTGGTGTAAACATTGATAAGACCAAAACAAGTATAGACATAAAGGACCTTGCTATAAAAGATAGTAAGGTAATTCTACATGATGATTTGGTCCCATTAAGGTTAAAAGGCAAGGGATCAAAGAGACTTATATCTATTGCGATACAAACTGAGTTATCAAAAGATGGCATATTACTAGTTGATGAAATAGAACAAGGACTTGAGCCAGACAGGGTTAAACATCTTGTAAGAACTCTGCGTTGCCATACAAATGAGCAAACATTTCTAACTACACATTCTCAGCAAGTTGTTGAGGAGCTTGATCCAGAAAATATCTTTATTGTAAGCAGTAATGATGGCAAGATTACTATTAGAGTAACAAATGAAGATGAGGGTGATAAATATAAAAAATTATTTAGAGCTTGCCCTGAGGCACTTTATGCTAATCGTGTGATTGTCTGTGAAGGAAGAACAGAAGTAGGTTTTTGTAGAGCAATAGATAAACAAAGAGTTGCTACTTCCTTACCTTCTATGGCTATGAATGGTGTTGTATATACGCTTGGTTCTGGTGATGGTTTTAATAAGAAGGCAAAAATCTTAAAAGAAGATATTGGTAAAGATGTTTGTGTATTTTGTGACTCAGATAAGGATAGTGAGATTTGTGATCCTACTAAGGCAGAATTAACAGCATTAGGTGTAACTGTATTTGATTGTGAGACAGGCAATAATATTGAAAAGCAGATTTCAAAAGATTTGCCTTGGGAAGGTATTAAAGAATTGTGTGAGTATGTGGTTAGGGATAAAAATATAAATAAAGATTTTACAAAATTTGCCAAAGATATAGCTGGTTTAGACTGGGTTGATAAAGACACAGTAGAAAATAGAGAGATATTTTTTAAAACAATATCATTTAAGAAAAAGAAAATTAAGAAGAGAATAGGTGCAGATGGTGTTGAAGTTAATGTTGAAGAAATTGAAGACTTTTCTTGTTTTAAAAGGATTGATCATGGTGAGAAATTAGGAGATGTGTGTATTAAATTCAAAGACGATTTAGCAGAAGGTTCAAAGTTAAAAGGAATAATAACCGACCTTAATAAATGGATAAATGTATGAGCAGTACATTTGATGTAAAAAAGTTCGTATCTGAAAGAGATAATGTGCTTATTGCTCCAGCAGGGTTTGGAAAAACTCATACGATTAGTGAATGTTTGAAACATACAGAGGGCAGACAGCTTATCTTAACTCACACACAGGCTGGTGTTGCCTCAATTAAAGATAAGTTAAAAAGAAACTCTATAGATAAGGAAAAATATAGCGTAGAAACTATATCAGGCTTTATTCAAAAGTATGTTTTTTCTTTTGATAATTCTAATACCATACCTCGTATAGATTATGATCAAAAAGTTTTTTATAACTATCTTACAGATAAAGCCTTAGAGATATTTTCTTTAAAGCTTGTGCAGGATATTGTAAAAATTTCATATTCAGGATTATTTGTTGATGAGTACCAAGATTGTAATCTTAAGCAACATGGTTTAGTTCTTATTCTAGCTGATATATTACCAACACATGTATTGGGAGACCCCCTACAGGGTATTTTTGGGTTTAATGGTAGTACATTGGTTGATTTAGAAGATCCACTTCAAATGGGTCGTTTTATGGCTACATACAAACTGGAGACGCCCTATAGGTGGATTATTGGTCAAAATGAAATACTTGGTAATGACATAATAACTATTAGGAATAGTCTAATCGCCAAAAAAGAAATAGATCTTTTACAATTTCCTTCAATTGAATTTAGACGGGGTGCCTATAGAGATAGCGGAAACTATGCTTACATAATGGATCTATTTAGTAAAAATAAAAGTGTACTAGTTATACACCCAATTACTAATCCAATACAACAAATATCGTATAGACAAAATTTTGTTGCTAGTTTTAGCTATATACCAATACTGATAGAGTCATTGGACAACGTAGATTTTTATAATTGGGCAAAGCATTTTGATAATAAAACCAAACCTCTTGACGCTCTGTTATCAGAATTTATTACAAGTCAATTTTCTAATTTAGCAAATTGGTACAATAAGGATACAAAAAAATTTAAGAAAAAGATCGATCAAATAGAAGAAGGTAAACTTATTGATATTAAAAATATTTATACGGAACTTCAATTAAATTATTCTTTAGTAAAGGCTAAAGAATTTATTTTAAAAGTTAAAAATCTTGACGGCGTAAACTGTGCTAGGAGGGACTTATTAAATTCAATGCTTGTCTCTATTGAAAATGCTCACTATTCAGAAATAACAGTACTCGAGGCTATGCAAAATTATAGAAACACTATAAGAAAAATGGGCAGGAAATTATATGGTAAGTGTATTGGCACCACTCTTCTAACTAAAGGTTTAGAGTTTGATGTTGTGGTCGTTTTAGACGCAGATAAGTTCAAAGACCCTAGAAACCTGTACGTAGCAATCTCAAGATGTAGTAAAAGGCTTATCGTTCTTTCAGAAAATAGTAAACTAAATCCTTACAAGTAAACTTCATCGAAAAAGGTAGCAGTATCTTCTGGTCTCTAAGAGATGTCATCAAATAGAGCTGTTGGTAACTAATTACCACTAATTCCAAGTATAAGCTTTGGTACAAATGTACCCTAAATTAGAGCTACTTCAATTACACCAGCCCACTCCTTCTAATTTCTTCTGTGTATCTTTCTATAACATTGTCAGCTACTTTTTCTGATTTGTTATTAATTTCAAAAAGAAAGTTAGCTTCTTTTATTTCCAAAAGGTATTTTTTGTTACTCTTCATACACAGAAATTCATTCACAGCATCTAGTGACATCGATATGGCTCGGTTTAGTAATTTTATTTCCTGCTCAAAAGAGCTCATAAAATCACTGTACCTATCTGTCATATCAACATCAAACAAACCAGATAACGTTTTTGACAATTCGTGGAAGCATCGCAGTGTCTCAAGATTATCTAGGGGTTTGTTGTATTTTTTGATAAATAAATACATTCCTGCTAGTGGTAATACTATGGTTACTTGTTCCTTGAACTCTTTTACAAAATCAATATCGACTTTGGATCCATGTAGACTTTCTCCTGTTACTATTCGAATTCTCTCCGTAACACCAAACAAATCTTTATCAAAGTCCTCAGTAATCAAATCGCCCTCAAATACCAATGTATCTACAAATATTTTTGTCTTCTGTAGTTCTTCATGCCAAAGAGTAAAAATCTCTCTATGTGTCAGCTTGGTATTTCCATTCCATGTATTATGTTCATTGCTGAAAAATATTGGGATGTATTCTTTTGTAAATAACCCGTTATCTATCCATCTTGATAGCGTTTCTTTTATAATCATCTCCATTGTTTGATTTTTACCTTTCACATATTCCTCGAGTCTATCCAGTACATAATCTGTATCTTTTCCAGCAACATCGATATGTGCATACTCAGTCCATTTCATCAAAACAGCTTCCATTGTTAATTCTGCAAAGAAATGAAGTAACAAGAATCCATCTTTCTCAGATCCATTTTTAATCTTTCTAAAGCCCTCATGATACATACATGAATATATACGGTGTATCAAAGCATCCTTGTTTTCCGTGTTCAAGGTTTTCGATTCCTTGAACAATTCATACAGAAATACTTCATCTTCTAGATACTTCTTATCATGTGCCACGTATTCATCGAGCATAACGAGATCGTCTTGGATATCTTTTGGTAGATTATTAAACGTGATCGTATGTAGTAACTTCGTGTAATCTAGATACGTGTTCTTTACTACAAAATCAATAATTTCTTCATGATGTATGTATTTATCTGAAATAATGTCTCGAGGTTTTTTGGATACATTATCGGTATATTTTATCTGATCAAGTAGGATATGGCTTCGTAATAATATATTTTCAGATCGACAAGCAAACATCTGTGCATCTAATCGCATTGATGTTTCCAGTTTAGAGAGGTTTAGGTATTTATTGTATTCATTTACCTCGTGAGAATTCTTCGGTTTCCATCCCTGAGTCAAAGAATATATTTCCGATTCAGAAAGAATTCCTTTGCCGTTCTTGTCTTTTTCAATGTCATTTCTCACGAGAGTTAATATCCTGTCTCTTGGTGTAATGTCTGCTTTTCTTAAAATATTTGCTAGGTTTCTCATAATTATCTTTTTGCTTTAAGTGCTTGCTCTAGGAATTCGACCCTATCCTTAAGCTCAGTGTTCACGATGTTTTTGGAAAGCGTGGAAGCCAGCTTTGCGATCATGCTCGCTTGCTTGTGCGATATCTCTCTACTCACCACCTTTCGGAGAGTGTCGGAAAGAATTGTATTTATTTCCTGTAAGTCTATGTTTTGCATGCTAGTTATTTTCAATCAGTTCGTACCACGCCCTGATCTCGTGAGCACGACCGTGTTTAGTAATGTTTTTGTAGAGAGCAAATATGACGTTCGGGGTGAGTTTTCTTGCCCAAGCATTGATATCTTTTGTTAGTCCACTTTTCTCAAGCCTCTTGTTCCAATCAGTTAGAGTTCCAACATCTGTTTTATACAGCTTTGAAAATTCAGCTTGAGTTTTAACTGAAAGCAAATCAAGAACGATTTCTTCATTGATACCAAACTTCTCGAGCGCTACTCTTGGCTGTCCTTTCAAGAATGAGGGGAGGGACTTCCAAAGTACATACGTTTCGTATGTTTGCTTTTTATAGGGGTCTTTTATGAAGTCTTCCTCGTTCATACAGTTAAATCTTTATCGGTTTTTGACCTGTTAGTTTCTCAAGTCTTCGAAGGACAATTGATACGTATTCTCCGTCTATTTCTAGACCTATACATTTTCGACCTAAATGTTCGGCTGCGATAGCTGTAGATCCACTTCCAAGAAATGGGTCATATATGATGTCTCCTACATTGGTGTTGTCAGGGATAATCTTGCGTAGTAGCCCGATTGGTTTTTGAGTTGGGTGAAGTTTAGATTTACTTGGTCGTGGATGATATATCACATTCTTTGATTTTGATCTTTCCATCTTATGTTTGCCAAACCATCCATATGCAATAAGTTCGTATTGCGAGAGATAATCTTTGCGGCTCATGACTGGCTGATTCTTAATCCAAATAATCATTTGGCTGTAGTAGAAACCGGCATCTTTCATGCCCTTACGGAGTGACGGAAACATTGGGTCAGCATTGAATATGTAGCATCCGTTATAATCTTCTAGGTACGGGATGACCGCACCGAGATATTTCCTTGTAAAATCTCCGTATTCGTCTTCGCTTTGCAAATGATCTCCTATGATTATCTTTTCGTCTTTGACTCCAAGCTTAGCAAAGCCTTTCTTGTTCTCGACATAAGCAACGCCGTACGGAGGATCTGTGATTATGGCTCGTATCTTGTTCTTGCCGATCACCTTACTTACGAAATCCCTGTCAGTGGAATCGCCACACCCAATAATATGGTTTCCGACTTTGAAAATATCTCCTTTAGTTATTTTCATATATTTTCTTGGCCTTAAGTCCAGTAAACTTCTCCCATCTATCTATGATGATAGTTGCGAAGATAAGATCATTCTCAACCCCGCGCCAGACACGATTTAGTTCTTCAGACGCAATCAAATCACTACCGCTTCCAGCAAATCCGCTGTAAATGACATGGAGTGGTGCACTACATCTTTTGAATGGTTTTTCATTGAGGGTGACAGGCTTTTGAGTTGGATGTTGGTAGTCTTTTACGTTATCTCTTTTCTCAATCCAGATATCTATCATGTCGATGATTTCGTCGTGTACCTGATTTCCTGTCGTTACTTCTTGATTTAAAATCTCGTTTGTATTGTTCATACCACTATTGAGATATGGTTTGCCGATAGTCCCATAGACACACGGCTCGTATACCTTGTTAAAGGCAATCTTATGGGTCGGATTCTGATTATTCTTGATCCACATACAGACACGCTTTCTGTCTATATCGTGCTTTGCGTATAGTGTTTGCGTTATCCAGAGATACGAAGAATCACACCAATAAAAGAAATGTGAATCTTTTTTGGCGACAGTTTTTGACACCTCAATACTTTTGTCTATGAAATCAAGATAGTCAGCATCTTTCTTTGAATCATCTTTTGCGGAATACGAACCTTGATACTTTTCTTTGTTGCCAACACCTTTTGAATAGTCGAGCCCAATATTATACGGAGGATCACAGTAAACGATATCTGCCAAGTTTCCATCCATCAATCTTTGTACAGAAAGCACGTCAGTTGAATCTCCGACAAGCAGACGATGCTTTCCGAGTTCCCATATTTCTCCCGTTTTAACTTTTGAAGTGATGGTTTCTATGAGTGCTTTTTCTATATCGAAATCATCTTCGGTAAGATCCACATCATCAAATAGACTTTGTAATTCTTCATCGCCAAACCCGACACCCAAAAGCATATCTATGTCAAAATCCTTGAGAAGATTTTCATCCCAAGAGCCAGTATTTTTATTTAATCGAAGATTTAGTTCCTTTTCCTCTGTAGGGGTCAGCTCTCTAGAAGGAACCATACATTCAACATTCTCTATACCGAGATCAACATAGACTTTTATCCTTTGTTCGCCGCCGATAATGATATTTTTTCTCGACCCAATATTAAGAACGACAGGGACAACAGTTCCAAATTCCTTAATAGAGTTTTCTAGGTCTCTTTTTTCACCCTCACTTATCTTTCTCGGATTGTATCCGTTTTTTGTCAGGTCACTTACTTTGCGAGTGGTAAGCGACCAAGTTAGTTTCTGCTTTTGCATATAAACTTTTATAGTTAATTAATAAATCCCGAAGGATGACTTCAGGATATATTAGGGCTGTTTATAAAAGTTTATTGCGATTTATAAATTATTCGTCAATTTTGTTGTATCGAGGATTTATCCTTACTTTTTCAGTGTTAAATTCAATAAAGTCATCAATCTTTGTCTTCATAGCAACCTTTTCGTTTATCTTTTTTGCAGCGAAATAAATCTTGTTTTTAGGTGTCTCTTTAATGTCAGCGTCATTGAACGACCAATCTTGAAAAATCTCGTCGTTGTAGATCCATTCTGTGTTGTCTCTTTTGTAGAGGGTATTCATGAGTAGCGACGCATCGGTATCTTTGCCTTTGAGCGACAGATTTATTTCTTCACCTGCGAATTTTAATACACCTTTTGACTTGTTGAATTCCTCGATCACGTTTTTCGGGTTTTCCTTTTTGTACCTAGCATTTATCTCAGAAATGAAGTTGTCCTCAATAGTTACATTGATTGATATGAAATATCGTACGTCATTTGAACTGCTATATGTTTCTTTGTACTCGTCATCCCTCCAAATGTTATTAACAGTTAGGTATCCCAGATGCTGTAGGGCATATGCAGTTTGCACGATACAAAAGTTCGGATCACTTTTTAGGTTTCCATTTTTTTCTAATTCTTCTTTGATAACAAAATTTTTACCAAATAATTTCAGTACACCTTTTTTCTCAATCATTTGAATAAAGGCCTCCTTTAGGATGTCGAATCTGTAGTAGTTATTCTTGGCGATAGACAGCTTGCCATTTATAAGGTTTTCTAGATACGTATCTATTTCTTTTTTGACATTTGATTTTATATCGTCGGAAATATCGTATTGATGTGGGAGAAAATGTGTTGAATCATAGACATCAATCCATGCCCATGATAATTTTCCCGTTTCAGAAAATTTTATAGGTTTATCACTTTTGATTTTTTCATAGATAGCATCTAATTCTTCTTTTTTTGGTTTTCCTGAATCTTCAATATCTTCTTTACCTTTCACGTACGAGTCGATACTATTTTTTATGCTGTTGTGTACATGAGCAGTGATCTTAATTGAAAGATCTTGGTGTTTAATAAAGTTGTGGAGTCTAGAAAACCTCCGATACGACTCATCTTCACCAATCGATAATCTGTGAACATTTATCTCACCCTGATCTTCATCTTCAAGATTCTTCTTATTGAGAATCATGTCAAAAAACTTCACATAGGTGAAGAATTCCTGATCAGTCATGTGCTTGCTTAAATCGTCGATCATGGCTTCATTTTACCATTTTTTACCCCTTCTTCTAAGGGTTCCATTTTCCTTCAAAATTGGCATTTGTTGGCATTTGGGATAGCGACTCACTTACCTCAAATGACCTCGCCTAAACGTGCTAAAATACCCTTACAAGGCCTTGAGGTGTGGGTACTTAACCCACATGGCCCGCCAAGAATCACATTTAGAAAAATCAAGGTTGGAAGCCTCGGCGCAAACCGCCTCGGCATGGTATTTTTCCGCAATTTTAAAGGCATTTTTGAAATCGCACGCCAGCGTGCGGTCGGCAATGCGGAAGTTCGAACCAATCTTTTTGAGAAAATCCCGTCCCGCGACGGGATTTTCTTGTTGAGCGTATTTTTCGGCTTGGTTGGCGTCTTTTAGAAAGGCAATGGCAAGTTCGAACCGATTATTGCTCTTTCGCTCAAAAGACTGGATTTTCTCCTGAAAATCTTTTTTGGAGAGAATGAGCTTGTGCTTTTTGGTGACATATTCCGTTTGTGACAAACTGCCTTCAAGCTGTAAATCGAGCAAACGATCAAGTTTTGTTTCAACCTGCACAAGCTCATCTCTCGTCTTTTGAGCAAAAGAGCTTTCCGCTTGGGCAATATCCATTTTTTCTTTTTCAAAATATTCAATTGAAGCATTGACCCAAGCGGAAGACAAAGAAACTTTTTTGATTTCTTCTTTTATTTGAGAAGTGATGGCGTCCTCTCTGGCGTATCTTTGCGAACAAGGATTTTTCCGTTTCGTGCATCGCAAATAGTTATGCCCCTTTTGCGTTTCGGTAGTGATGAAGCAACCGCACTCTCCGCAACGGAAAAATCCTCTGTACACATAAGGTTTTAATTTTGGCGATTTCGGCTTACTCTTGTTCGCCATCACTTCTTGGCATAAATCAAAAAGTTTCTTTGTGATAATCGGTTCATGCTTTCCGTCATACAGCTCTCCGTTATATTCAATGATGCCAAAATAGATTTTGTTCTTGAGCATATATTGATAATTTGAGACGGAAAGCATTTTGCCTTTCTTGCCAACCAAGCCCAAGGAATTGATAATCTTTCGGATTTGAGCGAGGGGGTATTCGCCAGTTGAGTACATTTCAAAAGCCCGCTTGATATACTTTGCCTTTTCTTTGTCCACAACGATACAGCGGGCATTCTTGTCGTTCACATAGCCCAATGGCGCCCAAGCGGGCCAAATTCCATTTCGCAATTTCTGGCGAATACCCCTCTGTATATTTTCCGAAAGATTATCCACATAATATTTTGATTGCCCAAAAGCAATGGATAACATAAATTTTCCTTGCGGTGTTGAGTCAAACCAAAAAGTGGGAAATTTTAGCGTGGTTATTTTTCCAGTATCTACCAAGTAAATTATTCGTCCGCCGTCTATGGAATTACGAGCAAGGCGGTCGGGGTGCCACGCTAAAATTCCTTCGGCTTCGTTTTTCTCTATGCCCGCCACC
>Ga0163152_10005533_pt1 | contig 14779 bp, 13 predicted proteins | sample OliLakLV19MP8IB2_FD_148635 | JGI IMG/M metagenome (GOLD analysis project Ga0163152, IMG submission 148635) | Freshwater microbial mat bacterial communities from Lake Vanda, McMurdo Dry Valleys, Antarctica - Oligotrophic Lake LV.19.MP8.IB-2 | ecosystem: Environmental > Aquatic > Freshwater >... | reverse complement strand
GAACTCGACCGGCTCGGGCGGGGCGCCGCGCACGGCGGGCCCGGTCGTCCCGCGCTTCTTGCGCCGGCGGCCGCCGCGGTTCCCGCGCCGGCGCGTCTTCTTGCCGTCGCCCAGCTCGACCGTCAGGTCCTGCTCGTCGCGCTCCACGGCCAGCGAGCCAGCCCCGGCGCCGCCGTCAGCTCCGTCCTCGTCGAACGCGTCGATCTCGCGCGGCACGGCCGCCGAAGCGCGCCGCGTCGGCCTGGCACTCGCCGAGCCCGCGCGCGGTTCCACCCCGCGGCCCGCACCCGCTCCGCGCCTCGGAGCGGCCTCGCGGCGCGCCTCGTCCGGCGCGGCGCGCGGCGTCGCGGGTGCAGCGCGACGACCGGCGGGCGGCGGCGCCTTCACGGGCATCGAGTCGTCGGCCGCGCCGGCCTTGCGGCCGCGACCGCGGCGCGAACGGCGCTTCTTGCGCACAGCGCCGGTCGGCGCGCCCTCCGCGCCATCGGGTGCGGCGTCCTCGAACGGTTGCGCGTCCGGATCGAGCGGGAACGCGGGCTCGAAGCCGTCGCGGTCGAACGACTCGTCCTCGCCCGGCAGCGGCGGCTCGACTGCGGCAGCCAGAGCGGTACCCGCGAGACCGTCGTCGGTACCCGGGCCCTCGCCCGGTCGGCGCCCGCGGCGGCGGCGTCCACCGCGCGTTCCGCGCCGGCGTCGCTTGGGCGCGCCATCGGCGGCGTCGGGGCTTTCGGTGCCCTCGGCGCTCGCCACGTCATCCCCCGCGCTCGCGAGGGGTTCGGCGTCCTCACCGGGAGGCGCGTCGGAGACAGCGTCCGCGAATTCGTCGTCGCCATCGAAGGCGCGTCGTTCGTCAGACGGAAAACCCGGGTGGCGGGTGTCGGAAAAGGAAGGATCGAAGGATTCCGGCGCGCCGTGCGCACCAGAGTTGGTCTGAGCCATGCTGGGAAGGAGTTCGCGCCGGGAGGACCAGGCTCGTCCTTCGCGCGCACGAGCGCCGTCCGCCGGAGCGGGAGCGCGGCGCGCGATCCGGCGCGCACGAGGCGAGCCGAAGGGCCGAGGTCTGCGGCGCGGGGATGGGCCCGCGCTACTGCGCAGGCGGTCGCGTCGATGGGTTCGTAAAGAGGGGCCCTGAGGCAAGAGGTGCCCTGCGGCCCGTCGCCCGAACGCGAAAGCGCTCGGACGGTTGATCTCGTTCCAGCGGCTCAGTCAGAGCCGCGGGCCCAGGCGGACACCGCCTGAGCGAGAGCATGGTCGCGGATGGTGGTCCGCGAGTCGACTCGGAAGCCGGGAATCTTCTGGACTCCCGGACGAGTCAGGGTTTGCGGCCCGCCACGGGGCCCACCAGGCGGCTGCCCCCGGTGGACACGGGCCGCACGTCGAGAGCCTCCACGCTGACGCGCATGCCGGCCTCGGTGACGAAGGTCACGTTGTCGCCCTGGCGTTCCAGGATGCGACCGGTCAGCCAGCCGCCGGGCATCAGCACCTCGACGCGCTTCAGACCGGCGAGCGCCTGCGCGCCCGCGGGCAACGGCTGGCCTTGGGAGCCGACGATCTGCTTCAGATCGCGGATGTCACCCGCGGCGAACGACATGCGTCCGAGCGGGACGTCGACCCACACACGCGATTCGCCGACCGCGTTCAGCGTGCCTTCGATGTACTCGCCGTTCGTGAGCTGGAGGCGCACCGCGCCGACGTGCAGCGTGCGCAGGCGCGTCGGCCCGCGGATCGCTTCCATCGGGATCGTGGGCTCGAGCCACATGCCGGCCCAGTCCTTCTCGTTCGCGTGGCGACCACCGCCCGGGCCGGGTGCGCCGGCGGTCGGCAGCTCCGGCGCGCGCGCCGGGTCGGCGTTGCGGACGAGCGCGGGCTCGGTCGCCGTCGGAGCCGTGGCGGTCGTCGTCGGAGCCGGAGTCGGCGGCTGCACCGGATCGAGCGCGGTCAAGCTGGTCTCCGAGGGGTCCGACTGAGCGCCCGTGATCTCGGGCACGTTGGTGTTCGGCGCGCTCGACACGAGCGGGTCACCGCTCGGCGTCGCCGCCGGGCTCGTCGTCGCGGCGGGCGCGGGCGTCGTCGCGGCAACGGGCGGCTTCAGCTTCGGCTTGGCGGCCGGCTTCGGCGCGGCAGTCGGCGCGGGCGCGGGTGCCGGCGCGGGATCGGCCGACTTCATCGCCATCTCGATCTTGCGCGTGATGCGCGCGCCGTAGCGCTGCCAGCCGAACCAGGCCGGCACGCCGATCAGCGCCAGGCAGAACACCGCGGTGAGCAGGCGCCGGGCGCCGCTGCGGCGCGGGGTGGCGCGCGGCCGGTTCGACGTTTCGAGCTCGCCCGATTCGAGCGCATCCAGATCCGCGGCGGAACCGTCGTCGCCATGCGAGGCGGAGACAGCCGTGCTGGCCGCCGGCGCGCTGGCGGCCGCGTCGTGCTGCTCGATCTCGAAGAGCCACGAGTCGGTCGGACCGTCCTGTTGGCCCCCACCCGGCGCTCCGGCCGGACGGATGTCGGGCTCGAGGCCCAGGAAGTCGGTCGCGCCCTGGCCGCCCTGCCAGGCCGGGTCGACGGCGACCGCGGACATCTCGCGCGCCCCCGTCGCCGGGCGGTTGCCCGTCGGAGCAGGGGTCGCCTGCGGGTCGCCCCCGAGGGGCTCACCGGAGGGATCGTGGGCGTGGGTGCGTCGGGATTCCGCCATCTCGAGATCGCTCAGCGCGCGGGGACGGACCCGAGAGTGGGTCGTGCGCGCAGCGGGCTTATCGGCCTCCACCCCCCGTGGGCCGTAGCTGTTTTGGCCCCAAGCGAACGGTCCGGGCTCGTTCCAGAGGCCCGGAGCGACCCCACGCTGGACCTCGAGCGAGCCCGCGAGCGGAGCCAACGGGGTGTTTGGGGCCCGTTCAAGGGGCCCCAAACGACAGGAGTCAGGCTCCCTTCTTGAGAGGGCCTGACTCCGCCTGGCCGCGCCGCGAGGCGAGGCCTTCCAGGCGCCCAGTGACGTTACCCCGGGTCGGCTTCTGGTTGGGGTGGCTGCCCGGCGGGGCGCCCCCGCCGGAAAAGGTCTACTTGAGCTTCTCCCAGTACTCGCCCGGCATGTCATGCGCGATCTTCAGGGCGCCGTTCGCGCCGCCGTAGACCGGCTCCTCGATGCGCAGAACCTTGCCTTCGCCCAGGCGCTGGTGCATCTCGGTTTCGATCGCCAGGTCGAGGCCCTTGATCATGCTGCCGCCGCCGGCGAGCAGGACGCGGTTCTTCAGGCGCGACTGGAACTCGGGGTCGAACGTCGCGATCAGGTTGGACAGGCCGTCGACCATGTGCGGCACGATCGAGCGGCAGGCCGTGCGCACTTCTTCCGTGATGTCGAACGACGTCGGCTTGCCGTTGACCGGCAGCTCGACCGTGACGCTCGGCATCGTGTCGGAGATGTTGGAATGCTTCTCCTTGATCTCCTTGATCATCTGCGTCGTGAACTGCGCCTGCGGGTAGCGCTTGGCGATCAGCTCGGACAGGCGGTTGTCGACGAAGTCGCCGGCGTACGTCGTCGTGACCTGGTCCGACTCCTCGGGCATGGTGCCGTGCATCCGGCAGAGGTCCGTCGTGCCGGCGCCGATGTCGATCACGAGCACGTCGTCGAGCATGTCGAGGCCGTAAGCCACCGAGAACGGCTCGGAGCACAGCATGACGCTGTCCACCGACTCGCGCGCGGCCTTGATGATCGCGTCCTTGTGGTGGATCGCGGCTTCGGCCGGGACGCCGATGACGGCGTACACGAGCTCGTCCGTGCGCGGCTTCGAGAGGCGGATGATCTCGCGGATCAGATCCGCGGCTGCCTTCATGTTGCCTTCGACGTCGCTCGTCTTCTCGTTCGTCGTCGCCTTCATCACGCCCGAGGCGAGCGGGCGGTAGAAGCGGCACGAGAGGCGGTGCTTGACCGCTTCGTCGCCGAACAGGATGTCCTTGCCGAGCAGCTTGCGCGCCACGACGTCCTTGGGATAGCCGACGTGCGAGCTGATCGTGACGCGCTGGCCGTTGCTGGCCGCGATCGATGTGCGCGACGTGCCCAGGTCGACGCCCAGGTACAGGACGCCGTGGTCCTTGCTGGGGCTCGTCTCCTCGGTCGTGGAAGTCTTCGTGGCGGCCGTGGTGCCTCCCGTCGATTGGCCGCTGCTGGCCGTGCTGTTCTTGGTCATGTGGGTCTCCGGATCGTTCTCGTTTCTAGGCCTAGGCTCTCTCCCAGGACGACGCACACGCGCCAGCCGGGAACTCTCGTGGGTCTCACGCCGCTGCGGCGTGCGACTCCTTGTTCTTCTGGAAGGCGAGGTTCTGCTCGAAGATCGTCGCCATCATGGCCTTCTTGGCCGCGACGCTCCCGTCGTCTCCGCTCAGACCCTGCACCGTCTTGAAGATCGACGCGACGCCGGCGTCGATCTGCTTCATCGCCATCACGCGCGCCAGCTCTTCCTCGGTGACGCCGAGCAGGCTGGTCAGCTTCGCGATGCGCCGCTCGAGCATGTCGACCTGGCGCCCGTGCTCGCGCATCTGGGCGGCCACGGCCTTGCGGCGCTCCTCGTAGAGCTCGGCCACGGCCAGATCGACGACCTGCTTCTCGAGCGTCTCGACCTCGGGCGTGCGCGACACCGTGGCGAAGATGCGCTGAATCTTGTCGACCAGCTCGGCGCGCTGCAGGCCGCCGCAGTCGTCGATCTCGTCCGAGAGCGCCTGCTGCTCCTCGCGAAACGTGCGCGTCGCGGCCGCAAGATCGCTGCGCAGCGCATCGATCTCGCTCTCGGCCTCGCGGTACATGACGTACCGGCCGCCGCCGCCCTGCGTCGCCATGTGCAACGCGCGGCCCGAGCTCTCGACGAGGCCCTCGAAGGAGGAGTTCGTCTCGGCCAGCAGGTTGTGAGCCGCGCCCAGCGAGAGCGTCAGCGGCTTCATCTCACCGGCCGGGGCCGGCAGCGTCAGCGCGGCGCCCAGGAGGAACGAGCCGAGCTGCCCCATGCGCTCGGTCGTCGTGTTCGGGAACACCGCCATGATGCGGTCGCCCGACTGGACGGCCATCCCGATGAAGCCGTGCTCGCGCGCCACGCGCTTGAGCAGGTCGTACGTCGCGCCCATCGACGAGGCCTTCGCCTGCCAGCCGTCGCGCGCCGCGAGCGCGTCGAGGCCGTCGACCGCGATCATGAGGCAGCACAGCGGGTAGCGCTGCGTCCGCGCGCGGTGGAATTCCACCCGGATCACGCCCAGCATCTGGGCGATCGAGAGGCGCGGGGCCTGCCTCTCGGTGGTTCCGTTCGATACCGACGTCATCGCGTGTCCTGGGACTGTGGGCGAACTGGGGGTCCGCCGCGTGCTCCTGATTTCGAGACGCCGGCCACGCTTTCTTGAGTGGAGGCGGGAAATGCCGCGGGCCGCCCCGGCTCATGCCGGAGCGGCCCGCTCGGATTCGTGGCAGGGGTTACTCGCCGGCCGGCGGAGCAATCTCGCCCGCGGGGGTCAGCATCGCCTCGATCTGGTCCTTCAGCGCGATGCGGCGCAACTGCAGCTCCTGCTGCAGCAGCATCTCCTGGTCCTCACGCGTGTGCACGATCGTCGGCGTGACGAACACGATCAGGCTGCGCCTCTCGCGCGTGTTCGCGTCGTGGCTGAACAGGAAGCCCAGCACCGGGATGTCGCCCAGGAACGGGATCTTGCTGTGCACCTTGACGTCCTGGTCGCTCGTCAGCCCGCCGATCACGGCGGTCTGGCCGGCGTCGAGCATCATGCTCGTGACGATCGTCGAGGAGCGCGTGCGGGGCAGCGCGATCGAGCCTTCGAGGCCCGAGGCGCCGATCGTGAAGATGTCGAAGCCCTGCGGCGCGATCGCGCTGTCGGACGACGTGCCCGAGAGGCTCGTCTCCTTGGGGATGACCTCCATCATGATCCGGTCCGTGCCGGGCACCACGTTGGGGCGGATCAGGAGCTGGAAGCCGATCTCGACCGGCGAGCCGGCCGCTTCGGCGATCGTCAGCTGCAAGCCGCCGGCCTGGCCCTGCTCGGACTTGGCCTCGGCGTATCGGATCGTCTCGCCCACGAAGATCGTGGCTTCCTGGCCGTCGAGCGCGATGAGCTTGGGCGCCTGGATGACCTCGGCGCTCTGGTCGCGTTGCAGGAGGCGCAGCGTGCCCTGGAACTTCGCGAACGACAGCGAGCCGAAGATCGTGTCGGGCACGAACGTCGCGCCGCCGTTGCGGGTCGGGTCGACGTACGGACCGTCGCCGTTCGGGCTGGCGATGAACAGGTCCTCCCAGCCGCCCGAGCCTTCGGTGAACGGCAGCGTGATCGGAATCGACCCGCCCACCCCCGTCACCTGCGCGCCGTCCTGGCCGTAGTCGACGCCCAGGTTGAGCACGTCGCCCTGCAAAGTAGAGACGAACTTCACGTCGCAGAAGACCTGCGCCGGTTCGACGTCCAGCCGCGTGAGCATCGAGCGGATCGACTGGTGAACCTGCTGTGTGTCACGCACGATCACGACGTTGGCCGTGTCGATGTAGTCGAGCTGTCCCTTGTTGCTGAGCGCCTTCGACAGCGCATTCAGGGTGCTGAAGCCCACGACCGAGCCGGCGGGACCGGTGGCCGCCTTGGCCCCGGCCGTCGTCGCCAGGAACTCCGACTTGATGACCGGCTTGTACAGGCTCTTCGGGCGCAGGTAGCGCAGCTGGTACGACTGCGTCTCGAGCTGGTCCTCGAGCTTCTGCGGCGCGACGACGCGCAGCACGCCGTGGCCTTCCTCGACCACGACGAAGCCCAGGCTCTTGGCCGTGACGTTGAGCGCCTCGCGCCACGGAACGTCCTTGAAGCGCACGTCGACGGTGCCGACGACCTCGGGTCCGACCACGACATTGGCACCGGCGCCCTTGGCGATCGCTTTGATCACCTCGCGCACGTCCTGCGGGATGTCCGTGACGATATCGACCTTGTGCGGGCGGATGACCGCCAGCACCTCGGCCGGACGCCGCTCGACCACGCCGCCGACCTTCTCGGCCACGAGGTCCAGCGCGTCACGCCAGGGGACGTTCGTCAGCTCGATCGTCACTCGCTTGTCCGAGATCTTGTGATCCGGGTTCGCGGGATCGATCACGACGATGTTGGCGCCGGATCTGGCGCGCAATTCGCTGACCACGTCCTCGAGGCTGCGGTCGGCGATGTTCAGATTGACGCGCGCGTCCAGGCTGGGGGCCTGAGCGAACGCCCCGACCGCAGTCAGGGGAACGGCAGCGAGAACCGCGGCCAGGAACTTCATGCTCTTCATCACTTGTCTTCTCCCCTGCGGGTTCAGAACCGCCGAGCGAACACGATGCCACGGAAGATGAACTCGATCTCCTCGCGACGGATGGCGAGAACGACCAGATCACGATCCAGCAGGTCGCCTTCCGAGACGGGCCTGCCATTGATCATCACGACCGGGGCACCGCCCTCGATCAGGATCACGCCTCCGACTTCGAGCTTGATCTTCTCGAAGTCCAGGACGGTGCGCGCCTCGTAGGCGAGGTCGCGCAGGCGCTCGATGAGCGGCTTGCGCAGCTGGTCGTTCTCGATCGACACCAGACGGTTGTCGATCATCGAGAACGCCTCGAGCATGAGCTTGTACTCGCCCTCCTCGCGGTGGACGACCATCGTGCGCTCGAGCTCCTTGAGCTGCGTCTCGCTCGGGCCTCGGCCCTGGTCGGACGCGGCGAGCTGCTGGTGCAGTCCGTCGAGCGGCTCCACGATCTCGGCCTGCAGGCGCGTCTGCGAGGGCACGTAGGCGATCGCCTGATCGGCCAGCACGCGGCGGACTTCCTCGTCGAGGCGTCCGAGCTGCTCCTCCATGTCCGCGCGGGTCATCATCTCGACGATGACGTTCTCGGCGGTCTTGACCTCTTCCCACTTGGCCAGCACGGCCTGCGTGCGTTCCGCCAGCGACTGGACCAGGTCCATCTGCTCCTGGACGGAGAGCATGCTGGGCGAGTCTGCGCGCACCGGCACGCGCGGGTCGATCCAGGGGTCGCGACGGCCGCGCGCACCGCGGTAAGCGTACGTCGAGAACTGGAGCGAGTTCTTGCGCCGGTCGATCTCGCCCAGCAGGAGATCGCGCTTGCGATCGTAGCCGTCGACGGTGACCGACTTCTGGTCCTTCTGCGGCTCGTAGACGAACGTCTCGACGTCGATCGAGACCTTGTGGGAGGGCACGCCTTCCTTCTCGAGGTCGCTACGGTTCGCAGCCGTCAGCCGGAAGTTCGGCACGCGCATGAAGCGCGAGTGGCTTTCGAGCAAGTCGAGGAAGTCCAGGAACTGGAACGCGTCGCCTTCCAGAGAGAGCGTGTACGCGACCTTGTCGAAGTCCGTCTTGTCGCGTTTGTTGGTCGACTCGGTCTTCTTCTTCAGGCCGGCGATGCGGACGCCGGACTCGTCGGAGAAGCGCTGCAGCGTGCGCACGAGGTTGTTGACGTCGTTGGTGTCGGGGAGGATCCCCTTCATCACCTCGGTCAGCTCGCGCAGCACGATGACCTCGCGCTCGAGCGCACTCGTGCCCTCGATCAGCTTGCGGGACTGCTCGATCCCTCCGCGCAGGGTCGCGACCTTGTCGCGCGACTCCACGATCGTGCCGTGTTGCCAATAGAGGAGCGCACCCAGGCCGAGAGCAGCCAACGTGCCCCCGCCGAGGACTCCGATCCAGAGACGACGCTCGTGCTTCACTGCTTCGCCTCCGTCTTGGCGCCCGATTCGGTCGCGGCCTTGGGATCAGCGGCGGGCTTCTTCGCCGCGTCCTTGCCGTCCTTGGGCTTCGCGTCCTTGGCGTTCTTCTTGTCCTTGCCCAGGCGTTCTTCGGTGGTCTTCAGCGTGAGGGACAGCGGGAAGGACCACGCGACCGGCGGCATGAGCGTCTCGTCGACGTTCGTCTGCGAGCCTTCGGGCGGCGCCGGCGGCTGGAAGTCGCCGATGAACTGCGACATTTCGAGGTCCTCGAGGAAGTTCGCGACCTGCGCGAACTTGTCCGAGCCCGAGTGCCCGTTGGCGCGCACGGAGCCGGGGATCTTGGCCTTGGGGTCCATGCTCTGGCTGACCTGCAGGTCGTCGAGCCACACCAGGTGACGCTGGCCGTTTTGGCCGCGGTTCACCACGTCGATCAGCTCGTCGAGCTTCTTGGTCCAGGAGACGCGGCTCGTGGTGATCGAGGCCAGCGTGTCCTCGCGCGTCTTGTACTGCTTGGATTCGGACTCGAGCGACCGGTGGTAGTTCACCTGCGGCGTGAGCCCGTCCATGTCGGTCTGGAGCGAGGCGGCCTCGCTCTCGATCTCGGCCTGGATGCCCATGCGTTGCCAGGCCCACCAGGTGAGCAGGCCCGAGTTCAGCGTGACGGCGGCCGCCAGAGCGAACACCAGCTTGAGAGGCGTGCGCGCCTTCTTGCGGTGCTCGACGGGGAGTAGGTTGATCCGGATCATGAGTTGCGCACCCGCGAAGCGAGTCCCACGGCGACCACGAGCGTCGGAGCCCAGGCTTCGAGTTCCTCGACGTCCACGCGGCTGGCGTCGACGCGCAGGCCCTCCAAGGGGTTCCAAGTGCGGGCCTTGCGACCCGTCGACTGTTCGATGTGCTGCGCGGCGCCGGGCGCCAGGACGCCACCGCCGGAAAGCAGGATCTCCTCGACCTGCACGCCCTCGTGGTGTTCGACGTAGTCGATGCTGAGCGACAGCTCGCCGACCAGGTCTTCCAGGACCGGCTGGATCGCCGTGTTGATCTCGAGCTCGTGCGCCTCGCTGGCGCGCTTGATGGCCTCGGCCTCGAAGTTCTCGATCGACATAGCGCGGGCGACAGCCTGCGTCATGTCCGCGCCGCCGATGTTGATCTCGCGGCTGAAGCACGTCTCGCCGCCGCAGATGACGTTGATCGACGTGCGCGTCGCGCCCACGTCGACCAGCGCGATCGCGGTGCGCGGGGCGCCCGGCTCGACTTCCTCGACCGGCAGGCCGCACAGCTCCCAGGCGTTGGCCAGCGCGAACAGGTCGACGTCGATCGCGACCACGTTCAGGCCCTGGCCGGAGATGAGTTGCATGCGCTCCTGGATCGCTTGCGTCTTGCAGGCCGCCAGCAGCACGTTCTGCTGCTCGCCGTCCTTGCCCTTCGACGATTCACCCGAGGCGGGCGCGCGCTTGAGCGGCTGCAGGTCGAGCTGCACTTCGTCCAGCTCGAACGGCAGGTACTTGTCCGTCTCGAAGCGGATGGCTTGGCGCAGCTCGGCCTCCGACATCTTCGGCATCGAGACGTAGCGCACGACCACGGACTGGCCGGAGACGGCCGTTACGACCTTCTTCGACTTGAAGCGACCACCCTGGAAGCAGGCGGCCACCGCGTCGGCGACGCTGCCGCCGGGCGGGATCTCGTGACGGGCGAAGCCGGTCACAACGGGTTCGGGACCTTCGAGAGTCAGCTCGATCGCTTTCACGACGGAGCTGCCCAGGTCCAACCCGACGAGGCTCTTCTGTCTGCGGAACACGGACACGCGTTCTTCCCCCGACCACCGAGGTGACCCGAGGGGCGCCCGGTCCACTTGGACGTCGGGGAAGCGCCACCCTGGCCGGCCATCGGGATCGACCTGCCCCGCCTCCCGGGTTTAGGTCCGAGTGAAGAAAACGTCGGGCAGGTCTCGCCGTCCGTGCCCTGGGACGGGTGGTGCGAATCGCTTTCCGGCGCGACGCCCGGCGCCGACCGGATCGGGCCAGGAAGCCGTTCGGTTTCCCGGCGCTCCGGCGTCAGAGACTGAGAAGAATTCGAAGTCTCTCGCGCCGCGGAGCGGCGCCACCAGGATCGGAGAGGCCGTACGATCGATTTTTTCTCGGCCCCTCAGAGCCTGTGAAGAATTCACGGGCTCTCTCGCCGCGAAGCGGCGACAACTGCATCAGAGAGCCCGTACGCTCGATTTCTTCACGGCTCTCAGGTCATCTCGCCGAAGCCATCCTCGACCAGCACGGTCACGCGCCGGACGAGCTCCTCGGCATCCGCGCCCTCGGCCCGGAAGGTCAGGGTCGACTCGCACGGCGCGCACAGGGTCATCAGCTCGAGGATGCTGCGGCCGTCGACCTCGAGGTCGCCGCAGGCGACGCGCAGTGGGCTCTGGAAGCGCTGTGCCAGCGTGGCGATGGCGTGGCACGGTCGGGCGTGGAGCCCGGCCGGGTTGGGCAGCCGCACGGCGCGCACGATCGGGGGCAAGTCCTGTTTCCTCCGGAAGCGGATCGGAACGTCGAGCCGGATGGCGCGACGCGGGCGCCTCAGACCGCGGACTTCTCCTTGAGGAGGTCGATCAGCTCGGTCTTCGTGCGCACGCGCATCGCGAAGCGCCGGAAATCCCCGTCGCGCGAGAGGCGCGCGATCCAGCGCATCATCTCGAGATGCCGCTCGGGATCGTGCGCGTCCCCACCCTTCTCGGGCCGCAGGACGGTGAACACGACGTGCACCGGCTGCGAGTCGACCGCGGCCCATTCGAGGCCGCCGGGGTGGATCGCCAGGCTGCAGATGGCGCGCTCCAGGCCCTTCACCTTGACGTGCGGGACCGCGACGTTCGAGCCGACGCCGGTCGAGCCCAGCTTCTCGCGCTCGGTCAGGGCCTTGAGGGTCTCGGCCTGGGTGGCGGCGTCGAACGCGCCGGCTTCGAGCAGGAGGTCGGTGACCTCGGCCAGCGCGGCTTCCTTGGTCAGGGCCGTCAGCTTGGTCGTGCAGTGCTTGGTCTTGAACTGCTTCCAGAAATCCATGGGTATCCCGGGTTCGAGCGCGAAGAGGATAGCAGGAAGAGTCGCGGGCGGAGCCGCGCAAGGGCAGCTCTCCGCCCGCGCTGTCCCTATGGGATCGGAACGGAGCGGATCCTTGACCTTTCGCGCGGATCAGAACCGATCCGAACCTCGCGCTCTCGTGCGCATCAGGCCGGAACCGAACCGCGCGCTCTGGCGCGGATCAGAACCGAACCGGGCCGCACGCGCTGGCGCGGATCAGACCGGAAACGAACCGCGTGCTCTCGCGAGGATCAGACCGGAACCGAACCGTTCTAGTGGTTCCGCGCCTGACGGCGCTTCACTGACGCCGCCGGTCGATGAGCCGGTCGTGGTCGCGCTTCAGCAGGCGTTCCATGCGCTCGGTGGCTTCGTCCAGGGCGGCCCCGAAATCGTCGCGGCGGGCGTCGACGACCAGGACCGCGCCGTGACCGACGTTCGCCACGAATTCAACGCGGTGGTCCGCGCGTTGGCGCTCGAGCATGGCGCGCAGGGAGACGATGTGGTTGTGGAACCTTCCGAGATGCTTCAGCTTGGCATCGACCGTGTCTCGAATGATCGCCGGGTAATCATGGTGAAGGATGGAAACCAACGTCTGCATGAGAGGTTCCTCGGCGGACGGCGCCGCCTCGTCGCACGCGGACCACGGCCGGATCCTGGGCCGTCCTCATCGAGCGCCGCGTCGGCCCGGGACGTCCCACCGCGCGGCGAACTTCGCCATGCGCGGGGCAGGAGACGGATCCCGACATCCAGGCCACGACTCCAGCGTGGACCGCGAGGACGGATCGGTCAAGGGTCCCCCACACCCATTCGCTCTCGGCCCGCGGCCCGACGCGAGGCGAGCCGATTTTCCCCACTCGCCGAAGTGCCGTGCCGAGGCCGTGCTGCACGCGTTCGTGGAGAAACCCGAGGCTGTCAAGCCCGGGTCGTGCGGCCGGTGAAAGCGCGGTCGGGATACTGCACCGAGAGCAGGTACAGCCCGCCCGCGGGCGCCGTGGGTCCGGCGTCGTCGCGCCGCCCGCTGGCGAGCGCGCGCTCGATGGCGCCCTCGTCCAGCTTGCCGCGGCCCACGTCGATCAGCGTCCCCGCGATCGTGCGCACCATGTTGTAGAGGAATCCGTCGCCCTGGACGACGAACCAGAACCGCTCCCGGCGCGCTACGCAGCGCAGATGCTGGATCGTGCGGACGGTCGTCGAGCGCGGCGAGCCCGTGTTGCCGAACGCGGCGAAGTCGTGCCGGCCGATCAACGCACGACCCGCGCGTCGCATGCGCGCGGCGTCGAGCGGCCAGGGCGTCCAGGCCTGGTGCGCGCGTCCGAACGGCGGCGCGAAGCGCGACGTCGCGATCTGGTACGCGTAGCGTTTCGACGTCGCGTGGAAGCGCGCGTGGAACGCGTCGTCGCAGGTCTCGGCCTCGCGCACGACGACGCCCTCGGGCAGGTACGCGTTCAGCGCGTGGCGCAGGCGATCGTCGGTGAGGCGCGTGTCGAGGTGCAGGCTCGCGACCTGGCCCAAGGCGTGCACGCCGGTGTCGGTGCGGCCCGAGCCGTGCACCGTCGTGCGCCGGCCCGTCGCCGCCAGCACGGCCTCCTCCAGCGACTGCTGCACCGAATCGAAGCCGTCCTGACGCTGCCAGCCGAAGAAGCGCGACCCGTCGTAGGCGATCAGCAGGCGGATGTTGCGCACGCGCCTACGCCGGCCTGCGCCGGATGGGCCTCCGCCCCGTCAGCGCGTCCTCGAGGACGCCGCGGTGCATGTACTCGAGCGCCGCGCCCGACGGCACGCCGCGCGCGATGCGCGTGACGACCGGCCGCGGCTCGGCCAGCGCCTCGATCGCGTCGAGCACGAGCAGCGCGGTGGCCTCGCCTTCCGCGTCCGGGTCCGTGGCCAGCACGACCTCGCGGATCCCGCCGGCCTTCACGCGCGCCACCAGCTTCTTCAGCGTCAAATGCCGCTCTTCCGTGCCGTCGGCCGGGTTGTACGCACCGAACAGCACGTGGTAGCGGCCGCGGAACGCGCCCGAGCGTTCGAAGGCCTCGACATGGCGCGGCTCTTCGACGACGCACACGAGTGCGGCGTCGCGCTCCGGATCGGAGCAGATCGAGCACGGGTCCGTGGCGCTGATGTTCGCGCAGGTCGAGCAGCGGCGCGTCTCCTCGAGCGCGCGCACGATCGCGCCCGCCAGCTGGCGCGCCTCGGGATCGCGCAGAACGTGGAACGCCAGCCGTTCCGCGCTGCGCCGGCCGATGCCGGGGTAGCGCTCGAAGGCGAGCACCAGCGCTTCGAGGGGTTCGGGGTAGGCCACGAAATCGTCAGGACGCGTTCCGGCTCATCGGGATCCGGGTGGTAGGAGCCTGGCTCCGTACGATCACAGCCCGGGGAGCGGCAGGCCGCCCATCACCTTGCCCAGGCGCTCGTCGCGCATCTTCGTCGCGCGCGCCTGCGCGTCGCGCAGGGCGAAGAGCACCATCTCCTCCAGCAGGCGCACGTCGGCGGTCGCCTCGGGCTGGATCGAGATCTTCGCGATCGAGCCCTCGCCGTCGACCTCGACGCGCACGGCGCCGCCGGCGCTGCCCTCGATGCGCGCCTTCTTGAGCTCCTCGCGCGCGCGGTCGATCTCGCGCTGCATCTGCTGGGCCTGCTTGAGCAGGTTGCCCATCTCGCCGAACGTGCCGCTCATGCGTCGTCCTCGACCCGGCCCTGGAAGAGCTCCGCCACCTTGCCCGTGTACGCGTCGCGCGCCTTGCGCGCGATCGACTGGTCCTCGAGGACGACCTGCACGGGCGTGCCGAGGACCGCGCCGAACACCGTCTGGCATTGGCGCTGATTGTGCGCGTCCGAGATCGCGACGCGCTCGGCCTCGCGCAGGTTCGAGAGCTGGACCAGCGCGCGGCCGTTCGAAAGGTCGGTCAGCTTGCCGCGCGCACGCAGCGTGTCCGACAGCGTGCTCGACGTCTTGCTCAGCGCCTCGAGGAAGCGCTCCCAGGCGTCGGCGTTCCCGGCGATCCGCA
>Ga0163152_10005529_pt1 | contig 14787 bp, 12 predicted proteins | sample OliLakLV19MP8IB2_FD_148635 | JGI IMG/M metagenome (GOLD analysis project Ga0163152, IMG submission 148635) | Freshwater microbial mat bacterial communities from Lake Vanda, McMurdo Dry Valleys, Antarctica - Oligotrophic Lake LV.19.MP8.IB-2 | ecosystem: Environmental > Aquatic > Freshwater >... | reverse complement strand
GAGCTTGTCGGCCGCGGCGATGAGCTCCCAGATGGCATTGAGCGCATCGGCCTGTTGGTAGGCTTCAAAGTGCGCCTCGACCTTGGCGGGCAACGCTATGGCTTTGTCGGCAAGTGCGCGCTCCTCCGGTGTGAGCGAGGCTTCGTCGATGGCAGGCAAACGCCTGTCAAAATACTTTTCCACCATGGCAAACGTGCGCGACGCGAGATTGCCGAGGCCATTGGCGAGATCGGCGTTGTAGCGCTCAAGAAATCCGCGGAAACCGAGATCGAGATCCTCGCCCAGATTCACGGCGCGCATGATGCAGTTCACGAACGCATCGCGACCGTACTCCTTGAGGTCAGCGGGCGTGATGACGTTGCCAAGGCTTTTGCTCATCTTGTGGCCGCCGGAGAGGATCCATCCCGTCACCATCAACCTTGGCAGCGGCGCTTCGCACGCGAGCAGCATCGCAGGCCAATAGATGGCGTGGAATTTGAGGATGTCCTTTCCGACGATATGCGTGGCACCCTTCCACATCAGGCTGGTTTTTGCCTCGTCGATGCCGCCAATCCCCGACACGTAATTCGACAGCGCATCGAACCAGACGTACGCCACGTGCTGTGTGTCAAAAGGCAGCTCAATGCCCCACTGTGTGCGCGTCTTTGGGCGCGAGATCGACAGATCGCCTTCGAGCGCATCGCACAGACCGAGCACTTCGTTTACGTAACGCTCCTGCGCCACGAGTTCACCGGCCTTGAGGCGCCGAACGATTTCGGGAATGTATTTGCTCGTCTTGAAGTAGTAGTTTCCTTCTCGGCGCAGCTCGGTTTTCTTTTTGTGGATGAGGCATGTGAACTCCTCATCCATCTCTTTGGGAGTGAGGAAAGCTTCGCAGCTCACGCAGTAATGGCCTTCGTGCTCGCCGTAGTAGATGTCGCCCTTGTCATGGCAGATCTGCAGCGTGCGACGCACATTGGCCTTGTGCTCTTCCGACGTGGTGCGCATGAAGATGTCGTACTTGAGGTCATACTCCGAAAACGTGTTCTTCCAAGTGAGCGCGTAATCGTCGACGGCCTGCTGCGGCGTTTTTCCATTGGCTGCTGCAGCCTGTTCTATTTTTTCGCCGTGCTCGTCGAGGCCCGTGAGTCTGAGCGTGTCAGCGCCACGCAGGTGCCAGTGGTTGCGGAACAGGTTGAGCACCACGTTGGCGTACAGCGATCCCGCATGCGCTTCGCCAGACGCGTAGTAAATGGGGGTGGTGTAGTAGCGCGGTTCGGGAAGAGTCATCTTGCGGATTCCTTCTCAAGTTGAGTCCAGAGCGCGACCGGCAACCCTACGCTTGCAAGGAAACGCGCGTGCATCTCCTTGGCGGCGGGGCTCTCGCGGTTCGCTGCGTTCAATGCGTGCGATGCGCGTCGTGCGTTCGAGCCGGGCAATTCTTTCCACCAGGCCTGGCCGGAAGGAAAGCCACCCTGCGCTTCCCCGCGCGCTTTCAGCGATTCGAGCGCCTTGGTAAAGTAACGGAGAAGAACGCGGGTCTCGGCGGCGAGTTCGAAGGCGCGCATTCGTCCGTCCACCTCCGTGAGCGCGCTGACGGCGACTCCCAATGCGTTCCACTGGGCAGCCGCTTCCACGGCTTCGTTCCACGCGCCAGCCTCCCTCTCCGCCGCCATCTGTGCGGTCTGTCGCAGCACTCTAACGGCGCAACGCGCGTCAATGGCGTCTTCGAACACGCATCCAAAGCGCACACCTGGGCCAAGGCCGGGCGCGCGCGCGATCACCTTGTCCCAATCGAGCGATTCAATGGTGAGCCCAGTGCGTTCCGTGGCGATGCGAAACGCGCGATCGTTTTCTGGCTCCGCTTCGCGCACGCCTTCGAACAGGTCGGTGTCGACCGCGTACCATTCGCGGCGAGGCGGGGAAGCGGCGGGTGAATCGCACACGTAGAGACTTTCAAAACCCTCGGGAACCTGCGGAAGAGGCTGCGTGCCGGCAGCGGGGAGGACATCAGTTGCCTTGCCGGTGCGGATATCGAGCCGCGAAAGTTTGGGAGGGGTGTAAACGCCTTCGTAAACGAACGAAACTCCCGGGTCCGCCGAAGGGAGAACGAACTTCGCATCCCCGAGAGCCGGAAAGAGCACGCTTTTTTGTGCGGGGTCCACGCACACGATTTTTGATTCGTAGGCGCCCAATGGAAACCGCACATCGGCGAGCGATCGTGAAAGGTAACAGGCGGTGCTTTCGTTCGGACCTACGCGCATCACTTCGAGCGCACCCTCACGGCGCGATCCAAGAGCCACACAATGTTGAGCCGCGGCGCGGGTTTCGTGCTCGGAAAACGGATCGCACTGAAATCCTGTGCGAGGCGTGGTCAGGCCCTTGAGAGCCGCAAGGCATTGCAGTCCGCCAGTCCAGGCCATGAGCAATCCTGTTTCCATTTCGGCCGGCGTGCCGACGAGTGCATGCGCGAAACGGGCGCTGGCGGCGGTCTTGAACATCTGGAAACTCTGGGGATCCGGCAATGCCGAGGCTTTCACGAACGGTGCTGTTTCAAGAGCCGCGCGCGGCACGTGCGTTCCGATGATCTCGGCCCAGGCGAACTTTCCTCCGTCCGCTTCTCCCGCGAAAAAACCTGCGCGCCCGAAGTTCACGAAAGCGAACCGCGCCGGTGAAAACGGCGGGCGTTTGAAAGGAAATCCGCCATTGCCGGTTGCGTGAAGCCCCCAGGCGATGGTCTGCCAACCACTCTGATGAAGGTTTGGCGTAGCGTTTTCATTGCGAGCAGCCGATTGGAACGCCTGCACAAAGGAAGGGAATGCGGGTGGAACGGCGGTGGGCGCAAGCGACCAGAGCGCGTGGTACGCAGCGGCTCCCGCCGCTCCGAGTGCGCCCAGTGGGACGATTGAGGAGGGCATGGCACGGGCCTCCAGATAAAAGCATGGCGGCGTGTTCAATAAAGACACGCCGCCAGGGGAAACGAATGGAACCGTCGCAAAAACTTCAGCCGCGCGGGTGCGCCGCGCGATAGATTTCTTTTTCGCGCAGGCGATCGATGGACTGCTGGAGGCCGGCGATGGCGTCAGCGGACTTGATGCCAACTTTTCCGGCTGCAATTTCACGCAGGGCCGTGACGGCCTCTTTGTTCTTGCACTCGATAAGCGGGTCGCTTCCCTTTTGGAGCTGGCGCATTCGACGAGCCGCGAGCATCACGACCGCAAAGCGGTTTGGGATACGGTCGAGGCAGTCCTGAATGGAAATACGGGCCATGGAAGCGCTCCTTCGCGAACAAACGCGTGCGGGACTGGTAGGACAACTTCGAGAGCTAACAAGCGCCGGCGCCTTGTGTCAAGCGCAGGCCGATGGGTATCATAACGGAAAACCGAACGAAGAGGCGATGCCATGTCCGTTTTCTCAACACTCCTCCCTGTCTCCACCCCTAGCCTCCCCTCCAGGGGGAATGGGCTGGTGCTCGCTCTCCTCTGCCTCAGCATGCCGGTCGCCGGTTGCACGCTCTGGGGTTCAAGCGAGACCTTTGCCGCCACGCCCGCGGATGTCCTTGTGGTTGGCCTCGACAACAAGCCGAAGTCTGGCGACCCAAGGCTTATCGGCACCGATGCCAACAGCCAGTACCTCGAGGAGCTGCGCTTCCTCCCACTTGTGAGCTTCGACCCCGCCGGTGCGCTGCGTTTCGTCCTTGCGGAGTCGGTGACGCCCGAAGGCAAACTTGGGTTCAAGGTGAACCTGCGCAAGGGCATCAAGACCGCCAGCGGCAAGGAAATCACGGCTGATGACGTGGTGGCGAACTACCAGTTCCAACTCACGGGGAGGCCGAATCTGCCGCCCTCACCCCGCAAGGGTGCTTTCGAGAGCGTCAAGGAGGTGAAAAAGGCCGGCACCTATGAAGTCCTATTCACCCTGAAAGAACCCGATGCCGCGTTCGTCACGAATCTGGTCATCGGCACTCTGCCAAAGGAAGCTCTCGACGCCGCGCCCGAGGATCTCGTGGGAAAGGGCTACGAAAGCGGCCCCTATGTCCTCGAAAAAGCCACTGACACCGAGTGGGTTCTGGCCCGCAACGCGAAGTATGGCGCAGCTCCGTTTGGCGGCAAGATGCCCGCCATCGACAAGGTCGCGTTTCGCATCATCACCGACAACAACACGCGCTACGCCGCGCTCATGAAGGGTGATCTCGATCTGGTGCAAAACAACCTTGACGCCGACAAGGTCGTGGAGATCCAAAAAAAGGAAACGGCGCGTTTCGACGTGTCCACACGCACATCGCAGAGCACCACGTTCCTGGCATTCAATTTCAAGGAGGCGCGATTCCAGAATCCCGACGTGCGCACGGCCATCGCCAAGGGCATCAACCGCGACGAGATTCTGCAGTACGTGTTGCAGGGGCTCGGCACCAAGGCGTCAAGCATGTTCCCTGCGGGAGTCCCCTCGCACATAGAGATTCCCGACACGGCCTACGATCCGACCGAAGCTATGGCGCTCCTCGACAAGGCGGGCCTGCGGGATCCCGATGGAAAAGGACCCCAGTCACGCTTCTCGTTCAAGCTCAAGGTGCCAACGAACAAGGAGCGCATCGCCGTGGCGAAAGCCATTGCGGGCCAACTCAAACGCATAGGAATCGACGTGCAGATCGAGAGCCTGGAGTTCTCCACGTTTTCGAAACAACTCGCTGATGGTCTCGTGTCCGCGTGGATCGCGCCTTGGACCGGGTACAAGGATGGCGATCACCTGCGCTTCGTGTTCCATTCGAAACAGGTTCCGCCCTTTGGCGGCAATCGCGGATTCTACGCCAATCCAAAGGTCGACGTCCTGCTTGAAAAGGCCAAGGTGACCCTCGATCCGGCCGCGCGCGTGCCATTGTACGCGGAGGCGCAGCGCCTGCTTTCTGACGATAGGCCATACGTGTATCTTTGGTATAAGCTCGGAACCGTGGTGTCGGCCAAGGGTGTCAAGGGTTTCGTGCCCTCATCGGACGGACGTTACGTTTCGCTGACCGAAGTCACCAAGTCCTCGAAGTAACGCATAGCAACGCAAAATGGGCGCCGCGTCGCGCCACGGGGCTCGTTGATGGTGGGTATGGTGTTGCGTCGTCTGGTGCAGCTCGTTCCGGTGCTGCTCGGCATCGTGACCATCGTGTTTTTCCTGCAGCGGTTCATTCCCGGCAGTCCCGCCGACGCCGTGCTCGGTGTGGACGCGCCCGCATCGGCACGTGCGGAATGGCTCGCGAAATACGGTTTCGACAAGCCGGTGCTCACGCAGTACGTTTCCTATGTGGCGAACCTCGTGCAAGGAGATTTCGGAAATACGTTTTCGAATTACACGCCCGTTTTCGACATCATCAAGCCTAGGCTCAAGGAAACGGCGAAGCTCGCCACCACGGCCTTCGCTTTTTCGGTGCTGTTCGCCACGTTCATCGGTCTTGTGTCGGCCGCACGCGTCGGGCGCTTTGCCGACAAGGCGTCGGCCATTGTTTCGCTCCTTGCCATCTCGGCTCCCTCGTTCATCGTGGGGCCGGTGCTCATGTGGATCTTCTCAGTGAAGCTCGATTGGTTTCCGCTCACCGGCAACGAGACGGCGCTGAGTTACGTCCTCCCGACGGTGACGCTGGGGGCCGCGCTTGCGGCGCTCACGAGCCGCATGGTGCGCAGCGGGCTCGTGGACGTTCTTTCGGAAGACTATATCCGCACGGCGCGCAGCAAAGGCCTTTCCAGTTGGAAGGTTCTGACGCGCCATGCACTTCGCAACGCCTTCCTGCCCGCGCTCACAATTCTGGGCATGCAGCTCGGAGTTCTGCTCTCGGGCGCCGTGATAACGGAACAGATATTTTCGTGGCCTGGCCTTGGCAGCCTCACCGTGGAAGCGGTTCAATCGCGCGAATACAATCTTGTGTCAGCCTGCGTTCTCGTGATGGCCACGGTGTATGTGCTGAGCAATTTCGTGGTGGACATTCTCTACCGCGTCCTCGATCCACGGGTGCGCCTGCAATGAACGCTCTACGCCGCTTTCACAAACTGTTGCTGCGCGATCGGTTCGCATTCGGTGCGGGTATCATGCTCCTCGGGTGGCTGTTTGTGGCGCTCGCGCCGCAGTTCATGCCCGCGCTCCGCGAGATTCCCATGGAGCTGTCCGCACGCATGCAGCCACCCTCCAAAGATTTTTGGCTGGGTGTGGATGGCAACGGCAACAGCGTGGCGCTTCTTATCATGAACGGCGCGCGCACAAGCCTCGTTGTGAGCCTTTTCACCGTGAGCGCCTCTCTCCTTCTCGGAATCCCGCTGGGCGCGGCCGCTGGCTTTTTTGGCGGCAAGGTGGACATACTCATCTCGCGCGTCATCGACATTATTCTTGCCTTTCCCCCGCTCATTCTGCCCATCGCCATCACGGCTTTCTTTGGTGGCGGCCTGTTCAACGTCGTCATGGCGCTTTCGCTGACGGGATGGGTGAGCTATGCGCGCCTTGTCCGCGGACAGTTCCTGTCGCTCAAAGAACGGGAGTTCGTGACGGCGGCGCGTTCGCTTGGCGCGGGCAATGTGCGCCTCATGTTCTCACACATCCTTCCCAACACCCTCTCGCCGCTCGCTGTCCAGGCCACGTTTTCGCTCGCAGGCGTCATCATCGCAGAGGCGGGTCTTTCGTTCCTCGGGCTCGGCGTGGGGCAACAGCATGTGAGCTGGGGCGGCTTGCTGAACGACGCCCGGAGCTCGCTCACGGAAGCGCCTTTTCTGGCCTTTTTTCCCGCTCTCGCTCTGTTCTCTGTCGTCGCTTCGCTCAATTTTTTAGGCGAGGCACTGCGCCTCGCCTTCGATCCAAAATCCCTCACGCAAGCGGGCCGTGCCTGAGGGAGCGTCGCACGCCGCCCCCGTCGTGGCCTGTTACTTCAGCGCCACCTCAATCTTGCGTGGCTTGAGTGCCTCGGCCTTGGGGATGTGCACCCGCACCACGCCCTGGTCGATGCCAGCGGTGATGCCTCCCGCGTCGAGTTCCTTGCTGAGTGTGAAGCTGCGCGCATACCGATCGCCCGAAAGGTCGGAGTACACGGCCGTATAGTTTTTCGGGAGTGAATTGCGCACGCGCCCTTCAAGAAACAGCACATCGCCTTCGAGCTGCACCGACAGCGCGTCACGCGGGACGCCAGGCATGTCGGCGAGCAAAGTGATGCCGCTCTCGTCCTCGAAAATGTCGACCGCGGGAAGAAGCGCACGTGATTCACCCTCACTTGCTTGTGCGCTTGTACGGGTCTGATTCTGCATCTGCTGTTGAGCCTGAGATTGATAGAGTTCGTTGCTCACGGATATGCCTCCTGAATTTCGTTTCGTCGGATTCAGCGCGCGTTGATTTCGATGCGGCGAGGTTTTTCTTCGGGCCTCTTGCCCACCAGTACCGTCAGGACACCATCCTCGTACGAGGCGTGGACCTGGCCTGGGTCGACGCTGTCAGGCAGCGTCACGAGGCGGCTGAAGCGCCCGCCGTTACGTTCGTTGCGAAACACCGTGACGCGCTTCTGCAATGCCGCTTCCTCACTGTGGCGCGGCTTGTGGATGGCGCCTACGCGAAGCAGGTTGCCCTGAATGGTTACGTCGATGCTCTTTTCGTCAAGACCGGGTGCGAACACCTGCAAACGCACGTCCTCGGGCGTCTCGCCAATGCTCACGGGCGGCGCGCCCACTCCCCAGGCGTTGCGGATGCCCGCGCGTGGCTGCGGAGTGGCAAAGAACGAGTCCACTTCGCGACGGAAATTTTGCATGTCATTGAACAGTGAGCTAACCAATGTGTATGTCATTTCACTTTCTCCTCGTGAGTCCTCTTGCCGGGACGAGCGGAAAACTAAGCAGGGCTTCCAAGCCGTCAAGGGGTGCTCGTGGGCGCGCAGGAAACTAAGGGAACAGTGGCGAAAGAGGTGCTCGTGCCAGTGTCTATTGGCGAGCTTCTTGACAAGATCACCATCCTGCAAATCAAGAGCGAGCGGATTCCTGACGCTGCCAAGCTCGTCAACATCCGCAAGGAGCTCGACGCCCTGGTGGCGACTTGCACGAAGTACGATATCCCGGTGTCGCATCCCCTCGTGCTGGACCTTCGGCAGATCAACGAATCCTTGTGGGAGGTGGAAGATCTTCTGCGCGACAAGGAGCATGCCAAGGAGTTTGACGAGGCCTTTGTGAAGCTCGCGCGCGATGTTTACTTTACCAATGACAGGCGCGCGGCCGTGAAGCGCGCGCTCAATCTGGAACTCGGCTCCGGGTACGTGGAAGAGAAGAGTTACAGGCCCTATAGCTGAGGCGTCCGTGACCGACACTCGCACCGCGTGGGTGAGCTGGGAAAAATTGTTGCCCGAGCAGGCCCGCACGGGCGCACTCAAGCCCTCGCTGGATTCACTCCTGCGTTCGCTGGTGGACGGCCTGAAGGCGGTCATGGGGAGTTCGCATCCCCTGTTCTCGCCCGAAGCGCTGGGACCCGACGGCTATGCATGCGCGTATTGCGTGGCGTGCCAGTACGATGGCAATCCGCGCGCTATCCTTGCCGCCACTCTCGGGGTTGCGGAACGAATCAAGGCACAGCTTTCGTTGCTGGAAAAGGATCAAGCCGGCGCCGAAGCCCCACGGGACGATGCCGAAACCACGACGCTCGCTCTGCTTTTCGAGATCGCTTTTTATCGCGGCTTTGCGCTGGCACGGCTGAACGACCACGTCAAAGACGCACATCCGTGGGCTTGCCTTCTGGAAGCGGACGTTTCACGGCTCGCGGCATTTCCGATCGCTCAAAAAGCGCTGCGCGCGGCTCAGATGAAGGCGCGAGTCGAGCAGGCCGTGCAACTCTTGAACCAAGGGCACTTCACAGCCGCGTTGGATCGTATGGAGGAAGTCCTCGAGCCAGGTGCGCTCGAGGACATCATCGTTCTCCTGCGTGCTCTGGGTGCGGCGCAGATCGCGGCTCTCGGGCTCGGCCAGCTCGCGCGCCTCCGTCTGCTTCAGGCCCGCGAAAAAAAAATAGTCGACACCGCCGGCTGCGATGTGTTCGTCAATACGCGCCTTCGGCGCGAGATCGGTATGCTCGTTTTCCTCGAGCACTCAAGCGCCGCACAGCAGCTCATCGACGAGGGGCTCGCGCGAGTGGCTGGCCGCGACGGGCTTCTGGAGGCCCTGCTGCGTCAACAGCAGGTCTATGTCCACTTGGTGAGGGGCGAGCTTGTAGTGGCGCGTGAGCGGCTCACCGAGCTGGAAGCCTCCGTGGCGGCGGGCGGCTACTCGCGTGGCACAGTGAACCTGTCGGACCTGCGCTACGAGTTGGCTTTGCGCTCACGAGAGCCGCGCGCACTGGAAGAATCCTTGCGCGAAGGTCTCGCGGACGCGCTTGCGCGTGGTGACGTGCGTGCGCAGATGAGCCACCAGATGTACATGGCCAGGTTGCTTGTCCTCACCGGGCGCTCCGATGCGGCGCGCGCCGCCATTCTGGAGGCGCTCTCCATCTGCGAACGTGAGGGCTATGGCCCGGACTTCGTGGACTGCCTGTTCCACGCCATGGGCGTGGCGCAAGCGCTAAACGACGTAAAGCTGTTTCGAGACTCCGTCCTGCGCGCTGGCAAACTTGCGCGCAAGCTTTCGTTGAAGACGAGGGCGGCATGCTTTGAGTACGTGCTCTCGCTCACCTCGCCTGCGCGCGAACGCAGCGCCCTGCCGCTTCTCGAACTCCTGCGTGAGCCCGCGGTGGCGAGCGAGGCCTGGTTCCTTCTCGACTTCTATGGCTTTCTCAAGGAAACCGCATTCGAGGTCGTTTCCGCTACGGGCGCGCACGAACGACTTTTGGAAAAAGAACTTCGCGAGAAACTTTTTGCGGGCACGGGCCTCTGGTGGTTCGAAGAGCCTTCGGTGCTCGTACGCATGCCCGGTGCGGTGGTGGCGCAACTGCCTCCAGGCTCGCTCGTGCGCGCGCTTTTCGTGGAGATCCTCGAGTCCCCCACCGGGCTCACTGTGCCGCAGGTTCACGCGCTCACATCAAATGCCCCCTACCATCCGGTCCGGCACGCGAGCAAAGTGAAGACGCTGCTGCACCGGTTGCGCACTGCGCTTGCGGACACGGGGTTGCAGCTCACCAACCCACGCGAGCATGGGACCTACGCGCTCACGGAGCGGCCGGAGTGCGTGAGGAGGCTCTTGCCGGCAGATTGGGTGACGTAACGGCGCGCTCTGCCGCGGGCGGCTTTGCATTCCACCGCGCTCTGCGCAGGTCTGGATCGACTCCAAGCGCGCGGCGCTTTACGCCCTCGAGTCCGCGCGCCACGAGCGACAGCCGCACGCTCTGCCGGTAGGGCACCACCACGTTGTCTTTGAGCAGCATCTGTTCCGCGCGTGCGAGCAAACCGGAACGTTCGGACCCGCGTGGCATCTTGCGCGCTTTTTCAATGATCGTATCGAAGGCGGCATTTGCATAACCAGTGCCGTTTGGCTCTGCGCCAGATTCAAACACTTCGAGAAATGTAAGTGCATCGTCATAGTCGGGAATCCATGAGGCCATGGCGATGTCGAAATCACCCGTGCGGATCCTTTCCGTGCGGCCGCGAAAAGGCGGCAGGTCGAGTGTCACCTTACGGCCGGTGGCGCGTTCGAGCATGCGCTGAAAGTACTCAGCCTCGGTCTTGTTGCTTTCGCTTCCCACGCCGATGAAGCGAAGAACTTTTTCGTCCTTGCCGGAAATTGGCTTCGATTTCATCATCGTTTTTTCGTTGGCACGATTTGACGTTTCGAGTGGAAACTCTGCTCTGAACGTGCGCGATAGAGTGGAGCCGAGAATGTAATCGGGAACAAGTCCGAATGCCGGTTTTGCGCCGGGCAGGCCGTGGATCTTTGTGATGTACTCGCGCCTGTCGAGTGAATCGGCCACGCGTGCGCGCAGCGCCGCATCCGCGAACAAGGCGCCGTCTCGTTGGTTGAAGAGCAGGTACCACAGCGCTCCTGCCGGAGAGGAGTCCACCGCACGGCCCTCCTTTGAGGCGAGCGAGAACGTATCGGTGTCGAGGCTCGTATCGATGTCTATCTTTCCCGTCACAAAACTTTGATAGGCAGTGACTGCGTTTCCAGACGAGTAAGGCAACACGATGCTCGCAGGGCCGATGCTGGCCGCATTCCAGTACAGTTGCGATTTTTCGAGCGCCACAGGACCGTCTTGCGTCCACGAGGACAAGCGAAAAGGCCCATTTCCCACGACACTTGCGGCGTCCATGCCGAACTTCGTGCCCCATTTTTCCACTGCGTCCCTGCGCACCGGGAAAAACACATTGAGCGAAACGAGGTCAAGAAGGAGTGCTGACGGTGAATCGAGTTCCACCCTCAAAGTCGTGGCATCGGGCGCTGAAACTCCAAGCGATTCGGGAGGGAGCTTTCGGTCGAGCACCGCGGCCGCGTTCTTGACACGTGCGGTCCGCAGGATGAACGCATATTCGCTTGCATAGGCCGGATCGGCAAAACGCTTCCACGCGTATACGAAGTCGCTGGCCTTGAGCGGAACGCCATCCTCCCAGGTCAGTCCAGGGCGCAAATGAAAAGTCACCACCGTGCCATCCTTGGAGACGGTCCAGTCTTTTGCGAGGGCCGGCACAATCGCGCCCCGCGCATCCTTTGTCGTGAGGCCTTCAAACACATGGCCAAGCCAGAATTGCGACATGCTGTCGACGGTGCGTGCCGGGTCGAATGTCGTGATGTCAGAAAGGGGCGCGAGCGCGACCTGACCCTGCAAACGGCGGGTGGTGGGGTTCTCGATATAATTGACCTTTTCTGACGCCAGTGCTGATAGCGAAATGATGGAAAAAAATACGGCCACCAACGTGCTCAATCCATTCATTTCTGAGTGGACTATTTCTTTGCCATGGCATGTTTCCATACCACCCATGCGGCAAGGATGAGTTTTTATCATGGCTGACCTCTCTTTCTTTTGTTTGATTTTCGTTTCGTTGAGGCGCATACCACATCTCCCGGAGCGCAATGTCGCTCGCGCACTCACAAGAAAAGAGCTTCGCATGAAAAATATCCTTGCCATTTATTCGCTTACCGTCTCATTGGTTGCAATCGCTGTTTCCGCATTCGCGGGGTCTGCATTGGCCGCGACGTCGAGCGCAGCCCCAGTCACGTGCGCTGCTGCGCTTTCATTCGGCTATACGCGCGACAGCGCGAGCTTCTCTATCAATGACGGTAGCGTGGCACCATCACGGCTCGACGAGCGCCTCGATGACGCGCGCAAGGCCATCCGCCTTGTGGCAAACAAAGTCGGCTGTGCGGTGAGTGAACTCGGCTTGGCGGCCAAGGGTATAAAAGCAAACGATGCGTGCGTCGAGCTCGTGCCCGGAAACAGCGCATCGGTGTCTTGCTATGTCGAAGGGACGGATGGCTACTACTTCGTCACCCGGGATATGCTGGAAAATACCACCGTGGTCTTCAACCGCTGGGATTGAGTGTCTGATCGACTGGGGCTTGGCGCCTCAGTCTTTCATTTCACTCATTTGATTGTGGCGAGGATGTCGTCGACCATTTTGGGAGACGTTGCCCGTGCAAGGCTCAACGAGGGCTGCGAGTAGTCCTTGCCGAAGCTGTTGATACCATTTGGAATAACGCCATCAAAGTTGCGGCGAGCGCGTTGATAGCTTGCAAGCATCAGAGCAAAGCGGTCGCCCGAAATTTTGTCATTTATCGGTTTCGCCTTGTCGGCATCGGCAAGCTCTGAAGGCAGGTCGAAATCGACGTTGTTGTGAATCCAGCGACTGCGTGATTGCGCAGGGTCGTTCAGCCACTCCTCCTTCACATGAAGGTTCACGAACTCCACGTTGCCATTGAGCGCTGCAAAATGGTCCTGCACCTGCTGCTCGCCTGCGGGGAGTTTTTGAAAGAACAGCTTGTAGAACTTGTCGCGGAATTTGTGCGTGATGGCGTCCCAGCCCCGTATGCTTGCGCGGATAGCACCTTCCTGAAAGCTGTTCCCCACGCCAGGCAAGGTTCCGCCCCGCACGGTTGAGTCCGACTTTGCGCTGGCCACCAAATAGTCGGCGTCCTTGCAGGCATCGAGTTGCGCGAGAGTCCCCGCGGGGACGTTCTCGCTCCAGCCACCGAAAGACACGATGCCCTCCTTTGCGTCATTCACCCCGGTGTCACGCAATGTGCCGATGATGTCGGTGGAGTTGAAGCGATTGTCGGCCGCTTCCACATCGGTGATGGAAACGGGCAGTCGGCGAAAAGGGCCCGGCTCACCTGCGCTGTAGGCGATCGCGTGTGCCACGCCGCGGCGTCCATCCTTGAGGAGGCGCTCGCCCACGGAGGACAGCTGAATTTCATTGAACGGACCCATTTCGAGCGGTTTTGCACCGAGCATGCTGCGCAGGAGGAGAACCTGGTCCGACGGGTAGGCGTAGGCGACTTCGCCTGTGCTTTTCTTTATGTAGGGCATGAAGCCCTTGCCTTGTCTGTCGAGCCGCTCGCGAAGGCCTTTGAGCTGAGTGAATAGCTCCATGCCCGGTGCGTCGTCGGCCACGTAGCCCTGATAGAGGTTGTTGAGGCCAACGCCCTCCACGAACTCCACACCACCGTTTTTTGTGACATAATGGCCCTTTCTGAACGTGGAATGGACGATCATGCCCTTGGGCATCGGCATGAACGATCCGCTCTTTGACCGGCTCAGGTAGGCGTTCCAAACGAGGCGGGGATTGGGCACCGTGAGCTTGATTTCATCCAACTTGCCGGTGAGATTTTTCGGGATGATGGAGAGCGCCGCGTTGGCTCCTTTGAGCACTCCGCGCCAGGCTTCGGTGGTATTGCTTTTCGACGCCGAATCTTGCTGGAACATGTAGAAAAGGCGCTCGGAGATCTCCTGAGACTGTTTGACGTCGGGGTCATTCGCATTGGCCGAAGCGTCGCCCGCTTTTACTGCGGCTGCTATGAGCTGCTTGAGTGACACCACTTCGGCGTCGGCAAACTCCACCCAGAGGCGGTACATTTCCTTGCGCCGCTGCTCATAGGTGGGCATCTGCACAACTTTCGAGAAATCCGCATGCGAGAAAAAGTCGGTGAGCAGCACGCCCTGGCCCACCGTGGCTTCAATGCTCACGATCTGTGCGCTATTCTCTCCGAGAAGTTCTTCTCCATAGAGCAACGTGAATGCGAAACGGACAATCGATCCAAAAAAGTCGTCCAGGTGCTGCACAGCCGGTAAGAACAGGTACGTGTTGAGGACGTCAGGCGACGAGCTGAAGACGAGCGCCGCTTTTTGCGCCTTGGAAAGGGCCTTGTTCTGGAAAACGACGTCGGTTTGCGCGTAAGTTGGATTTGAAAGCAGGCCCATGACCGCTGCGCCCACGAGTGAGCCAGAGGATCCCCCTATGGACACCACAGGTTCCACGTCACTCTCCAGGAGGGCTACGTATGTTCCTATGTGGCTTGTGAAGCGCAGGCCGTTGCCTTGGAGTCCAACGCAGGCCTTCTTTGAACCTGTGGGGGCGACGGTGCTGCTCTGCTGCGAATTGTATGCGCGAGTCTTGCACGCGTTGAGCGTGCCGAGGCCAAGAAGAGCCGCTGCGGCAAGTGCGGAAACGTTTGAAAGGAGACGAGGTGACATCGGGATAGTCCTCCGGCGCGGTTCTTGTGTTACTTTGGGTGCCAGCCGATCCTAAGGGGCCGGACACTTATTGTGATGGCGAAAGACGTCCGTCATGTTTTTGACGAATGAAAGGGTTTCCATGCGTGTGTCCGCAATCGTTTCAATCGTTGCGTGCGTGTGCCTCGCGGGCGCTGCGCCCGCGAGGCACACGCACGCAAC
>Ga0163152_10005526_pt1 | contig 14788 bp, 14 predicted proteins | sample OliLakLV19MP8IB2_FD_148635 | JGI IMG/M metagenome (GOLD analysis project Ga0163152, IMG submission 148635) | Freshwater microbial mat bacterial communities from Lake Vanda, McMurdo Dry Valleys, Antarctica - Oligotrophic Lake LV.19.MP8.IB-2 | ecosystem: Environmental > Aquatic > Freshwater >... | reverse complement strand
GGCAAGCAGGCGATCGCCTGCTTGCCCGACGAAGAGCTGTTCCCCGCGATTCGCCGGCAGGCGGACGACCCGAACGTGCGCGACGCGATCGTGCTCGTCCTTGCCCGCAGTCCGCAGGCCGAGGATGCCGAGCGTTTCGTCACGGCGCTCGATTCGTTCGAGCTGGATGTGGTGCGGAAAGCGGCGGCGGCGCTGGCGGCGCTACCAGGCGTTGAATCGGCGGCGCTCGTGTCGGCGCTTCGCGCCCTTGATCGCTCGATCCGCGACGACGAACAAGCGGCGCTGGCTGCTGCCGGCAAGTCGAACGGCAAATCGAAATCAAGCGATCGCGACGCGGCCAGCGCCGGTCGCGCGGTGCGAACGCAACTTGTCTCGCTCCTCGAACGACTAGCCGACCGTAAGTTCGAAATCGACGAAGCGGACCAGGGCGCGTCCAGCCTGACAACGCTCTACCGCCCGCTCTTCGACTGGTTCCGCGCGGCGCACCCCAGAGAATCGGCGGCGCTCGAACAATCGACGACGGTCGACCTGGCGGCGTGGCGCACGCGTTTGGCCGCCGTCGACTGGTCGGCCGGCAATTCAGAAGCGGGCCGCGCGGTGTTCGAGCGGCAGTGTTGCCATCGCTGCCATCGCGGTGGCGAGCGGCGCGGCAACGATCGGCTTGGGCCCGACCTGGCCGGCGCGGCGGCGCGGTTCAGCCGCGAGGACTTGTTCGCGGCGATCGTCGACCCCAGTCGCAACGTGGCGCCGCTTTACCACACGACGATCATCACCACGCGCGACGGCCGCGTCCTTCAAGGTTTGATCGTCTACGAATCGCCCGACGGCACGCTCCTGCAAACCGGCCCCGACACGACGGTGCGCATCACCGGCGATGAACTGGCCGGTCAGCGCGGCGGCGACGGGTCGTTAATGCCCACCGGCTTGCTTGCCAGCTTGACCGACCAGCAGCTAGCCGATCTCGACGCCTACCTGCGTTCGCTCTCTGGCGAAACCGCGGCCACTAAGCCGTGAGCTGCGCGGGCGATTTGGCCCGTAGGCGAATTCGCCTTTCCCCCTCACCCCGGTTCGACAAGCTCACCCCGGGCTAACCCTTTCCGGCCCGGGGAGAGGGGGATGAGGTGTTCGCTACGCCGCGCGGCGCAAGCCACCGCGACGCTGCTGGGCCTGCTGGCGGCGCTCTTCGATCAGCGCGAGCAGCTCGTTGCTCACGCCGGAGAGCAAAATCGCCGAATCGCGAGGGGCCAGCGAGCGGTCGAACTGTCGCTCCGTTTCGATGCGCGCCCGCACGAGCGCACCCGCCCGGGCACGCACGTAACCGCGGGCTTCAGCCGGCGACATCCACTGCACGCGCTCGGCCACCAGCGGCCAGACATCGGGCATCAGTTGCCGGGCAAACAGTAACGCCAGCTTCGGGAGTCGCTGCCCGCGACCGAACAACAACAGGTTTTGCAGGCGGACCAAGAGATTCATGGGCGCGAACTCCATTTCGCTTCGGTACCCGTCGTGCCGTCGAGGCAGGGTGCGGACGGTGCGGGTAACTCTGCCGAGAGCATCGAATGCCGGAGTGCTGTCACTTCAGTCGTAGCTTGATAGCACGCAAGCTTGCCCGAAACCCGCAGCTACCGCGCCCGAGGCACAGCCGTGCGAACCGGTTCACTTTCGCGGACCGAACGTATTGTCGGGGGGCTTCGGTTGCCGAAGATAGAATGGCCGCCGGTCGTGAGCGGCAGGATCGCGCCAGATTGCCGAGGCGGCAACTTCTACCCGAAGTACGCCCCTTGACCCAGCCCCGCGAGTTTCCGTACCCTAACGGTTCGGCAGCCGTGAGCGGGGAGCACAGCCGCGAGCCGGGAGCAGCCGGTGCGGTCGAAAACGCAGCCTGTCCGGTTGGGGAAGCAATCGAGGGGCGAACAAACACCGCTCAGGGCGTGTCACGAACAACTGCTGGCAGACGCCTGGCATTTCCGGCCAGTCTTTGCCCGCTGACTGGGGAATCGAGTCGCGGAAGCGACCAAATAAGGCGCCGTAGCCAAGAGGCTAAGGCAGCGGATTGCAAATCCGCCATCGTGGGTTCGACTCCCACCGGCGCCTCTTTACTGACACCTCGCGACAAGCCGCGTCAACTACCGACGCGGCTTTGTCTTGCGCTGGAGTGTCTCGGGGAGTTGAAGCGGTCCGCTCAGTGCCAGTCGGCGACGCCTCGCGCCCTGAAAAGTCTCCAGGAGGTACAACAGGCGGTACAACAGGAAACCGGACCGACTCACGCCGATCATCGCTTCGGCTCGCCGGGTTGAGGTCGATCGGACCATCGGTTCCTGTAGATTGCTGGGTCGCGGGCTCCGGTTTGGCAGTCGGCCCAAGATTGGGCAACGCCTCTAAGGCCACCGTCAGATCATGCAAGCGGGGCTTGGCGTACCGATCGACAGTCAGCCGGGCCGTGCTGTGCCTGGCCAGCGTCATGGCGCTCTTGAGGGAAGCGCCGCCGTTGACCAGGGCGGATATGTAGCTCACCCGCGTTGAGTGGAAGTCGGCTTTCTCGCCAGCCGCGTTTTCGTACTTGAGAAAGTCGGTTCTCTCGCGGGCGTTGCGGTCCACGTCGGTCGTGGCTTCGTCGAGCCACGCCTTGCGAGATGCCGCTAGATCGCTCCGCAGCATGCGGGCCGTGTCGAGGGGCAAGCCGGTGAGGACTGGCACGCCGACCTTGCGGCCCCGCAGCCAGTCCCGTAGGTGGGCCACTAGATCGGCCCGCAGCGGGAGGGTGTCTTGCTTGCGATGCTTGGAGTAGGCCGCGTCGAGGGTCACGGTCGGGGGAACCCTATTGAGAGCAAACGATTCCGGCGTCAGACTGCGTAGCTCGCGGGCTCGCAAGCCAGTTCCCAGTGCGAGCCGATAGGCCATCGCCCGATCCGTGCCGGGCAAATTGTGCTCAGGTCGCGTGTGCTTCGCGGTCTCCTGCAACAGCCAATTGATTTCGTCGGTCGAAAGCTCGCGACGCACGTGTCGGCGATCGGTCGCTTCATTGAATGCCGACAAGCCGGAAAGTGCATCTTCGGGCAGCCGCCGGTTGCGCCAAAGCCAGCGGGTGAAGGATTTCGCCGATCGCAGGTGGGCATTGCAAGTGCGTAGACCGCGGCCAGCCTCTCGCAGACTTCCGATGGCTGCTGACACGGCATCGCCCGTCAGTTGTGCCATTCGCTCGACTTTGGCGTGTTCGATGATGAACCGGACGTGTCGAACCGTCATGCGCACGTGTTTCGAGGTGTTCTCCCGGGCCTTCAAATCAGCCTCGAAGTCGTCGAGGTGTTCTATCAGTGGCCGGATTTGATGCAGCTCGGTGGGGTCGATCAAGCCGGCCCTCAGGCGTTCAGCTCGCCTGACCAAATCGCGCAGCATAGACCGGGCCGCCTCTTTGTCGGTGCAAAGAGGGATGCGATTTTCTTCGTTGTTTTCGTCGCGGTACTTGCCGTACCAATGTTTGGTGCGCTCGGAAACCTTTCGAGCACCAGGGGTACCTTTCTTAACTGCCCGGCCATCGGGCAGTCGATATCGAACAATCACCGGCTTGAACAGTGAGGCCATGGATAAGAGTTCCTCGCAGCAAAGTGCCCCTGTCCTGTTGGACAAACTACGGTCGGCAAGGACAGGGGCAAAGGATTGTACGGGAGCATTTCTTGTTAGCAAAACAGACAAGTCGCTTGATGTCGCTAGTTGTCGGTGAACCTCATTAGCGGCCATCTGCGGGCCTGTCGCATGTCTTGACCAGGAAGGAGTCGTCCACCTGGTCAGCAGCACGTCAAACACCGTCCTGGGAGGCCTGCGTGGCTTCGCCGGTGATCATCACCACCGGGCAGCGGCCGGGGGCTTGCTCGACGATGCGCACCAGCCCCACGGCCGCAAGTTTCTTGAGGGCGGCGTAGCCGGCTTTGCGGCCTACGCCAAACTTCGCGAAGAGCTTCGGGCACGCCGACACCTCGACACTGCCAGTTGTTTTCGCCTTGAACCAGATCGCCAGCCCTACTGAAACTGCTTTACCGGAGCACCGGCCAGCAATCTTCAGCCACCAGACTGGCACGGGGCCATGCAAAAACTCTTCGCCAGCTTTGTGGCGAGGAAGTCGCGACAGTCGGCCGCTCGGCCGAGATTTACTGTCGGGCATGCGCGACACATTGGCCGGCAGCCGATAGCTGTCAACGTCAATGGGTGCGTCGAAATCCATCTATTTATTTGAGACAAGACTATAAGACATGAGACTGTACGGGTGGCCGGTTTCGGGACACGTTCATGGTCGGTTTCGGGACAGGTGGGGTGTCCCGTATCGGGACAGGTTCGCCCTATGCGTCGATCGCATCGTCGCTGACTTCGCCGGCCGAGCCGTCGGCTAGCTCGGCCAGCAAGCCGGTTACCTTGTTCCACATTTCTTCGCCTCGCCCGTCCACGTAGCGTTCCGGGTATCGCACAACCTTCGCATCTGTGCGCAGCTCGAAACCGTTGAGCACGACGGCGGACGCTTCGCGCATTGCCGCTTCGCACTCGATAACAACCGTGTCAATGGCTTCGTAGGCTGCCTCGATCAGCAGCGCGTCGTGCACCGGCGCGCAAACCGCGATGCCCCGCTCCGTTGCCAGGCAGCACGCCAGTCGCAGCATCTCGGCCCCATTGGCTTGCATGGGGAAATTGGCCAAGCTCCGCGGATTCGCTTGCTGGCCGACATTTACACGCCAGCCGAACACGGTATGAAGCCAGCCCCGCAGCATCGCGTGGTCAACCGCCGCCGCCGACCAACGCCAGAACGTCGGATACGTCTGCCGATGCAATCGCAGCAACTCGCGGGCGTGCGCCGGCGACAACCCGAGCGATTGCCCTAGCGACTGTTCGCCCATGCCGAATAGAACAGCCAGCGCACAGACCTTGAACCGGTCCCGCTCGGCCTTGTGGGTTTCCTTCGTTGCGTCGGCCGGCACAGCGCCGGCCTGCTTGGCGAACGCTAGATATGGGTCGCCCGACGCGTAGGCCGCGAGCATGTTGGCATCGCCCGAAAGCGCCGCCGCGATGCCGAATTCTTGCTGGCACCAATCGAGATATGCCACGGCTCGGCCGGCCGCCGGCCTTATCAAGCCGCGCAGCCAGGTCGAGGGGCCAAAGATGAATCGCGAATTGCTCGGCTGATTGCGCCCCGTCTTGCTACGGAACGCCGACAGCAGGCAACGATTTCGGCCGTCACTCCCCACTGCCAAGTCATTTAGCCGCATCCCACTTAGCGTGTGACGTAGTTCACGCAGCGTAGACACTGCAGGGTATGTTTTAGCCATCATCCGGAAGGTGTTGTCGTCGAGGGCCAGCGCTCCAGATGGCAGCCGTGGCCAAGGAATGTTTGTGCGCGTGAGCCAGTCCGCAAAGCGCTGCGACGAAAATGAATAGCCCCGCGCATTTTGGACATAGACGCCGTAGTCGCCATCAACCGCGACCACTAGTTGGTCCCGGATCGTATTCCAATTTAACTTCAGTGCGTTGAAGGTCTCCATGTCGATCGGCACGCCGGTCGACTCGATGCGGGCCACCGCCGCCATGTAGCGACCTCGCAATAGTGCCCGCGGTAGGTCGATCGTCGCCAGCATCACCGGCAGTAAGCGACCTAAGGCTGCCACGTCCTCCTCGCAATAGTCAAGCAAGTCGGCCCGCTCACCGGCAGTGAACGGGCCGCCTCGCATAGCCAGCGCCCGCATCGACACTTTCTCGGCCGCGTCGAGCGCTGGCAGCCCGTGGTACGTCAGCGCCCCGAGCAAACCGCGGCCGCATGGCGTAATGAGCCCCGACGTGAGACAAGAAAACTCCGCGAACAAATCGAGCATGCGAGCTGGCATTGACCAGCCGAGCGCTAAGTGGCAACCCAACTCGGCCGAGCCGTAATAGGTCACAATAAGCGATTGCGGCCCCAGTGGGATGGGAGGTCCCGCCAGGGCGCGCAATTCGTCGACCCACAACCGCAACGTGCGCCCGCTGCGCAGCTCGCGAGCCACCATGCACAGCGGCTCGGGCCGCTCGCCGGGCGGCGCGTGAAACTCAAAATCGACGCACCAGACTTCGGCGAACGGGTTAAGCGCCGTGAAAGTAGCCAACGGATCGGCCGTCATGCTTCACCCCGCAGCCGGCGCAGTACGGGATGGTCGAGCGTATCGATACGCCGACCTTTGAACGCGGTGGCCAGCAGATCTCGAAACGCCACGTCGGGCCATATGGGTTGAGGCAATGCCGTCGACTCAGAAACGTCGTAAGCGCCGAGCGATATATTGGCGCAAATGCGCAGCCATCGGCTGGTTGCCCGCTGTGCCACTTCAAGCGCCGATTCGTTCCATGAATCGAGTTTGCCGTCGATGCCGGGCAATCGGATCGGCCACAAGAACAGCACGCCATGCGAGCTAATTGCCGTGTACAAGGCTCGCAAGCCAAACGTCGATTCGCTGGTCAGTGCGTGCCGCAACTCAGGCGCGACCAGATAGATCTCGCGATCCTCTTTTAGTTCCAAGACCGTCGTTTCAATTCGGTATGTGGGGTCCGAGTGTGTCTGAACCCACCACTCTTTCGAGGGCTTACGAACCGGCACGGTTAGAATCAGTTTCTTGACGCCTAGCGTCGCGGCGTAATTTTGCGACAAGCGCAGCCGAGCAGGGTCGAACGGGTCAAGCGGTTCGACCGCCGGTTTTGCCGCCTCGGCAGCAGTCGCCGGCGCACGATCATCGTCGGGCCGGCCGTCGTCATCGGGGGTTGCTGGTGATACTTTGTTTGCGTCCATGTAGATTCTCCAAGACAAAGGACAATTCATGTGGGCGGTCGAGCCACGGCCGCCCCGTACAATTGCTACTGATGTGGTTATTTTTTGGTGACGGTCGCCACCGTTAGACGCTCGAATTCGCGCCGGTTCGGGCAGCCGAGCGAGAGCCAACGTAAGATCGTCTCGCGGGGCCAGCGTGGGCTCCGCAGGAACCGGTGCGGTGCGGGCAACTTGCCGCCTGATTGCAGCCGGTCGATTGTCCGCGGGCTCACGCGAAGCTCGTGCGCTAAGTCGGCCCGCGACAGCATCATCGCCGGACCATCCGCCGGCCGCGGCTCACGTGCCAGCTCAGCGGATTGGATCAGGGGTAGCACATTACTTTGCATGCCTATTCTCCGTCTCGCTTTGGACGTACCGCCGCAGTGCCGCCCGTGCGCTTTCCATTTCGCGCGTCGCATCAACCGTGCGGTCGATTGCGGCCAGTAACCTCGCTACGGCACGTCGTTGTCGGCTGGTCGAACTGCTTTGCGTACGTTGCGTTGCACACATGCCCAGAAAATAGACTGGGCCGATATGCGCGCAGCATCGCGCGCAACAGTTACTTGCTGCGCGCACAAAAAAGTCCGGGAGATTACCCGGGGTTCCCAGAAACTCCGCGCATCGAAGCGCGCAACACTAGTCGCGAGGCCGCTTTTTTCTCGCTTGCTGGTGGGCGTCTATTTCGGCCTTGCGCTGCTGGGTTTCCAAGACGGCATCGACTATCACAGCCGGCAGGTCGAGGGGGTTACCAGCCGGACGAGTCTTAAAATGGTGCCAGTCGCCGGCGTGTACGTACAAGTGCTTGCCTCTGTACATCCTGCGAATTTTCGGATTCCCTTTCATCACCGAATCAAACTTGCGCCGGCTCGCGAACTGGCCTTTATCGAGTTGGATGGCCCGTACGTAAGCGGTCGGATCGTCTGCGGTCTCGCCAAGAACTTTGTCGTTCGCGGCTACCGCCACATTCACCCGCGGGATCGGCGTTAATGGCTCGGCCTCGGCCGCTTCCACCACCGGATGTTGGCTCCTCACGTCACGATCCGTTTCCTCATCGATGGGCTGACCATCGGCTGTGTCTTGGACATTCGATGCTTCGTCCTGCTGGTCCGAGAGCTGTGTCTCGCCCTCAATCAATCGTTGACGGATTCGGGTTACGATCGATTGATTTGAGCGGCACCGAGTTTCCGGTGACAAGTTCTTCGACGTTGTCCAATTGAAGGAACTAGGAAGAGCGTCGCCAATTTCCAACCGGTCGCAGTATTTCCTAACTAGGTCTATGTTCAATAGGTCAGGTTCAATCTCGCCTGGCTCGTAGAGATAGAACTCTAGGCACCGAGCGGTGGCAAATGTCGCGAAGTCCTGATTGTCTTTCAGGCGAAAGAGTCGGCTGCGAATGTTTGACGGCCGAACAATTCGGTCAGCCGCTTCTCCTAGAAGATACGTAAAATGACGTTGCTCGTTTGTTGCGCTGCTCGAAAAGAGCGCTAAACGCACGTCTCTAAATTGTGACGATGATTCGAGACTAGCTTGACCTAGGTAGTTGTCAACCTCTGCGGCCGTTGCGAAGTAAAAGGGGCTGAGGTCGGCGGCTAGGGATTGTAAGTCTGCAGAACGCGATTCAGCGGCTTCCTGCGAAGGATTCTCCACACAGTCGCGACAACGCTTGAGCCACTCCAGCGCAGCGTTCATCTGCATACAAGACCAGGGGTTTAAGAATCGGCTGGAGTGAAGGCATAGTTGCACCGCGGTTTCGATGCAGCACTGCATCGCGCGGACACTGGCTCCATACCAACCTTGCTCCCACCAAAAATCCAACTCATTAAGAAGTCGGCCAGTATCGAACGCCAGCGTTCGCGAATTGTAGCTATCGGAAGTAACGCTGTTGTTCCGTGTCATTTGTGAGTCTGACGTTTTCTAGGTAACACCACGAACGCAACATTCGCAGCAATCGTCGTAAAGTACGCGAGTGCGATGATCGCGTGAAGAACTGCGATTAACAAGTAGTTACAATACTCGAGCTGCCATAAGTTCTAAATCGGTCCGCGGCCTTCATCCTGCAAAGTCTTCCCGGTGGCATCCTTTTTCTCGACCGCGACGATGGCGACTAGCTGTAGCTTCGCCCTGCCAGAGTTGCCTAATTCTTCGACACAGAAATCAAGGGAACGCGTTGCTTTGGCAATCAGCTGAGACTCCATTCCGGCTCAGTCGCTGTTTCATATGAGCCGAAGTAGGCGACGAAATAGCGAGGAGGACGTCCAATGGCAAAAGAAAAGACCCGCAGACTGCTTTTCACGCACTACAGATAGCCCGCTCAGTCCGACGAGATCAATAAGTCCACCAAGTCGATCAAGCCGCGGCTGACGGCACGATCGATATAAATCGCCGCGAGGCGGCTACCTCGTCACGCCAGCCACCTCCGTCACATCGATCGCCGTCCCCAGGGTGCGCACCGCATCGCCACCTTCGACTCGTTCTTTGCGAAAGATCGTCGCTTGGAAGAGAAACCGCCTCAGCTGGCCGTCGCGACGCCGGATGCGATAGACGGCTCGAAACGACTCTTTGCCATAGACCAGGGCCTCGCGAACGTCCCGCTGGGCGTTGAACCGGTCGTCCGCGTGCAGGTGGTCAGCCCAGGCATCGAGATGACCCGGCATGTCCTCGCCCTCGTACGGAGGCCACCATGTTCCACGTTGGACTCGACATCCACAGCAAACATATCTCGATCCGCGTGCTCAATGAGACAGGGCAGCTCATACGGTGCTCGCGAGTTCGAACGATCGACGAAATGATGCGAACCCTGGAAGGCTTGCCAGATCGGTTCGAGGTCTGCTACGAGGCCAGTTGTGGATACGGCCACTTCCACGACCTGCTGCGCCCGGTGGCGACTCGGGTTCTCGTCGCCCCGCCGGGGCGATTGCGGTTGATCTAACAGTCCAAGAACTACAACGACCGCAACGATGCGGAACGATTGGCGAAGCTACTCTATTTGGGCGAAGTGCCGACCGTGCACGTGCCCTCGCTCAAAGTGCGAACGTGGCGGGAGTTGATCAATTGTCGTAGCCAAGTGATCGCCAAACGGACACGAGCCAAAAACGTCATACGCGCGCTGTTGCGGAGCGTGGTACGAGTCTAACAGTTTTTCCAACGGACGACGCACTTTGGGCGCCACTGACGATGCGAGTGCGCCGGCATACAACCGTTGGACCAAGAACACAAGCCGGAGGAACGCCGATCGTCCATGGATATCGGCAGCCTTGCTCAACTGCAATAATTCGGTCACATGGTCCTCGGCGTGTCACTCCCGACGCAGCTGCGGGCGAGTCAATTGCGCGCCCAGGACACGCCCTCATGGTACACTTGGGCTGATGTGGCTGTCATATATTCGAGTGCATTTATCATGCAGGTCAAAAGCAAATTCGGTCGGGCAGGTTTTTTGCGAATTCGGCATTCTTAAGCCTGCCAACTTTACCCAATCGGACTGCCCTGCAAAACTTTGTTTGAGTTGTCTATCATATGACGATAGACCATAGGCAGCCCTTTCGGAGCCGTTTCCCATGCTCTACCAACGCTCGCTGGAAATTGAACGTCGCTTGCAAGCCGTGCTTCGCCTAGTCGAAACCGGCCGGTACTCGACGCCGTTGATCGCCCGGGAACTTGGGGTTTCCATACCGACGGTCTCACGCGACGTAAACGCGCTCCGCGAACGCGGCCACGAAATTCGCTCGCACCGGTTGCTCGACGGCACTTGGCGTTACGGCTTGGACAGGAAGACGGCCAAGCGCCGCGTGACGGCTACGAATGGTCTTTCCAAGAAGAGGGCTTAGGTCATGCAACGCGATAGTGAATTGATGAGGTATCAAGCATGAACGCCGACATGCTCAAGCGATTAGTCAGGGCCATTGCTGACGGCGCACCCGATGAACTTCAACGCTTGGCTGACCGGATTGTCGAATCCGAGCGCCAAGTAGGCCACACAAAGCTAGCGCAACAACTTGAAACTATCCTTCGACGCCCCCGCCGCTTGAAGTACGGTCGCGGACAAACGACGGATGCTGACCGCAGCCTCAAAGAGCTGCCGCTGAGCCGCAGACACGGCGAATCCTTGGCGACGCTCATTCCGCGCGATGCCTTGGAGCACCACATGGTGCTTCCGCCAAAGACGGAGGAACGCTTCCTTCGCATCGAGCGCGAGTTCGCAGCACGGGAGCGACTCGGTGCCTACGGCCTGATGCCGCGTAAGACAATTCTACTCTACGGCGCGCCCGGTTGCGGAAAGTCGCTCGGCGCCAAGCGCCTTGCGTGGAATACCGGGCTTCCTCTTATGAAGGTTCAATTCGATGCCCTCATCTCGTCTTACTTTGGCGAGACCGCGAGCAATCTCCGCACCGTCTTTGCAGCAGCCAAAGAACGCCCCTGCGTGCTGCTCCTTGACGAGTGCGATTTTATTGCTCGTTCCAGAGGCAATTTGAAAGATATCGGCGAGGCGTCGCGCATCGTCAATTCGTTGCTCCAGCTTATGGAAGACTACGACGCGCCAGGGCTACTCGTCGCGACGACGAACATCAAAGAGTCGCTCGACAAGGCGCTCTTCCGACGCTTTGACGACGTGTTCGAGGTTCCTGTCCCAGGCCCCGACCAAGTGCTCCAGCTCCTCAAGCTCACTTTGTCCGCAGTTCCTGTGTCCGAGCGAATCGATTGGCCTGGTATCGTGGAGAGCCTGTCTCAGGCTTCGGCGGCAATGGTCGTCAAGGCCACCCAGGACGCGGCCAAGGCCAGTGTTCTAACCGGCAAAAAACTCGTCGATGAGTCACACCTTCGCATAGCAATTCAAGAGCTTGCCAAAGAGACATCAAAACCCGACGGAGCGTAAGCGATGTCACCGCAACACAACTTCGAGCACCTGCCACTTGTCTTGCGTTATCGGGGGCGAGCCAAGCTGCCGCGCGGTGGAAAGTCGAACCCGCAGACGATTGCCAACAAGGCGAATCGCGCCGCGCACAGCGGCGGCCTTCGATCTTCCGGCACTTCTCTCAGCACCGCGTGGAAAGCCCGCATTCAATCCAACGAGCAAGCTGGCTCGCCCGTCGTACCCAAGGGCATGCCGGTCCTGCTTGTGGTTGACCCCGGCCTCGACCTGGATTTTCTGCGCGCGAAGTTTGCCTTCGAGATCGTCGCCGAACAAGACGAAGGGTTTGTCATCGTCGCATCCGAGGATCTCGACCTAACTGCGTTCTTGCAGATGGTCGACAATTTTGCGACCGACACTTACGGCTCTGGACGCATCGCCTCCATTCACCGACTTGTCGACGATCCAAACCAAGAAGAACGCCTGCGCCGAATCTTGTCTGAAACATTGGCCGCACAATGGCTCACGGTCAATGACACTCAAGAGTACATCGTCGACGTTGGGATCGCCTGCACAGGGACGCAGGAGATTCCCGTACTCACCAAACGTCGGCAGCGAGATGGCGATGCCGATTGGGCGCGCCGGGAAGAGGAATGGGCCAAAGCGCGCTCCGATGCTTATGCCGCATGGGACGACCTCAAGATCGAACGCGAAGAGGAAATCGACCGGATCATTACGCACTACGAGGGCGAAGTTCTGGATAATATCGACGGCGCTCCATTCGATGCCGCGACTCTCCCTGACAGCTTTACGCTCCGCGTTCGCATCGTCGGGCGAGGGCTTCGCGACTTTGTGCTCAACTACCCGTACATCTTTGAGGTCGTTGAGCCGGAAGACATCGAACTACCGCAGCGGAACGTCGCACCCGGCGCGGCGCAAGCGCCGGCCTTCGTACTAACGGCTCCCGACGCCGACGCCCCAGCCATCTGCGTGATTGACAGCGGCATCCAAGAAGGACACGTCTTACTCGCAAGTGCAATCGATTCAGCAGAATCCCATTCGTTTCTGCCCAATGGCGACGCTACCGACGTTGCCGACCATGTACGCCCAGGCGGACACGGCACCCGGGTAGCCGGGGCCGTGCTCTATGGCGACGCAATACCCACGGAGGGAACCGCGCCGGCGCCATTTTGGATTCAGAACGCACGGGTGCTTGACGCCCAGTGCCGGATGCCCGTAGAGCTATTCCCTCCCGCAGCCCTACGGGCCGGCATAGAGCACTTCCACGCTGGCGCGCGGAAAACCCGAATCTTTAATCACTCGATCAACGCACGAGGCTTCTGCCGGACTCGTTATATGTCAGCCTGGGCGGCAGAGATTGATTTGATCAGCGCCCAGCACGATATTCTCGTTATCCAGAGCGCGGGGAATCTTCCGGACAATGGCGCGCCACCGTTCATCGGTACGCTCGACCACCTTAACGCCGGTCGCCCCTATCCCGCCTACCTCGTCGAATCGTCATGCCGTGTCGCCAATCCTGCTCAAAGCCTGCAGGCGCTGACGGTCGGTTCCGTGGCGTACGGTCCCTTCGAGAGCATCGACTGGCGATCGTTTGCCTCCGAGCCTAGTCATCCATCGCCGTTCAGCCGTAGCGGCTTCGCCATTTGGGGCGTTATCAAGCCGGAAGTCGTGGAGTACGGCGGCGACTGCCTTTTCAGCGGCGCGACCCCACCGGTGATCGGCACGCCGCAGATCGGCCGTGCCTGCTACCCGGACCTCGTTCGGTCCACGCTCTACCCGCCAGGTCCGGCCAATGATCGTGACGAAGTCGGCACGTCGTTCGCCGCACCGAAGGTCGCGCGTATTGCCGCACATCTTCAACGCATCTTGCCCGAAGAGTCGTCGCTTCTCTACCGTGCGCTCGTCGTCCAGTCCGCCAATTGGCCCGACTGGGCCGCGCGGTTTATCGTCCAGCTCTCCGATCCGAATCTCGACATCGACAATGCGACACGACAGACGCTCCGCGAGCAAGCTACTGCGGCCCTCCGGTACTTGGGCTTCGGCATTCCCGACGAGGATCGGGCCACTACGAACACCGACTTCCGGACGACTTACATCACGGCAGGCGAATCGTTCATCCACGCCAAGGAATGCCACGTTTACCAAGTGCCTATCCCGGCCGAGCTGCGCGGCCCGGCCGACGAGTTCGACATCAAGGTTGAAGTCACCCTATCGTACGTCGCCCAACCCCGCCGCACGCGCCGTCACCTGCGCCGCTACCTTTCGACCTGGGTCGATTGGAAAAGCAACAAGCTCGGCGAGTCTCTCGATGACTTTCGCAAACGCGCCATCAAGGAAGAAGACGACGCGGCCGGTGGTGAGGAGGCGGAGGTTTTCCCTTGGGTGCTGCACGAGAAACCTCAATGGGGCGTCATCCGCGATGCCAAACGCAACGCCGGCACCGTGCAAAAAGATTGGGCAATCGCCAAATCCAACAGTCTGCCCGACCACTTCTGTATCGCGGTCGTAGGACACAGCGGCTGGAGCCAAGACCCCGATTCGGCCGCAAGCTATGCGATGGCGGTGAGCTTCGAGATTCTCGGCCAGGAAATTGCCATCTATGAACCATTGCTTGTGGCCATTCACGAGCTGCAAGCGGAAATCGAAGCGGAGACCGAGCCAGAAATTGAAATCGAAGAAGACGACGAAAGCGACGAGTAATGGAGTCAACCGAAGACAACGTTACCAAGAGCTCGCGACAGCAGTAGGTCAGTCGCGAGTTAAGAAAGTGCCAATCGCACAAAGCGCCGTGCGCACTGCACCTGCAGAATCAGAAAACTGACAGCGACTGACCCACGGCTGTCAGTGGTCCGCGATAAACTCCCGCCGCTTACCTGGAAGTCGGGAACAGCGGGGCAGTTCATGTGGCCACAGAAACCGTCGGCCAACGCGCGCCGATGCGCAGCGCAGGACTCGCCAGACCCAGCGGCTGGCCCGCGTCCTGCGGGTGCTGCTGCTCATCCAGAGCCCGCGACGACGGGGTGCCCGAGAGATCGCCGCCGAGCTGGGCTGTTCTGAGCGAACGGTCTATCGCGACTTGCAGGTGCTGATCGCCGCCGGGGTGCCGGTCT
>Ga0163152_10005524_pt1 | contig 14793 bp, 12 predicted proteins | sample OliLakLV19MP8IB2_FD_148635 | JGI IMG/M metagenome (GOLD analysis project Ga0163152, IMG submission 148635) | Freshwater microbial mat bacterial communities from Lake Vanda, McMurdo Dry Valleys, Antarctica - Oligotrophic Lake LV.19.MP8.IB-2 | ecosystem: Environmental > Aquatic > Freshwater >... | reverse complement strand
CGTTGGGGTGGTACTGCCCGGCATTCCTCAAGGTAATCGTGCGATCGCCCTTCTTCGCCGGCTTGGCAAAGATCGTATTCATCGGCAGCGGCAGCCCCTTATTGACTTTTTTCTCCAACATGGTGAACGGACGGACGGATTGCTCGTAGGAAAATCCGGTAATGACTCCATCCGACGATTGGTTGTCGAATTGCAGGAAATGCCAGTGAGTATTAACCTTCGAGGCGTGGAAATTCGTGAGATCGTCGTCCTCCCACTCGCTGGTCAACATCCAATCCACGCAATCGTAGATGTTGGCGCGAACCACGAGCGGATACTTCTGGTCGCTCTTCCGGACAGCCGCCTCTTCCTCATGCAGGACGTAGATCAATCCGCCATTGTCGACGATCGCAGGCTCATTGCCCTGCTTGTCGGCCAGGGTCATCGGCGTCTGAATAAAATGTACATTAAAAGACTTTCGTCCGGCGTTTTCAGGACAGAGACTCCAACGACCGTTCTCGCCAGGCTTTGCCGGGTACGAACTGGATTCACCGTCTTCGTCAAGATGGATCATCTCCAACCAAGGCGACGGATTGTGGTTCTGGGAGAACGGCGGTCGCCGGCCGAAATGCGGACGGAGGTGCGGCCACGCGACTTTCCCTGTCGCAGTCTCGAAGAGGATCGGCTGGCGCTCACCCGGCGTCCGCGATTGATACCGCGGATTCGCCACCGTATTCTCGCGCTCGCTCATCGCGCGAACACCCTGCCAGGTCCAATCCAACACGGTCGCATCATAGGCGCGCGTTTGCATACGCTCATCATCCGTGTGACCGGGTTTACCTTGCGGCGGGAGTTGCATCGCAATCCAGTCCTTCACGGTCACGCGAGGAGGGATCGCCTTCCAGTCCGTCTTGCCCTTGTCCACAATCACGAATGGTTTCCCGAACCAGTCGACCGTCCGACCGACTAATTGATCGGAGCTTACACCGGCTTGGATACGGCCTTTGCGGTCCGGCAGTTCTCGCAAGTCCGGCATCACGTCGTTATGGAAGTCCTCTTGCTGCAGAGTGTTATAGACCCGCCAGTAGCCCCACATCCCGGCGATGTAATGATGGGCGACATGGCAATGAAAGAGAAAGTCCCCTGCGAGTTGCTGGCACAAGCCGGACCCACACTCGGTTTCCAAATCCATCGTCTCAGAGGGACCGATCACTTCCACATCGACACGATCGGATTTCGTCCGAATGACGGGATACTTCACCGGTCCGTTTTTCGCCGCGTGCCACAGCGGCATCTCATCGATGGCGCGAGGGCTGCGCGGCCAGCGGATCGACCCGCCGTGCGGATGATGCGAATGGAACACTTCGGATCCACCATGGACCAACCGGAACTTGGCCGGATCGCCCAGATAGCTTCGCGGCACGGTGGTCGCCGGATCGCCGAACGTGTACGCGCTATAGGACTGCGACTCGTCTTCAAAGCCGAAGTATTCATGCTGAGCCTGCATATTATCCACCCCAAACGGCTCGCTCCGGTAATTCAACGCACGGGCGACAGGGCGGTACACGTCGGTCAGCGGATCGCGTTGCGGGAGAAAGTCGCCCTTTTTATTCAACGGCCTGAAGGCCTCATCTCCCACCTCGTGATACATGATCACGAACTCGCGAAAGTCCGGTCCCGTCCCATTCTTGATGATGGCCTGCCACCCGCTCTGCATCGGAGCCGGCTCCCCGCTTCCCAGCGGGTCGAGGTACTGTGACCCCCGGGGTTCCACCACGAACGTCCCGAATAAGCCCATCACCGTCAGCTCGCGATCGTTGCTATAGCTGTGAAACTGCCGCCCCCCTTCCTGCGTGCTCGGATGGATGTACCATTCCATTTCCACCTGCTTGCCCTTCGCCACAATCGCGTCGAGATTTGTGGTGGTGGCCGGCTGGCCGGTCGCGGCAATCACCATGCTGGAGCCGTGAATGTTCAGGCTGACCTCTTCGCCCCCGTCCAGCCGATTCTGCAACACCATCTTGACACAGTCGCCCTGGTTCCCCCGGATAGCCAGCGGCTGGATCCACTGATTCTGCAAACCGTTCGCGACCGCGCCGGGATTGTACCCGTCCTTCTCGCGAGCCTCCTTGTTTTTTGCCTCCTCGTCCCGAACCTTGTCGATACTCTCGGTCAGCGCATACATATAGCCGGGATAGAAATCGAGCCAACGGTTCAGCGAAATCTCCACGTTGATGGCAGACACGTCGTACCGCTTCACCGGCGCACTTGCGGGACAACGCCCGCCCAAAGCCGACACCGGATCGCCTCCTGGCTGCGACATGAGCAGCACGTCTTGCCCGCCTGCCCCATACTGGTGCATCATGTTCACATCATTAAACGACCCCCCCGTCCGCTGCACTGTCGCATCCCTCTGCATTTGCTCCATGACGCGCTGGTGCTGACGCTCCATCATGGCGGTTCGTTCGGGATGTCCCTCTATCACATCTTCAACGATAGTCTGGCCCTTCAGTTGCTCGGCCCATGCTGGACTTCCCTGCGTTCCAGGGGAATGATCATGGCTCGAGGCAGCCGCCCAGGCCTGGCTCGGTACGACGGTGACGCTCACGACCATCATCCTCAACACGATACTCAACGCGGGCCCGCTCATTCGACGCTGTTGCCTTGGCCTGTCACGCTCGCCCCTCGTCGTCATACGCGCTCCCCCTCGTAAGATGATAGTTTTCATTCCCTTGTTTTCTGTGTCCTCTGATCTCTCACTCTTCGTCCGAGGACCGCATCGTGGAGCACAGCAATTACGATGCCGCTAAGCCTCTCGACGGAGATCCTCTGCGGAGCATGTTGAAATTACAAGGCTGATCGGTTGAAGCAGCCCATGCGGAAACCCTCGGACAAGACCGTGAGCGCCCACGACTATTCGCGGCTTACGGTGAAGGTTCGCGGTGGAGCGGTTTTATATGGATGAAAAGTACGCCGGACGTTTCAGGTCAAGCCGTTTAAGTCTGCTGCGCAGGGTGCTCGGGTTGAGGCCGAGTTGAGCGGCGGCGCCGTTCGGTCCATAGATCCGCCACTGTGTGCGCTCGAGCATCTGAAGGATGTGCTGCCGCTCCAACCCTTGGAGGTTGTCCGTAGCCTCCGCCTCCGCCAACGTGCTCGGTGGCGTGAGAAACTGGTCATCGATCTCAATCGTCGACGACCGGGCAAGAATCACCGTCCGCTCGATCACATTCTGAAGTTCTCGGACGTTGCCCGGCCAGGTGTATCGAACGAGTCGGGCCATCGATTGCACGCTGAAATCGAGGCGCGGACGCTTCAGTTTCACGCGAAATATCTCCAGAAAATGATGGGCGAGTATCGGAATATCCTTCGGGCGGTCCCGAAGGGGCGGGATCACGATCGGGAACACATGCAGCCGATAGAACAAGTCGGGCCTGAACCGGCCGACGCTGATGGCGCCAGCCAGATCGGCATTGGTAGCCGCGATGATGCGGACGTCGACAGGAATCGACTGGGCACTTCCCAGCCGATCGACTTGCCCATCTTCCAGTACTCGTAAGAGCTTAGACTGCGCCTCCAGCGGCATCTCGCCGATCTCATCTAGAAAGAGCGTCCCACCGTTCGCCAGTTCAAACCGTCCAAGTCGACGCTGGTCCGCCCCGGTGAACGCTCCACGTTCGTGACCGAATAGTTCGCTTTCGATAAGCCCCATCGGCAGTGCCGCACAATTGACTCGGATAAAAGCTTTCTGGCGGCGCGGGCTCAATTCGTGAATCGCCCGTGCCAGGAGTTCTTTACCGGTTCCCGTCTCGCCGGTAATCAAGACAGCGGTCGATGTCGGCCCGACGGCCTGCGCGAGCGTCAATACCTGTTGCAGCTCCGGACTCTTTCCTACCATCGCACCGAAATTGTGGGTAAGCTTGATTTCTTCAACGAGGTATTCGTTTTCCCGAGCCAGTTCCTCGCGCAGCCGATTGATCTGTTCATAGGCCTGCACGTGGTCGATCGCAAACGCAATCTGCGCGGCCACTTGCCCGAGAAATTCCAAGTCTTCCGCGTCCGGATCCCCCGCCTGTACACCCCCGATGTTCAGCGTGCCCAAGCACTGCTCACCGACGAGCAACGGTAGATTGATCATCCGCCCCAACCCCTCTCGCAGATAAAAATCATCTTCCAGGAATAGGCGCTCCCGCCTCAGATCAGGCCGCACGTGAGTGCGCCGGTGCTCATAGACCCAACCGACCGCACTGCCTACTCTGGGGATGACCGCATCCCGCTGAAGCACGCGCGTAGACATGCTCGTTTCGACCACGTAAAACCGGAAGGAATCCGACTCCGGGCTGTAGAGCGTGATACCTGCCCGTTCCCAGGGAACTACTTGACTGATCTGCTCGGTGATCGCGCGCCAAAGACTGTCCGTGTCCCGCTGCGAATTGAGGACATTCGTCACCTCCAGCAAGGCCCTATAGTTCCCTTCGATATCCCTCATGCGTCCCGACTCCTCTGGTATTCCATCGTAGCTGGAATGACGACCGCCTTGCCCCCGGGGAAGAGTCCTGGCGCTCGAGCCTTTTCAGCCTTCTCGCCATGTGCGCCGCCTCTTTCCAAGCGCGAGACAAACGCGTGGCTGCCAGGATTTAAAAGAGTGGAGGTGTCCTCTCCCAGGAGGAGAAGAGAGGACTAACTGTTCAGTAGGGCACTACTGGCCAGAACCTCCACAATGTAATTTTCGCGATCGCTACGCAATAAGGACCGGATACTCCTCAAGGCTTAGGCCCCTTCGGTGTGGCGACATACCCGCTCTTTCAATCCGTATCTTCCTCAAGATCGTTCAATAAATAATTCATAACGGATCGATAAGACTGCAAGTACTAGTCCCTCTTGTAGGGGCACCAAATGTCCGTCGTCTTGGGAGGAGATTTAGTCAAAATTGGGGAGATCGGAACGCCTGCATCGATAGGCTCAAGGGAAACTGTCACACGGCATGAGATCTGTTCGCATTCGCACCGTGCGTCTGGAGCGAAAACGCACTCTATTTAGGAAATCCCTCTCCCGTTGTGTCGCCACAGAAGTAGGGAGCTTTGCCTTCAAGCCGTCCACAGACCAAGACGCCATCTTCAAGCCACACTCGCCGCTCTCAGTCCAGCAGGGTGAGAACTGTACAGGACGGGGAGCGATGAAAATGGCCCCCCACTTGAGAAACGATTACTGCCTGAGCAGTATTTGGAGAGTGAGGCATGTCGAATATTTTCCCACGCACGACGTCGATTGAACGCCGTGACGATACCTTCATCCGTATGAATCCGACCGCAATACTTCAATGATTCTCCAGACGGAGGACCAACTCGGCGGTGATGTTCACGCTGTAGGCCCTTTCCGATCTCATCGGTTGCAGCCGTGGGACAGTGAACGCCGCTTGTGGTTCTAGTGACTTGACGACCGCTCGACATGGCCACCAAATTTATAGCGCATCGCCGAGAGCATCTTCTCGGCGAACGTATGATCCTGGCACGAATGAAACCTGGCCTAGAGGGGCGTAGACAAGACATCTGCCGAAAACACTCTCCTCTACCGCCGTCATCACCGTCCAGCGACCTTCTCCTGAATCTTGGACCGCTCCGGTCAAGCTGGACAAATCAGGGTTCTCAGCCAGTGCATCGGCCGTTAAATCAAGCAGCCAGGATCCCACCACACTCCCACGCCGCCAGACTTCGGCAATGCCTGGCCGGTTCAAGTCGTAGCGTATTTCTTCAGGAAGATTCTTCGAATCCGCATGGCACAGAATGTCCAACCTTTCGGCATAAGCCTGCATCAGGCCCTACTCGATCCCGTTGTGCACCATCTTAACGAAGTGCCCTGCGCCAGCGGGCCCGCAATACAAATACCCCTTTTCTGCTGTTCCATTCATGCGGTCTCGACCCGGTGCCTGCGCAACGTTGCCCTGGACAGGCGCCAAGGATTTCAAAAGAGGATCGAGGTGTTTCACCACCGATTTTGAACCGCCGATCATCTTTTCTCCCGGAACTTTGGCACGCGCTCCGATCGCAACCGCTACCCGGTCAGGGCCAAGCCTGAATCGAACATAATTCCGCGGTTTCCCGAGTACATGTTCCAGGGCGGACGCTTCAAGGTCACGAACACTTCCGTGGCCGTAACCGGCAGGTGCTTGCCGGCACGAATAAAGAACGGCACCCCGCGCATCAGACTGTGCGGCGTCAGCGGCCGCATGCGCTTATACACCTTGATTCTCTCGTCGCGTAACGCGTCACCCGCTCCACTGATGGGAGGCTCCATCGCCAGATTCGCCACCACCTGCAAGAGATGGTTCTGGACCACATCGCGACGCGCCCCGGTTTCCCCATAAAAACTTTCTCGACCGGACACGCCGAACGTTTGCGCCATCGTGATTTGCACGCTTTCCAAATAATCACGATTCCAAATCGGCTCGAGGAACGCCGGACTGATTCAAGGCACCTCTCTGGTGTCGGCGTTCTCGGCATGACGGATCGAGGCCTCCGTTCGCCGATTGCTCGGACGTGACGTGGCGTCGATCGGCAATCTGCTCATACCGACGCCCGCTCCACGGCCGCCTTAAGAGTCGCCAGCCCCGCCATGACATCGGAACCCAGGTGCACGCGCAACACCCGCCGCCCTCGTTCAGCCAACACGTGAAAATCTCCGCGTGCCTGCGCGGCCTTGACGACGCCAAAGGTATAGCGCTGTCCCGGTACCGGCAGATCCGCCGCATCCTCACAGGTGATCTGGAGAAACACCCCGCTGTTCGGTCCCCCTTTGTAGGCCTGTCCTGTGGAGTGAAGAAATCGAGGTCCGAATCCCAGACACGTGGCCACACGTGTCTGGGCTCGAACAATATGGCGTATGCATTGGAGTCGCGCTTCATGCGCGGCATTCATCTCGATATACGCCAGCACAGCGAAGTAATCGCCTGCTGCGAGTTGGTTCACATGGGCCGTGAGATAATTCCTCAACGAAGGAGACTTGCCCATCCCGACCGCGAGTATGTCGACATACGATGGATCGGCATACAGTCTGACTCCTTCCTCTTCTAGGGCCGGAGACTCTACCGGAAGAGCCCCGGCTCGTTCATACTCATCCGTTATATGTTTGGTCGCGACCTTGCTGGCTTCCACATCCGGCTGATTGAACGGGTTGAGGCCCATGATCGATCCGGCGACCGCCGTGGCGAACTCCCAGCGGAAGAACTCTTGGCCCAGGTCATAGCGGTCGGCCACCGAAATGCGGACCACCGGCTGTCCCGCACGTTCAAGCCCTTCGACCGCTGCGTCCTGGCTCTGCTCTGGCCCGGACTGCAACCGGATATATACGAAGACACGGTCGTCGCCATAGACATCCGGCGTCCCGACCGCTTCACCATCGACCGGGATGATCCCCTTGCCTGCCTTGCCGGTCGACTCGGCCAGGAGTTGCTCGAGCCAAGCGCCCAACGCCGCTAAGCCGGGCGATACGACGATCGTGACTTTATCGCGGCCATGATTGGCGAGCACGCCAAGGATCGTACCCAGCACCAGTCCTGGATTTTCCTCGACCGGCACATAGGAGGAGCAGGCCTCCACCATCTCTTCCGCGCGCTCGAGAATCTGGACTACATCGACACCCATCACAGCGGCGGGCACCATGCCGAAATTCGACAGAGCGGAGTATCGGCCTCCGATACTGGCAAGCCCAAAATAGAGGTGACGAAAGCCATCCGCTTCAGCGGCCTGTTGCAGCCCAGACCCTCGATCTGTGATCGCGATGAACCGCTGCGCGGTTTCTTTCGGCCCAATGAGGCGCTGGACCCGGTTGAAGAAGTATTGTTTGAAGATATTCGGCTCGAGCGTTCCCCCGGACTTGCTCGAGACGATGAAGAGTGTGGTCGCGAGATTTACTTTCCCCTCGACGGCTTTAATTTGAGCCGGATCGGTCGAATCCAGCACATGGAGTTCCGGATACCCCCTACTTTTACCGAAGGTCATCTTCATGACTTCAGCGCAGAGACTGGACCCTCCCATTCCCAACACCAAGGCGTGCGTGAATCCCCTACGCTTGACTTCATCCGCGAGGCTGGTGAGGAGGGGGAGATGGTCCAATTGGTCCTCAGTGATTCCCAGCCAACCGAGCCATTGGCCTTCGTCCCGACCGGTCCAGAGCGATGCGTCGTGCGACCACACACGTCGCACCCTCTGGCCGTCGGCCCAGTGCTGAAGCTCGGATTGCACGTCGACAGCGAAAGGGGCCGGCAACCTGTACGAACATCCATTGAGTGGACCAACTGCGCTCGCCTTGCCCTGGTGCTCGACGGCAGCGAGGACTGCGTCGAACGCGTTACTGAATAGCTCCAACCCCTCCTCCAACAGCCGGTCGGTAATCTTCGTCATCGAAAGCCCTACTCGCTCGAGTACGAGCATGGTCGCCTTCGCGTCCTCGACACCTTCGCTGAGCCGACTGTCGGGGCGGCCGTGATCGCGAAAGGCGTCGAACGTCGCTGGGGGAACTGTGTTGACCGTGTCAGGACCGATCAGTTCCTCCACATACAGCACGTCGCGATACGTGGGGTTTTTTGTGCCGGTACTGGCCCACAACACCCGCTGGGTCATCGCCCCGCGCCCGACGAGCGCCTCCCAGCGCAAGCCGGAAAACAGCACCCCATACCGTTGATAGGCCAGCTTCGCGTTCGCAATGGCGACCTTCCCTTGGAGGCTTCTGAGCAGAGCCTGCTCCATCTCGTTCGTTGAGATTTTGAGGCGCGCGGCAATCTGGGCATCCACCGCCGTGTCAATACGGCTGACGAAGAAGCTCGCTACGCTGGCCACGCTTCCGACATCGCCGCCCCGCGCCGCCAACTGTTCCAGGCCCGTGAGATAGGCCTCGGCGACCTGCTTATAGGTCTCTTGCGAAAAGATGAGCGTCACGTTCACATTGATCCCCCTACTGATCAGTTGCACAATGGCGGGAATCCCTTCCGCAGTGGCCGGCACTTTGATCATGAGATTTTTGCGCCCGACGGCGTCCCACAATCGACGCGCCTCGGCCAGCGTACCCTGCGTATCGCGGGCCAGATGAGACGAGACCTCCAGGCTTACATAGCCGTCGCGCCGATTCGTTCGTGCATAGATCGGCTGTAAGATGTCCGCCGCGGCTTGGATATCCTCAATGACCATCCGCTCGTAGCATGCTTTCGCGTCCAACCCAGGCTCACGCCTGAGTGCGCGCAGAGCCTCGGTGTAGTCCGAACTCCCGTTGATGGCTTTCTCGAAAATGGCGGGGGTCGACGTCACACCGCACAATCCATCTTCGGCAACCAGACGTTGCAATGCCCCACTCGCGATGAAACTCCTCTCGATATAGTCCAGCCAGACGGATTGCCCGAATGTCCGGATGGCACGAACTGGATTCATAGTGTCGGCGTGTGAACTGTTCATCGGGTGACCTCCGTAAAAATTGTCTGTTCATGGTCCGGAGCTTCATGATTGGATTGGGCCGACACAACGTCGTCCATGAATGGCCTACCCACTGCCGATTTTTCTGTGCGCTCGGCCTGTTGCCAAGAGCTCCTTGACCACACCCGCTTATGTTCCCGGCGCCGTGGACTCGCCACTTTTGAGGCTGAGCAGATAGCTGGTTAAGGCGTTCAAGTCTTTCTCTTCCAGCTGAAACGGTGGCATGACAGAGCCCGGCGAGACGGATTGAGGACTTTGCAAATGCTGCACATGCCACTGCCGGTCGGGCCGTCGATCGGCCACATAAGAGAGATCGGGGCCGATCTTTCCTCCTTCGCCGTGGATCCTGTGGCAGGCGGCACAGTGATGTTGACCAAAGAGGGCTTGGCCCCGTGCCACGAACGGCTCCATCTTCGGCATGGCATGAAGGTTCCGAAGGGAAATGCCGAGCAACACAAAGACCGCGACCAGAAACAGGGCGCCAGCGCCCAGCGCCATGGGCCGCGAAGCAGGGCGGCGTTCAGGATTACCATCGAGGAACGGCCAGAGCAGCAACCCCAACACGAACAGGGAGGGCAACACCCACGTGGCCAGCGGTTCGAGCGGACCTCCCATGTACTTTAACAATTGATAAAAGAAGAGAAAGTACCACTCCGGTATCGGGGTAAAAGTGTGATCGGATGGATCGGCTCGGTCGGCCAGCGGAAATTCGATAGTGGTCGCCAGCAGACAGAGAAGGAGAAAACCCCCGAACATCACGACGGCATCCATGAAGACTTGGCGCGGATAAAACGGCTCCCGGCGCTGCCGGGCCTGTGCGTCGCTCCACGGTCCAGCCGGGCCAACCCGCCTGAGCATGAAGAGATGCAGGACAATCCCGCCGATAATGAGGGCGGGAAGGAACAAGACATGTAGCGCAAAAAACCGCGAAAGCGTCAAGGCTCCTATCGACGCGCCCCCGCGGAGGAGGCGCACCAATAGATCGCCCACGAGCGGTACAGACGCCACCATATTCGTCCCGACCTGGGTGGCCCAATACGCATTCTGATCCCAGGGCAACAGATACCCGGTAAAGCCAAACCCCATCATCAACAGCAAGAGCACCACGCCCACGATCCACATGGGTTCACGGGGTGGCTTGTAGGCTCCATAGAGATATACCTGCAACAAATGCAGTCCGACGGCGACCATAACCGCGGACGCCCCCCAATGGTGCAGCCCTCGTACGAACCAGCCGAAGCGCACCTCATGCTGAATGTATTGGACCGTGTCATACGCCGCATCTGGACTGGGGACGTAGTACAGGGCAAGGAACATCCCGGTCAGCGCTTGAAGGCCGAACAAGAACAAGGTCGCGGACCCAAAAACATACATCCAACTGGCCCCGCCGGGAATGGGCTCCTCCAGGAGCGTCTGAGTCAACGGCTGAAGCCGCAGGCGACGATCAAGCCAATGATAGATTTTGGATAACATGGTCTTTCTGGTTGCCTTCGGATGGTGAATATGGAGGGCGCGGCGCAGGCTCTTCGTCACGGCCATGGCGCCGCTTCATAGTTCCACCGCATGGTCGAGGCCGGATTTAAAGTCCTTGTACATCACCAGCAGCTGCCCGTTCTCGATTTTGATCGGCAACTCATCCAAGGGACGGGGAGCGGGGCCGGCGAGGACTTTCCCCGTGACATCGTAGACGCTCCCATGGCAGGGGCACTGGAATTGTCTCGCCGAAGCGTCCCATCGATACCCGCACCCGAGATGGGGACACATGGGCGAGAAGGCCGTGACCGCTCCGTTCGATTGCTTCACGGCCCAGACCGCCTTCTTCGCAATCGTGGTTCGCCACCCATCCTTCACGGTCCTGGAAAATTCGAGTTCCTGCGGTTCGTTTGGAACGAGGTCCTCCGCCTTGCCGATGGCGGCCCAGGCCTCTTCCCGCCGCTTGAATGCAGGGGAGCCGACATAGCCGAGCAGCGGAATGACAAGGCTGACCCCCATCACGGTGGGAATCACTCGAATCATCCAGATGAAGAAGGTGCGCCGCGGTCCGGTGGGGACGCCTCCCTCTTTGGTTCCAGAAGATTCACAGGAATGTTTGGAGGAAGTCATACGCCTCTACCTTTGCAATTAAGATGGTCGCTCTGCGTTGGGCGGCAGAGTCATGCTCCCCGTGCTTCATTTTGAATCTGCCGTTCGGCCGTGAACCAGTCTTCGAGGTCGTGGCCATGGACGCGACCTCGCTGTCCATAGAGCTCATGCGCCCGTTGAGCGATCATGGGATGGACATAATTCTCGCGTCTTCCATCATCCTCGGCAGAAGACGCATGCGGACTATCCAGACGCTTGAGCGGCTTAACCACTTTCTTCATGTTCCCTCCTATTCTTCGCACAGAGATATCTCACGGCTGACACTTCAGCTTGTTCGATGCGTTCAGTGCCGCCACCTTGTAACATTCGGCCAGAGTCGGATAGTTAAAGACCGTGTGAAGAAAATAGTCGAGGCCGCCCTTGAGGGCCAGCACGGCCTGGCCGATATGAATCAGTTCCGCCGCGCCGGTACCGATCGCATGGACGCCCAACAAACTCCGGTCCTCCCGATGAAACAGCAGCTTCACGAGCCCGCTCTCGTCGCCGAGAATCTGGCCACGGGCAATCTCGCGGTAGCGAACCACGCCGGTCTCATCGGGAATCTTTTGCTCCGTTAATACTCCGGCGCACCGACCATCGAGATCTCAGGAATGGCATAGATCCCGATCGGAAAGTGATCGGCCATGGGTTCGGCTTGAACATTGAACATGTGGCAGGCACGACCAAGCTCGCACCATCGATGTGCATCCGTACCCCTTCGCCTCCCTCCAACTGATTCCAAAACGAGATCCTCACGCAATCGCCTTGGCTGCCTCGAATGACCAAGGGTTGAATCCATCGGTCTTGGGGTCCGTTCATCCCCGCACCTGGATCATTCGTCCCCAATACGACGTGCACTGCGATTCTTCGCTTCTGCGTCCCGAACCTTGTCGATGTTCCCGGTCGGCACGTACCTGCGTGCGGAATACGAGAAGCTCAGCCACCATGCGCCGCTAATGCTGGCGCTCGACCAGTGCGACTCGATCGCCTTCCCCTTCCATTGCCTGCACCTCGAAGGAACCGGGAGCCCCGGTGTTTGTCTCTTTCACGACGTGCGTAGCGGGTCCCAGGCGCTCCAGCCCACGACCAGCCTCGAACACATAGTAGCCATACGCCTCTTCTGCCTGTTGGGCCAAGACCACATGAAACAGTTCTTCTGCCAGCCGATTCCGTCCCGCGACTTGTGCCACGTGGCCTCCGTAAAGAGCACAGTCCAACGCCATCGCTTTTGGATCGACGGCCAGCCTGAAAAAGGGTTTCGCTACGAGATGCTGCATCGCCATTGGCAGAACAATAGGCGATGGACTCTTCGATTCCATGGCATATGCAGCCCGGTCCAGATAGTGCGCAGCGACTCGAATGTCATCAGGATCGGGGCTTGACCGGCAATGCTTATACGTTTTCCACAAGTTCTGAAATTCGGCATGGTCAATTGAGCCTGCCGGACTATCGAGTGGCCAGCTAAACTGACAGCCGCCTAATCCTACAGCCAAGAGGAGCAAGAACCCGCACAGTCTCACATGCCAATGCTCCCACGTCAGGCCGGCCCTGACCCTTTCGATCAGTCGACGCCCAGATATATGGCAGCGAAAACTGTTTGACTGGTCATCTGGTCGGCAGCAAGACAGGCCTATATTCATCGGTATTTCCTATGCTCTCTGAGTACGATTGGGTTGTGAAAGTGGCACACCACTGCGAACCGATCCATTTCCATATTTGAGGGCATCGCACCGTCTCCAAATCCGGATCTCCATCGCTACCGATAGATTCAACTACCTCTATCGGCCAGTCCTGCCGAAATGGCTGGGCCAAAATGTTTGGCTGATGGCGCATGTTGTCGATTGGTCAGAATCGTGGGGTCCTCAATGCAGCCGCAGTTAACACATCGGTATCCCTCAGATCGGATACGACTATTCTCCTGATGGAGATCCATGGAGTCGTCGATGATCAGCAATCCGCCACAGCGTGCGCATAACATTTCGTGTACCTCTACTCCTGCCATGATGGCCCGTCCTTCGTCGATCGCTGCAGGACTTCCGTTCCTAGCGCTAACCCAAGCAAACCTTGTACCGCTCGAAGCAGGTATGGACACATCGCGGCATACGCTTGAGTTACCAACGAAAGTCCGGCTCGGATTGGTTGGTCCACCCGACGCGGAACAACGCGGACCGTGAAGGATCACGAATAATAGCGAACGGTCGAGCGGCTGAAGTGGATACGGACACAGAATGGATTCTGAAGACCGGCAAACAATGTAGTTACAAACTTCATCCTCGCAAGCGTTCGCTATGGCCGGAGCAGCCAGCCTGCATGGAAGTGGAATAGAAGGATCGACATTCAAGCCTCACCAGCCAGAGGGGAAAATTCTTTCACATCGCGGCACCGGCGGGATTGAATACGCCGACTCATCGATCTTGCTGCGCTCATCGGGCACTCAGCGATGCTGCTTTCAACGTGTGCGATTCTTGGCTTCCATCACTGTCACTCGTATCAGGCACAGAACCAGCCATCCCGATTCAGGCATACCGCTCCGCTCCCGGTATCATGTGACGCTGCGCTAGCGTCCTTCTTCGCTGATTACTGACTCTCCCCTTCGAATATCGGTGCCGGATCTGAGTCGCATCGGGCCTTGGCCCGACTCTGGTCCAAGCAATCCTGACCCAGGCCCGATCGAGGGAGAGAGCGGGGAGGCCGCTGAACCGAGGTCAGGGCTTCGTGGCGGGATGTGAGAGTCCGGCGGTATGAACCTGTGGCGGCTGAGAGAACCAGGCGTATGTACCGCACCGGGCTCGTCGGAAGGCCTGGCTTGCTGTCGGCTCTCCAAGCCACGCGATTGAGCCTGCGCGATGGTCGTCAGCATGATTGACGCGATGAGCATGACCACATTCGTCACAACCTGTTTCATGAATGCCCCTTCCGATGGCGTCCATCACGAGATGTCTGGCATTCATGAATGGTACCGAAGCGGGGCCTCATTCGTGTACCTGGCAACGGCGCCTGGGCACACACTGGCAGGACACCGTCGCTGCTCGACGACTCGGTCTGTGCCGAGCCTGCTTGCTCCCCTTCATAATCTGCCTGTGGGCTACTCTTTCGATCCGATGTGAGCCTGGAATGCCTCCCGCGGGCGCAGTCCGGCTCTGCGCGACAACGCGCCTGCTGGACCGAGTGCCGGATCAATGGAGTGACGAGGCTCTGATTCCCCAACGGTGCCTTGAGGACGGGGCTCGGGCTC
>Ga0163152_10005520_pt1 | contig 14797 bp, 10 predicted proteins | sample OliLakLV19MP8IB2_FD_148635 | JGI IMG/M metagenome (GOLD analysis project Ga0163152, IMG submission 148635) | Freshwater microbial mat bacterial communities from Lake Vanda, McMurdo Dry Valleys, Antarctica - Oligotrophic Lake LV.19.MP8.IB-2 | ecosystem: Environmental > Aquatic > Freshwater >... | reverse complement strand
ATCACAGATCAAGCAGGGAGAGAGGTGCGTCTCGAACTCAGTGACGACACGATAATCCGTAGCAGGGTCATCCCAGGGGATAGGATCGAAGCCGAGATCTCCTCCGAAGGTCACACCCTCTCGGTCAATCGAATCGAACCGTAACTCACGAGGTCGCGTAAGCGGAGTGGACCGAAAGATCGGAGTGCGTTTATCACCAAATCATGAGGAGGAACATGTGATGGAACGACAACAGGAACATACCAGGAGAAACACACAATCCGACAACAAATATAGCCCCTCAACTCCCTCCTTGCGTCACTCCACCTCCGTGCAAAACGAAGAAGAGAAACAACAAGACACGGAAGCGCATGCATCTATGGCTCAATCTCACGCGCTATCCGGCGAGGATCACACACGAGTCGCAGAATTGGCCTATGCGCTGTATGAGCAACATGGGAGAGAGGATGGGCATGATCTGGAGGATTGGTTCAACGCGGAGCAGCGAATTATGAAACAAGGACGTTCAGGCAGAAGTTTTGACGAGGTCTGGTAAGCCTCTCTTCGATGGAAATACCCGTTACCGCGCTGTGCTCGAACGATAGTTTCATCGCTATTCCACTCATCATCAAGGAGGAACATCATGGCAGAGAAAAAATGTGCCCATCCATCATGCGGCTGCGCAGCGGAAAAAGGAAAAGAATTTTGCTCCGATCCATGTAGGAATACGAGTCTATCGGGACGCTGTCCCTGCAACCACGCGGGCTGCAAGGAGAAAACTTCCTAAAAAGCCAATTGATGCGGAATCACCACCCTGTCCTGAACGTGAGGCCCATAATAGCAGAGAATTGAGACGTGGAGTCGTCTTCGCAAAAAACTAGGGAACAACCCAGTCCTCGCGCTTCCATGGCCGCGGTATACCTACAGTATAAGTAGGGCGAGCGAGTCGAGGAGGGATCGTGAAAATTCCCACAGTCAAATATCGGTCAGGAGTGGAGGTGAGCCTCGCCGCGTTTCTTCTTAAAATAACCTCCCGCGACATCGGACAGAGCCGGAGACATTCTATCCATAGGAAGAGTCCCGGCGGGTCGTACGCCGGAAACCCTTCATCTCACAATCAACAGGAGGAACAACATGAACACCGATCATTTCAAGGGTAAATGGAATCAATTCAAGGGCGAGCTCAAGAAAAAGTGGGGAGAGATTACGGACGACGATCTTATGGCAGTGGAGGGGGACTACGACAAGTTCAAGGGGCTGATGCAGGAACGGTACGCTGACCGTAAAGACGAGGTCAGCAAATGGGCGGATGAATGGTACCAGAACGTCCAAACGAAAACGAAAGAACCGGAGACGGTCGCACGTTCGGGGCGCACGTAGCTCAACAGAGCCGCCCCTTCCTTCTCCTGCGGAAGAAGCGAGAATTCGAAGCTATAAGCGCTTCCACCGGATTTCAGCACCGGTTGCGAGGGCAGGCCGTTCGTGAGACGGGCTGTTCGATCTGGCGATGCTAAAGAGATGCGATGATCGCAGGCTGACATGGGCATCGGAAAACGGCTGAAGATATATGACGCTATTTCCACCGCGTTTCGATGACGTGAGTCGGCGAATAGGTGTGGTGGGTCTGACTCACCTACCGCACCTTAAAATGCCCACGGTAGAAGACGGGATAAAGAATAGTGAAGGGTCTAAAACGATGAAATTTCAACAGCTTTACAGGGAGGTTCCAGGATGTGGAGCGTAAAAAAGATTGTGACCGGTTTCGCACTTGCTATTGTGGGGGCTTTAGCCCCGATGACCATTCCACAGTCCGAAGCCGCGGATAACGATTTGTTTAAACAAATGGACATCGGCTTCTTCTCGATCGGTGGTCGAGCGACCTATTACGATCCGCAGGAAGGACAATCGCGGTGGTTCGGTGGCGCACAGGTCCGAGTCAATCCGTTTAGATATTTGTCTTTCGAAGGGTCCGCCGACTATCGGCAACAGGATACAGAAGGTACCAAGACGCACACCTACCCCGTGCAAGTCTCTGCATTGATCTATCCTTTGGGTCACACTCGCTTGGCCCCCTTTCTGCTCGGCGGAGGAGGGTGGTACTACACCACGGTCAAAGGACCGGGCAATTTCGACGACACGCAAAATCGATTCGGTGTCCATGCCGGAGGAGGGCTCCAATTCTTCATCAGCGACCACATCTCGATCGACAGCACGTATCGTTACATTTGGCTTGAGAAAATTGAATCGAGAGACCAAAACATCAAAGATAAAAGCTTCAACGACGACGGCCATATGGTCACGGCCGGCCTCAACTTCCATTTCTAGCCGGTTGGTCGGGACGGACGATTTCCGCCGCCGGCAGGCCGGCGGCGGACGATACCCACGTAGCGAAGATCTATCAGCTTATTGAAGTGCCCGTCAATTTTCATCGAAGGAGGTTCCATTATGCTGAGCTGGTCCATTACATTTCTTGTCATCGGGCTGGTCGCGGGTCTCCTGGGGGTCTCTGGCGTCGCAGGGACGGCGACCCAGATCGCCTATGTGCTGTTTGTCGTCTTTCTCATCAGCGCGCTTGTCAGCTTCATTATGGGAAAGAGGCCCCCAGCCTAAGTGAAGGCTGGGACTATGGACCCATCCACGCCTTGAGCGATTCTGGAATTTCGGCGATCGACGAATCCACTTCCCAGCTACGCCGACTCTTCGCGGGGGGGGCGTGGTTAGGACTTAGGGGCTGACGGACGACTAACAATGTCACGAACTGCGGCATAGAGGTCAGTGTTGATGGATTCTTTCGGTAAGAATACGGCAGCCCCTGCCTCGAGCATGGATTGGGCGACGTGTGGATCAGTTTGAACGGAGAGTCCGATGACTTTGATCAGGGGATGTTCTTTCAAGATCCGTCTCGTAGTTTCAGCCCCATTCCAACCGGGCATCTGCATATCCATAATCACAACGTCCGGCCTGAGCGTGCCGACCAATTGAAGAGCCTCCTGCCCGGTGGATGCCTGCCCTACCACGGCCAAGTCGCTGTATTCATTCAAAAGACAGCGAACCCCTTCTCTCACCAGTTCGTGATCGTCGACAATCAATATCCGCACCGCGGTCGATTCGTTCCCGTCTGAAAGATTGTCGACAGACACACAAGAGTGGCACTGTCCCCCACCTACTGCGCCTTCTGACTCAGGCGAATGCTCCCCTGCGGTTGCTGGTTCCTCGATGCCCACGTCGATCGACTTACAGGGCAGATGGAGAGAGGCAACCGTTCCCTTGCCCGGTTCCGATTGCAGGTCGAATTGCCCACCCAGATCCATCATCCGCTCTCGAATGCTGAACAGCCCGAACCGATCGGAACGATCGTTGCGCATTTTTTCGAGATCGAAGCCGCATCCCTGATCCGACACCGAGAGAGATAACACATTCTGGGCGTAGGTCATCGAAACGGCCGCCCGGTCGGTTTGTCCGTGTTTGCGTACGTTGAACAATAATTCCCGAACCGACTGGAACAGCAACACGGCATCTGCCTCTGGAAGTTGCAGGTCGGCTTCGTCGAGAGACACCTCGACGTTCAATATCTGCTGTCGACGCATCTGATCGCCCAGCCACCGGAGAGCCGCGCCAAGACCTCTTTCGTACAGAGCCTGCGGGGTAAGCTCAGCCACCAACGACCGGGTATAGTCAAGTGATTGATGGAGCAACTCATCGACATCCTGTACCACCTTCCGGACTTCTACATCGTGATCCTGCTTCAACAATTGGCCCACCTTCATCCGAGTCACGACCAGCAGTTGGGCCAAATGGTCGTGCAACTCTGTCGCCAGCTTCCGCCGCGCCGACTGTTCAGCGACTGTTACGTCTGTGGCGAGGGCCCGGAGCCGTTCGTAAGAGGTCGCCAGCTGGAGCGTTCGCTCCTTGACCCGCTCTTCCAATGTGTCGGCCAGCTGGCGAAGCCGCCCTTCGGCCTGTTGACGTTCGTGAAGTTCGAGAGCCTTCTCGCGAGTGGCCGCCTCGAGCTCGGCGGTTCTTTCCACGACACGCCGTTCCAAATCTCGATTCAAGAGCCGCAGTTCTTCCTGCGCTTCGGCGTATTGCGCACGTAACCGCCGTCCCTCCAATGCATGGCGCACCGCCTCGCCCAAACGGCTCATCCGGTCCTTCCGGAGATAATCATCCGCGCCGTGGCGCATCAGCTGCACGGCTTCTTCTTCTCCAATGGCGTGCGACACGACGATGAAGGGAATCATCAACCCGCTGTCTCGCAAACACTTCAGCGCATCACCGGCACTGAATCGCGGCAGGGCATCGTCTGAAAGAATGATGTCCGGGGGATGTTGGGTCAGGCTGTTCATGAAGTCTGTTTGCGTCTCGACCCGCTGCCAAACAGGGTCGTAGCCGCTTTTCTTCAATTCCCGTACTGTCAATTCGGCATCCAACGGATCGTCTTCGACGATTAAGACCTGTAAGTCAGTCATACGATGAGTCTCCATCATGTGCCACGTTCCTATAGTGCGACATCAGTCAGGGGGAAGCTGATTCAGCAGCATCCAATACAGGCCGAGTTGCCGGACCGCTTCGGTGAATTGGGAAAAGTCGACCGGCTTGAGAACATAGCTGTTCACACCGAGATTGTAACTCTCGACCAAATCACGATCTTCCCTGGAAGACGTAAGGACCACGACCGGAATCTTCTTGGTGCGCGGGTCAGATTTACATCGCCGGAGGACCTCAAGGCCGTCGACCTTAGGGAGTTTGAGGTCGAGCAGAATCAACCGGGTATGCTGGCGGAGGGTCCGATCGGCGTTTCGCCCGTTGCCAAAGAGGTATTCTAATGCCTCCTCGCCGTCCCGCACCACATGAATATTGTTCGCTAATTTATACTTCTGAAACGCCCGCAACGTAATTTCCACATCGTCGGGATTGTCTTCGACCAATAAAATCTCTGTCCCGTTCGTCATACTCAGGCCTTGTGTAAGGAAAAAAAGAATGTGGCGCCGCCGTCTACCTTGCCTTCAGCCCATACCCGCCCTCCGTGACGGAGGACAATGCGCTGGACGATGGCCAATCCGACTCCAGTGCCCTCAAAATCCTCTTTCCGATGCAACCGTTGAAACACGCCGAACAACTTATGCACATATTTCATGTCGAACCCGACGCCGTCGTCCTTGACATAGTACGTCACCGCCTCCACGCTCGCGTCGTCCGGCATCCATCCGACTTCGACTCTGGCTTCATCCCGATGCTTGGTGTACTTGAAGGCATTGGTGAGTAAATTGGCCCAGACGAGTTTCAGAAACCGCTTGTCTCCGCGGCAGGGGGGCAAATCCCCGATGGTGAGATGAACCTGCCGGCCTTCCTGCATGGACTTCAAATCATCCGCGGTCTCCCGAGCCAATTTCTCCATCGTGACCACGTCGACATTCATGCCCTGCCGACCCAGTCTGGAAAACTCCAGCAGATCATCGATCAATTCGCCTGCATAACCGGCCGCCTTCCGGACGATGGTCAAGCAGCGACGCGCTTCTGCGTTCAAATGATCGCCATGATCGTCTTCCACGATGCGGCTGAAGGCGTCGATCGTGCGCAGCGGCGCCCGCAGGTCGTGCGAGACCGAGTAGGAAAACCCTTCCAGTTCTTTGTTCGATTCGGCCAGCGCTGACGATTGTTTCTTCAGCCGATCCTCGCTTCCGAGCAGAGAGTTTTGCGCCTCACGCAGTTCGGTGATGTCCGTGTTGGTGCCGAACCACCGAGTAATTCGACCCTCGGCATCCCGAATGGGCAATGCTCGCGAGAGAAACCAGCGGTAGGTTCCGTCAATGCCGCGTAGCGGAAATGTGTCTTCCCAGGGCTCGCCGGTGGTATGCGCTAGCCGCCATTTTGTGACGACACGATCGACATGGTCGGGATGATGAACCTTCTTCCATCCCCAGCCCTTCATGTCTTCGAACGTCGTACCGGTGTACTCATACCAACGCTGGTTGTACCAAAAGATCCAGCCCGTGGGGTCCGCCGTCCACGCGAACTGCGAGATATTGTCTGCCATCGTGCGGAACCGGTCCTCGCTTTCCGCCAGCGCCGCCTCAGCACGCTTGCGCCCGGTCACGTCACGGGTAAAGCAGCGGGTATGGACAAACTTGCCCTCCTCAAACAGGACATTTGAATTGATGAGCACGTCGAGGATCGAACCGTCTTTGCATCGGATTCTCGCCGAATATTCGCGCAGGGTCTCTCCACCGCCCAGCCTGCGGAGGATATCCTGAATGATAGGTTGATCGACGTGAAATTCGGCGATGTGATGACCCACATATTCCTCTCGGCTGTACCCGAGCAGGTCCAGCTCGGCCTGGTTCACTCGCATAATGATCCCGTCAGGCCCCACCCAGTGCAGGCCGGTGCTGGCATTATCGAAGAAGTCGGAAAGATCCTGTTCACTGCGGCGTAGCGCCTTCTCGACGCGTTTCTGCTCCGTGATATCCCTCGCGATTTTTGAGGCCCCGATGATTCTGTTTTGAGGATCGATCACAGGCGACACGGTCAACGAAACAGTGACGTTGGTCCCGTTTCTGCGACGCCGAATCGTTTCATAATGCTCGATGGTCTCGCCCCGCTTAATCCGTTCGAAAATATGGGATTCTTGGTCAAGGAGGCTGGCGGGGATGATCCAGCTCAAGGGCTGTCCGATTATTTCATGTGCCGCATACCCGTATAATGCCTCCGCTGCGCGATTCCAACTCGTCACGATGCCGGACAGATCTGTCCCAATGATCGAGTCGGCCGACGACGTCACGATGGAAGCCAAATGAGCGGCCGCCCGCTCGGCTTTTTTCTGGTGGGTGATGTCGACGAGCATGTTGATGGCGCCGACGAGCACTCCCTCGCCATTCCGCATCGGCTCAGGATGAGGCAGCACATGGCGTCTTGTCCCGTCCGGCCGCTCAATGACAATTTCCTGGCCGCGTATTGCCCGGCCTTCACGCAAGGTGACCGCCATCGGACATTCGCTCAATGGAAGCGGAGTGCCGTCGGGACTGTAGATTTTCCACGATCCGCACCACAGATCCTTGCCGACTTCCGGTTCGCGCCCCCACAAGTCGACCGCAGCTTGATTAAAGAACGTCACGCGGCCCCGCTCGTCGCAGGTATAGATGGCGCCGGGAAGCGTTTGGATGAGATCGCGATACCGGGCTTCCCTGTCTCGCACCTCGGCTTCGGCTTTCTGTCGAGCCAGAATTTCGCGTTTCAAAGCAGACACTTCCTCATTTAACTTCTGAAACCCTTGAGTCGCAGAGACGTGAGGGGACATTCGAAGCCAGACGGTCGTCGATGACTTCGAGTCTCCTTGCTCCAAGAGAGCCCCTCGCACACGGTAGCGGACGAGTTCGCCTTGTGAGGTTCGACGATGCGCGGCAAACGGAAGGGGAGCAGATGTGCGGCAGCATCGCTCGATGATGTCTCGATACGCTGAATCATCTGTTCCCATGATCTGGGAGATCGAGCGACCGGCGATCTGATCCGCCCCAGTTTCGGTGAATGCGAAAAACGCCTTGTTCGCCGACTGGATGACCGCATCGGCAGACACGACGACGACCGGTTCAGGGAACACGTTCAGAAGTGAGTCGATTTCTCGCGACATCTTCATACCCCCTTGAAATACTCTCGCCCCTCGACCCCTTCCGCCTCAGGCGTCGGCTTCACATACACGACCACCCGGCAACCGGCATCGTGTTGCGCAATCGTCTGCTCCAACACCACCTTCGAATAGCCGAGGTTCTGGGCGGTGATTGAACCGAACACATTGGACGTCATCATGCACAAAGCCGGTCGGTCCAGCACTTTATCGCCGAACGGACAGCGCCGGTTCCCTAGAACGATCTTGTCGTCGGTCTCCTCGATGACGTAGAAATCGCCTTGGATACGCCGCTTCAAATCGACCAATACATCCCGCACTTGCTCGCGGGTGAGCGTTGAGACCCGCAACGCGTGCTTATACTCACGATCGATTTGGTCGCCGATCTTCTGGCCCACCAGGCTGATAAACCCCGAGGCCTCCTCAATCCCAACAACATCCTGCAACGTGCCGCTCAATTCTCGAATCAGCATGCGGGAAAAAACATCCCGCTCCAAGGGAACGTCCAGCTCGGAAACGGGCACATCGGCTCGATCGATGGAAGGTGGCATGGAGAGCTCCTTCGTTGTGAGGTTTATCCGGCATCACGATTGATCTGTCACTCTGAATACACAACCATGCGAAGACTTCAATAGTCTATGACCCCGCGGACCGTTGGGGCAATAGGTTCTTGGCGAATATATCCGTGCAACAACTGGAGGGACCTAGTGGAATCCCTAGTACTGGGTGAGGGGGGGGCAAGTATAGAGACAATTGGCTCGGGTGCCCACCTAGGAACCCCTAGTCGCAACGGTAAATTATAGACACACTCAGGCCGTCATCCTGGGCACCGCCGATGCATCACTAGTCTATGGTCAATGGCTGAAGAAGAGCAAGCTGTCAGCATGACCACCGCTTCCTGAGCAACCACCACTCTATGCTATCTACTGGGCCACTTCTTAATTGTCCGAACAAGGACCAGTAGGGTATACTAGCACCATGCAAAAAAAGGAGGAGCTGTGACATTTTATACGTTCGAAATACTCGTTGAGAAGGAGCCGAATGATGAAAGTTATTCGGCATATAGCCCCACCTTACCCGGCTGCTTCAGCAACGGCAAGACGATCGAAGAGGCGAAACACAACATCCGTCAGGCGGTGCAGCAACATATCGCCAGTCTCCTTGAGCACGGCCAGCCCATCCCCCAGCACGAGCACCTCGTCCATGTCGAAGAGTTGACTGTCGGAGTGCCATAACATCCAACCATGAGCAGAATGCCACAGGTGACGGCTGCTGAGCTCGTCAGGTTCTTAAAAGCGCACAGCTTCATCGAAGATCGACAAACGGGGAGTCATCTTACTCTTTGGAATCAAACCAGGAGAACCTCCATCACGATTCCCATCCATTCAGGTTGCGATATTGGCAGAGGCCTGGCGATTCGTATTTTGAAAGATGCCGGATTTTCGGTCGACGATTTCCTTCGACTAAAATGAGGACATGTTCATGAGCCTGCCACACTCTTGCGCCGCAAGCGATCGGCCGCGACCGAACGGCTGCTCGAGCTCCGGAAACGCACAGCCAGCCTTTGGCACCATCCCGCTCGATCTGACAACCGACCGGTTACGCCAGCAAAGGCGAAAGCGAACCCCACATGTGCCTCGTTGATATGTCGATCCGGTCAAGCCCGGGACTGGACTGGTTATCTCGTGTCCTCGTGACTCGGCTGAAGGATTGCTGAGCGGGATTCACTCGCCCTCAGGACTCAGCGCTTTTCCCGTAAGTCTCAAATCCAGCGATTCGCGGATCGCCTTATAGAGTTCCTCTACTGCCGCCTCCTTGGTGAGCAGAATCGAGGCGCCGGCGTTCCTCATCGCCACCTCGTTCTCACCCCCGGTTTGCACCGACAAGCCGATGACGATGACGCCCGGAAAGCGGGACGTGATCTGAGACGTCGCTTTGATTCCATTCATCTTGGGCATGTTGATATCCATCACGACGATGGTCGGCTGCAACCGTTCGACCTGCGCCACCGCCTCTTCCCCGTTACCGGCCTCGCCCACCACCTCCACGTCGGGGTAGGATTCCAACACCGCCCGCAAGCCCTGCCGCACCATGGCGTGGTCATCCACCAGCAGGACGCGAATCTTCGCGTCCTGTTGGTGAAGTTTTGAGTGCTGAGTTATGAGTTCTGAGTTACTCGGAAGTGCTGACTTATCGGACAACCTAGCACTCAGAACTTTCGACTCAGGACCGTTGGCGATTTTGAGCGGCAGCAGGAGCGTTGCCGTCGTTCCTGCGGCGGGAGAAGATTTCAGGTCAAACTGCCCGCCCAACGCCTGCATCCGTTCACGGACGCTGAGCAGGCCGAATTGGGAGGTCATGGAAGGGGCACTCGCAGAAGACGCAGCAAGATCGAAGCCGGCGCCTTCGTCGCGCACTTCGATGCAAAGATCCAGGTGGCTTTCAAAGAGACGAACCGTGACCTCTTTGGATTCGGCATGTTTCAACACGTTCATCAGCAACTCGCGGACCGACTGGAACAGGAGCACCGCGCAATCGTCAGGGAGGGAGGGATAGGCGACTGTCCCGATATCAACCGTCACCGTCAAGCCATGACGCTTCATCTGTTCCCCGAGCCACGTGAGGCCCGCCGAAAGGCCATGTTCCTGCAACACCGGCGGGCTCAGTTCTGTCATCAGCGTACGGCTGTACTCCAGGGCCTTGTCCAGCACCTCTTCGGTCTCTTTCACAATCTGGCTGGCTTTCGGCGACAGATCGATCTGTTGCACACGTCCAAGGTTGAGGCAACAGATCACGAGCCATTGCGCCAGGTTATCGTGCAACTCGTTGGCCAGCCGCTTGCGCTCCCGCTGCTCGGCGAGATTCAGTTCCGTGGCCAGTAAACGAAGGCGTTCCTGAGCCTGCAGCAGTTCGCGCGTGCGTTCCTCAACCAGCTGCTCCAATTGACTGTATATCGATCGCAACCGTACCTCGCTCTGAAGCAGAGCCGTTTGGGTTTCCCGCAATTCTGTGATTTCCGTATTGGTGCCAAACCATCGAATGACCTTGCCCTCCGCGTCACGAATCGGCATAGCGCGCGACAGAAACCACCGGTAGATCCCATCTTTGTCTCGCAAGGGAAACGTATCCTGCCACGGCTCTCCCGTCGCATGCGATCTCCGCCAGCTTGTCAAGACGTGGCCAAGATGATCGGGGTGATGAATTTTCTCCCATCCCCAGCCCTGCATGTCCTCAAAGGTCGTGCCTGAGTATTCGTACCAGCGCCGGTTGTACCAAAAGATCCAGCCGGTGGCGTCAGACATCCACGCAAACTGCGACATATTGTCGGCCAACGTGCGAAAGCGCGCTTCGCTCTCGCGCAGCGCCTCTTCGGCGCGGATACGCGCATCGATGTCGAGCACGATCGCCACGGCGCGGAGGGGATGGCCCGCGACATCCCGAACGAGATTGATGCTGATGTGCGTCCAGGCGCTGGTCCCATTCTTGCGGATGAGACGCTTCTCGATCTCGAAGAGCGGGATGTCGCCCCGAACCAGGCTGAAGTATTTATCCCAGTCGCCACGCGGGTCCTCGGGGGGTGAGAGTTCAAGAAAGGTCTTGCCGAGTATTTCCGCCGTGGGATAGCCCAGGATTTGCGCGAACCGATCATTGATGAGCAGGAATCGTCCCGTGGTGGAGTCGCACTCGCTCACGCCGACGCTCGTCGCTTCGAACATGGCGCGGTACTGGGCCTCGCTTTCGCGCACCACTCGCTCGCTGCGCTTAAGCGCGTCGATGTCCACCAGCACCAGCACCGCGCCGTCCACCTTGTTATCGACCGTCAGGTATGGGCGTACGCGAAGGGAATGCCAGCGGCCACTTTTGTCGCGCACCTCACATTCCTGCTCGCGCACGTCGGCGATGACTTCGGCGCTGAGCGCCTCCAGGTCGAGCGGCGATTCCGCACCGTCGGTCAAGTTGAGCGCATGCCGGATGTGGCTGATGGGCCGCCCGACGTCGCCTGCCAGAAAATCAAACTGCTTTTGCGCCTGCGGACTGAACCGGCGAACGGTCAGGTCGCGCCCCAGCAGCACAATGGCGAGCTTGGTCGAGGCTTGGAGGTTGACTAGGTCGTTGTTGAGGCGGTTGAGATCAGCGTTCCGATTCAACATCTCCTCGTTGACCGTGGTCAGCTCTTCGTTGGTCGACTCCAGCTCTTCCTTGGACGTCTCGAGTTCCTCGTTGATGCTCTGCAATTCTTCGTTGGCGGACTGGACCTCCTCGTTGGCCGCTTCGTGCTGCTCCTGCAGGGACTGGAGGTACTCGCGGGTTTCAGAGAGGTCGACTTCGAGTTCGGCGATCCGGCGCGATTCCTGTTGTGCGCTCAATCGCGTTGCGGCCGGCTGCGGGTGGGCGGCCGCGCGGCCGGTCTCACCCGCTTCTTCGAACACCACCAAGAAACAGCGCTCCCGCAAGTTTTTCAGCGGAATCACTGCCACGTGGATGGTCCGGGCCACGCCGTCGCGTTTAACCCGCACGTTCTCCGCGCGCACGGTCTTGTTCCCCTGCTTGGCCTTGTTGATGGCGGCACGTAGCGGCAGCATCAGCCCTTCGCGCGCCATCTTCAGCACGTCGAAGCTGGCCTTGCCCGCCGGCGGTTCCAGGTAGGATCCCGTCGGCCCGCGGAACTGCAGCACTTGCAGAGCGTCGTTGATCAACACCCCCGGAGGAGCGAACTGGCTGACGGCGATCCGGTCGGCCTCGCGCTGCGCATTGAGTTCGCCGCGGAAACCCTCCGGTGATTCCACTCCATCCGGCAGGCCCATCTTCCCGATCGGAAGAGGCGGCAGCGCTCTCCGTGCGGCTCGTTTGGCCGGCTCTTTCCTGACCGACATATGAAACCCTGGGCTCGGCGCGGGCTTCTTGGAGAAGATCTTATACTTCCGGTCCACCGGCTCGAAGAGGCTTGTGAACTCGCCGACGGATTCCGAGGCGCCCAGCAGCAAGTATCCTTGGGATTTGAGCGCGTAGTGGAACGTGGGCATCGCCTTCTGCTGCAAGCTTGGATCGAGATAGATGAGGAGATTTCGGCAACTGATGAGGTCCATGCGTGAGAAGGGCGGATCGGCGATGAGGTTCTGCCGCGCGAACACGACCATTTCTCGCAGCGCCTTGCTGATGCGGTAGCCGCCGTCCTCCTCGACGAAAAACTGCCGCAGGCGCTCGGCCGAGATGTCCTGCGCCAGCGTCTTCGCATACAGGCCCTGCCGAGCCTTCTCGAGGAGCTTCTCGTTGAGATCGGTGGCGAAGATCTGGATTTTTCGCGCGCGCCGCGCTTTCCTAGCCGCTTCCACGAACGACATGGCGAGGGAATAGGCCTCTTGGCCGGTGGAGCAGCCGAGCACCCAACAACGGACCGGATCGTCCCCGCGTTGGGCCAGGAGCTTGGGCAGGATGTTGCGCTGGAGCACATCGAACGCCTCAGGGTTGCGAAAGAAACTCGTGACGCTGATGAGTACGTCGGAGAACAGCGAGTCGAGTTCCTCGGTATTGCCACGGAGGAAACGTGCGTAGCCATTCAGCGTGTCCTGCTTGGTGATAACGATGCGCCGGGCAATTCGCCGCTGGATGGTGCTGGACCTATAAAGCGAAAAATCGACGCCGCTATGGTTGCGCAGGAGCAACATGATTTTTTTGTAGCCGTCCTCCCCACCCTTCTCTGGGTCCTTCTTTTTTCCCTCGGCCTCGTCGCGCGCCTGCCTTCCACCCGTAGGCGGGGTTCCGCGTCCTCCCGAGGGCAGCGGCTGGTCGTCATCCTGATGCGCGACCGCGCTCTCATGATCCTTCTCCGGGCGCGTCGGCAGTCCCAGCGTATGCCCCGCGACGAACGGAGGATGCTTGCCGATGCGCACCAGCTCTTTGGCGATGCCCTCGGGGGAAAGGACCAGATCGACGCAGCCTGCGACGATGGCGCTACGGGGCATCGAATCGTACTTGGCCGAGTCATCCTGCGCAAAGGTGAACCCGCCCTCGGCTTTGATCGCCTCCAGCCCCAGCGTGCCGTCGCTGGCCGTGCCGGACAGTACGACGCCGATGGCCCGCTCGCCCTGGTCTTGCGCCAGCGATTCAAAAAACGCATCGATCGGTCGATGCGGCGTGCGCGTCCGCACACGCGGCTTGAGCTTCAGCATGCCCTCCACGATGCTCAGATTCGTGTCGCGCGGAATGACGTAGACGTGATCAGCCTGGAGCGGCTGATTGTGCGTGATTTCGCTTACCGGCAGCGGCGTGGCGCGCGAAAGGATCTGCGTGAGCGCGCTCTCATGGTCCGGATCGAGATGCTGCACCAGCACGAACGCCATGCCGGTATCCAGCGGCAGATGCGCGAGCAATTGAGTGAAGGCTTCCAGCCCTCCGGCGGACGCTCCGACGCCCACAATCAGTAGGCGATTACTGCGATCGTCCGGTCGGTCCTTCTCCTCCGGCTCGACCGGCGGATGAGCGGGACGGACCGCAGCGGTCTGGCGTCGCTTCGTTGGACGAGCAGCGGCTGGTGTGCGGCGTGATGGCATAATTGATGACGTGAAAATGAAAGGCGATTCTAGCTCCGCCGCGAGGGGAAAACAATCACTTCTCGTCGCCTCTTGTTCAGGCCGCTTCCTCCGAAAGTCACAGCCTGCCCTCGATGTTTCAGCGGCCACGACCATACAACAGCGGCAGATCATGTCCTCTTTAGGAAAATCCCTAGTTTTTCAGAATCGAATGGGGACTAGGGAATATCAGAGTGCTCGCCACCAACCACATGCGATACACAGGAGGCTGTGACCACATTGCCGACCTGCACGAAAGGCCCGACGGCAGGGAAGCATTTTCGACAAAGAGAAAATCCCAGTATGAAAATTGCTCAGATTGCGTCCCTGTGGATAAATGTTCTCTCCCGTGGAACCTCGGACGCCGAGCGTGCGCTGTCGTATCTCACTGACGAACTCGTCCGCCGAGGCCATGAGGTCACGCTGTTTGCGAGCGCCGATTCACGCACCAACGCCAGGCTTGAAGTCTTGTGTTCGACGCCATTCTGTCGAGCGCCTGAAAATTGGAGTCGGGCTGGTGCGGCGATCTTGGCCGTTGAACAGGTCTTCGGACCGCGCGCGGATGAATTCGACCTCATTCACTCGCACTTTGGGATCGATGGCTTTCCAATGGCCCAGCGCTGTCTAA
>Ga0163152_10005516_pt1 | contig 14807 bp, 15 predicted proteins | sample OliLakLV19MP8IB2_FD_148635 | JGI IMG/M metagenome (GOLD analysis project Ga0163152, IMG submission 148635) | Freshwater microbial mat bacterial communities from Lake Vanda, McMurdo Dry Valleys, Antarctica - Oligotrophic Lake LV.19.MP8.IB-2 | ecosystem: Environmental > Aquatic > Freshwater >... | reverse complement strand
GGCAGGCTTCGGCGGCCAGGATGAGGCCCAGATCGAGCTTGTTCTTGCGAGCGCGGATCCCCGCGTGCACCGCGGCGGCCTTGAAGCCGGCGGGCAAGACGGGGCGCGTGTCGCTGGCGCGGGAGCTGTTCACGGGCGCACGCTCCCGACCTCGTTGGCGCGCAGTTCTTCGCGGTGCTCGGCCAGGCGCTCCTTCCACGTCTCGACCTCGGCGCGCACCTGCTCGGGCGCGGTGCCGCCGATCACGTTGCGGCGCGCCAGCACGGCGTCGACCGAAAGCTCCTTGGCCAGGTCGAGGTCTCCCAGCTCCGGCACGAGCTTCGTCAGCATCGATTTGGGCAGCGCCTCGATCTCGCAGCCCTTCTCGAGCGACGCGCGCACGACGGCGCCGGCGCGCTCGTGCGCCGTGCGGAACGCCACGCCGGCGTGAACCAGCAGGTCGGCCAGATCGGTCGCGTTCATGCCACCCTTCGCGGCCGCGGCGCGGCAGCGCTCGGGCACGTAGCGCACGTTGCGCGCGAACAAGAGCGCCATGTCGACTTGGTCGATCATCGCGGCGACGCCCTGGAAGAGCGCCTGCTTGTCCTCCTGCAGGTCGCGGTCGTAGGCCAGCGGCAACCCCTTGAGCGTCGTCAGGAACCCGGTCAGCTCGCCGATCGCGCGCCCTGTCTTGCCGCGCAAGAGCTCGAGCCCGTCGGGGTTCTTCTTCTGCGGCATCAGGCTCGACCCGGTTGCGATCGCGTCCGAGAGCTCGAGGAAGCCCGCTTCGTGGCTGGCGAAGAAGATCCAGTCCTCGGCCAGCCGCGAGAGGTGCACGGAGATCAGCGCGCAGTCGAAGAGCGCCTCCGCCAGGTGGTCGCGGTCGGAGACGGCGTCCAGGCTGTTGCTGGTCGGCACCCCGAAGGCCAGGTCCTGGGCCAACTCGATGCGGTCGATCGGGAAAGCCGTGCCGGCCAGCGCGCCCGAGCCGAGCGGACAGCTGTCCATCCGTTCGCGCGTGTCGAACACGCGCGAGCGGTCGCGGTCGAACATCTCGACGTAGGCCAGCGCGTGGTGTCCGGCCGTGATCGGCTGCGCGCGCTGCATGTGCGTGTAGCCCGGCATCGGCAGGTCGGCCGTCTTCTCGGCCAGGTCGACCAGCGCGGCTTGCAGCTCCAGCAGGCGCTCGTCCAGCACGGTGAGCAGCTCGCGCAGGAACATCTTGAGGTCGGTCGCGACCTGGTCGTTGCGCGAGCGGCCCGTGTGCAGGCGCTTGGCCAGGTCGCCGATGCGACGGCCGAGCTCCTGCTCGACGAGCGAGTGGACGTCCTCGGCGTCGGAACCCTCGAATGCGTCGGGCTTCTCGGCCGCCTCCTCGAAGATGCGCACGAGCGCGTCGGTGATCTTGCGGCCGTCGGCCACGTCGAGGACGCCGGCGCCGACGAGCGCCTTGGCCCAGGCCATGCTGGCCGTGATGTCGGCCGGCAGGAGGGCCAGGTCGTACTGGAGGCTCTTCTGCCATTCGAAGAAGGCCGGATCGATCTTGCCGGCGAAGCGTCCGCCCCAGAGCTTCGTCACGAGCGCACCTTCTTCGGAGACGGGCGCTTCACGGCGGACTTCGTCGTCGACGACTTCGAAGGCGTCGCGGGCGAAGTGAGAGCCGGGTTCCTCGGCGCGGTCTTGGCGGCGACGGTCTTGGCGGCGACGGTCTTGCTGGCCCCGCCGCCCGGCAGCGCGAGCGCACGCCCCGTCCGCCGCACGCTGGCCGCGACCATGCCCGGCAGCCCGTAGAGCTTCACGAACCCCTTCGAGTCCGCGTGATCGAACGCGCCGGGCCCGAACGTCGCCAGGCTCTCGCTGTAGAGCGAGTAGGGACTCGTGGCCGACTGCGCCACGGCCGAGCCCTTGTAGAGCTTGACCTGCACCTCCCCCGTCACCGTCTCTGTGGCCTTGGCGAAGAACGCGTCGAGCGCCTCGCGCAACGGCGCGAACCAGCGGCCTGTGTACACGAGATCCGCGTACTCCGGCATGAGCTTCTCGCTCTGCCGCAGCGTGTCCCTGTCCATCGTGAGCGCGCGCAGCGTGCGCAGCCCCTCGATCAGGATCGTCCCCCCCGGCGTCTCGTACACGCCGCGCGACTTCATGCCGACCAGCCGGTTCTCGACGATGTCGACGCGGCCCACGCCGTGGCGTCCGCCGATCTCGTTCAGCCTGGCGACCAGCAGCTCGGGCACGAGCCGCTTGCCGTCGACCGAAACGGGCACGCCCTTCTCGTAGCCGACCGTCACGACCTGCGGCGCATCCGGCGCCTTCTCGGGCGACGTCGTCATGACCCACACGTCCTCCGGGGGCGCGTTGGCCGGGTCCTCGAGCGCGCCGCCCTCGTGGCTGATGTGCCACAGGTTGCGGTCGCGCGAGTAGATCTTCGTGCGCGATGCCGTGATCGGGATCTTGCGTGCCTCGGCGTAGTCGATCGCGTCCTCGCGGCTTGCGATGTCCCACGTCCGCCAGGGCGCGATGATCTCGAGGTCGGGCGCGAGCGCCATGTACGTCAGCTCGAAGCGCACCTGGTCGTTGCCCTTGCCGGTGCAGCCGTGCGCGACGTACTTCGCGCCGATCTCGCGCGCGTACTCGACCTGAGCCTTGGCCAGGATCGGGCGCGCCATGCTCGTCCCGAGCAGGTAGCGGCCTTCGTACACGCTCATCGCGCGCAGGTTCGGCCACACGTACTCGACCAGGAACTCGCGGCGCTGGTCGACGACGCGGCAGCTCTTCGCGCCCGTTCTCTTCGCCTTCTCCTCGAGGCCGGCAAGCTCCTCCGCGCCCTGGCCGACGTCGCCGCAGACGGCGTGGACCTCGAGCGCGTGGTTCTCCTTGAGCCACGGGATGATGATCGACGTGTCGAGTCCGCCGGAATACGCCAGGACGACCTTTTCAGCCATGGGATCGAAGCTTCTCGGGGTGCGGTGATCGGTGGGGTGTGTGCGCTGTGCTGCGGGAGACTCGAGGCATCGCGGGCAGGCCCATGCCTGCCCACTCTTCCCGCGCGGGACCGTAGATGCCAGGGACGCGCACGCCGGACGCAACCTTGTGCGGCAGCGACGCGTCCGTCAACGCACCCAGGATCAGGTGCGTCTTGGCGCTCTCCTGGGCCCGGATCACGACGAAGTTCCCGAGGTGCTTCAGCACGTGGGCAGGACTCAGCTCGCGGCCGGTTTGGGCTTGTCCTGCATGAGCAGGACCAGGATCGCCTTCTGCACGTGCAGTCGGTTCTCGGCGATGTCGTAGACGATCGAGTTCGGCCCGTCGATGACGCCGGCCGTCACTTCCTGGCCGCGGTGCGCGGGCAGACAGTGCAGGAACAGCGCGTCGGGCTTGGCCAGCGCCATCATCTCCTCGTCGACGCGGTAGTCGTTGAAGATCGACGAGCGCTCCTCGATCTCGTCCTCCTGGCCCATCGAGGCCCACACGTCGGTGTAGAGGGCGTCGGCGTCCTTCACGGCCTTCTCGGGGTCGTTCGTGATCTGGATGTCACTGCCCGACTCGCGGGCCATCAGCATCGCTTCGCTGACGACGCGCGCGTTGGGCTCGTAGCCTTCCGGAGAGCACACGGTGATGTGCGCGCCGAGACGCGCGGCGACGTGCAGCAGCGAGTGGCACGTGTTGTTGCCGTCGCCGACGTACACGATGCGGCGGCCCTTCACGTCGCCCCAGCGTTCCGTCAGCGTGAAGAAGTCCGCCAGCGCCTGGCACGGGTGCACGTGATCCGAGAGCCCGTTGATCACGGGGATGTTGCAGTTCGCGGCCAGCTCCTCCAGCGCGCGCTGCTTGAACACGCGCGCGACGATGCAGTCGACCCAGCGCTCCAGGTTGCGCGCCATGTCCTTGAGCGACTCGCGCGAGCCGAGGCGCACGTCGCGGTGGTCCATGAAGACCGCGCTGCCGCCCAGGTCCTGCATGCCCACGTCGAACGTGAAGCGCGTGCGCAGCGAGTCCTTCTCGAAGATCATCGCCAGGCGCTTGCCCTTCAGCGCGCCCGCGAACGCCAGTCGGTCGGCTTTGATCGCGCGCGCGGCCGCGAAGACGATCTCGACGTCGCCGGGGCCCAGCTGGGCCACGGTCAAGAGGTCCTTGTGCGGCAGCGTGCCGAAACCGGCCGTGGGCAGTGCGAGGGTGGTGGTCATCGTGTCGTGGTGGAAACGGAGTGCGTCAAGCAGAGCTGCGGCCGAGACCGGCCGCAGCGCGAAGGGGAGACTACGCGCTGGCGGCCGCTGGATTCGAGCGGTTCGCCGGAGCGTCGAGGGCCGACAAGCCGTCGGCCAGGATCGAGAGGCCGCGTTGGATCTGCGCGGACGTGATCACGTAGGGCGGCAGCAGCCGCAGCGTGTCGCCGCCGGTGCGGTTCGTGATCAGCCCGCGCTTGTAGAGGTCCTTCTGGAGCTCCTCGGCGCCCTGCGCCAGGCGCACGCCCTGGATCAGGCCGCGGCCGCGCAGCTCCGTGATGCGCGGGTGCTCGCTCGCGAGACGTGCGAGCCCGGAGCGCAGCTCGGCGCCGCGCTCGCGCACGGCTTGCAGGAGTCCACGATCCTCGAGCTCCTCGAGGAAGACGAGCGCAGCGCGGCACACGAGCGGGCCGCCCGCGAACGTGGAACCGTGGTCGCCGGGCTGCAGCACGCCCGCCAAGGGCTTCGCGACCACGCACAGCCCGAGCGGCAGCCCGGCGCCGATCGGCTTCGCCAGCGTCGCGATGTCGGGCTTCACGCCGGCCGCGTCGGCCGCCAGGAACGTGCCCGTGCGGCCGCAGCCGGCCTGGACCTCGTCGTGCACGAGCACGGTGCCGGTCTCGTCGCACAGGCGCCGCGCGGCGCGCAGGAAGTCGAACGCGACGTCGCGCACGCCGGCCTCGCCCTGGATCGGCTCGACGAACAGCGCCGCGGGCGCGACCGTGCGCAGTGCGCGCTCGAGGCCGGCGACGTCGCCCGGCGCGACCCACGTGCACTCGAGCAGCGGGCCGAACGGCTCGCGGTACTTCGCCGTGTGCGTCAGCGCCAGCGCGCCCGTCGTGCGCCCGTGGAACGCGCCCTCGAGCGCGACGAACGACGTGCGCTCCGGCCGGCCCTGCAGGCGCTGGAACTTGCGCGCGATCTTGATCGCCGCCTCGTTGGCTTCGGCGCCGCTGTTGGCGAAGAAGACGGCTTCCAGGCCGGTCAATCGAGCGATGCGGCTCGCGACCTCCTCCGTGTACGGATGGCGGAAGAGGTTCGAGACGTGGATCAGCTTGCTGGCCTGGTCCGCGATCGCGAGGCGCAGCCGCTCGTGCCCGTGACCCAGCGCGGAGACGGCGATCCCACCCAGGAAATCGAGCCACACGCGGCCGTTCTTGTCGCGCAGCTCGGCGCCGTGGCCTTCGACGAAGACCTCGTCCGCGCGCAGGTAGGTGTTCAGAACGTGCTCGTCCATGTCAGGCCGTCCGCTCCATGTCCCCGCGGTTCTCGTGCGTAGTGTCCTCGAAACGCGTGCCAACCTGCGCCGACAAGCCGCGCAGCACCGCGTCGGCGCCCGCAGCGGGCGCGATCTTGACCAGCGCGCACCCGCTCAGCGCTTTGGCGGCCAGCGCCGCCTCGACCTTGGGGATCATGCCGCCGTGGATGACCCCGTCGCGGCGCAGCGCGGCGCAGCGCTCGGGCGAGAGCGCCGCGATGCGCGCGCCGTCCGCGTCGAGCACGCCGCTCACGTCGGTCAAAAAGAGCAGCGCGTCGGCCCGCACGGCGCGCGACAGCGGCCCGGCGGCCAGATCGGCGTTCACGTTGTAGAAGTGGTCGCCGGCCGCGTCCTCGCCCGCCTGCAGCGGCGCGGCCGTCGCGATCACCGGCAGGACGCCGTCGCGCAGCAGATGCTCGACGAGGCGCATGTCCGTGCGGCCGACCTCGCCGACGTAGCCCAGGTCGACGTGCTCGTCGCGACGCTTCGTCGCCAGGAACGTCTGGCCGTCGGCGCCCGACAGGCCGCAGGCGCGCACGCCTTCGGCTGCCAGCGCGTGGACGAGCTCTTTGTTCACGAGACCGGCCAGCACCATCAACACGACGTCGGCCGTCAACGCATCCGTGACGCGCAGCCCTTCGTGGTAGTGCTCGTCGAGCCCCAGCCGGCGCACGAAGTCGCGGATCTGGTTCCCGCCGCCGTGCACGAGCACGATCTCGTGCCCCGCGGCGCGCGCCGCCGCGACGGAGCGGCACAGCTCGGCGCGCGCGGGCGGCTGCTCGAGCTGCGCGCCGCCGACCTTGACCAGGATCCTCACGCGCGGCTCCTCACGACAGGCCCGCGGCCTCGTCGAGGCCCAGCACGAGGTTCATGTTCTGGAGCGCCTGGCCGCTCGCGCCTTTGAGCAGGTTGTCGATCGCCGACGTGACCACGACGAGGTCCTGGTTGTCCGTCACCGCCAGGTGACAGGAGTTCGTGCCCTGCACGCGGTTCAGCTCGGGCTGCCCGCGGTCGTAGACCTTGACGAAGCGCTCGCCCGCGTACGTCTCCGACAAGCACGCGCGCATCTGCGCCGCGCGTGCGCCGCCGGCCGGCCGCAGGTAGAGCGTGGCCAGGATCCCGCGGAAGACCGGCAGCAGGTGGGGGACGAAGACCAGGTTCTCGACGCCCGCGTGCCACTGGATCTCCGGCGCGTGGCGGTGGCCGCCGACGCCGTACGCCAGGAAGTTCTCGTGCGTCGCGCCGAAGTGCGTGCGCGCGCTCGCGTTCTTGCCGGCGCCCGAGACACCGCTCTTGGCGTCGACGACGACCGTGTGGCGCGTGTCGACCAGGCCCGCGTCGACGAGCGGCTTCAGCGCCAGCAGCGTGGCGGTCGGGTAGCAGCCGGGGTTCGCGACGAGGCGCGCGCCGCGCACCGTTTCGCGAGCCAGCTCCGTCAGGCCGTAAGGCGCTTCCGCCAAGAGCTGCGGCGCCGGATGGACGTGCTCGTACGTGCGCTGGTAGAGCGCCGCGTCGGGCAGACGAAAATCGGCGGAGAGGTCGACGACTTTGGGCCCGAGCGCCAGGACGCGCTGCGCCAGCTCGGCCGACTTGGCGTGCGGCGTGCACAGGAACACGCCGTCGCAGCGCGCGACGCGCTCCCAGTCGAGCGGCTCGACGGGGGCGTCGAACGGCAGCTCGGGCCCTTCCGGCACGTCGCCCTCGCGCGCGCTGAACGCCCCGGCCAGACGGAGTGTCGGATGGGCCGACAACAGTCGAACCAGCTCGCGGCCGGTGTAGCCGGACGCGCCCAGGATCGCGGCGGTCTTCACGAGCCTCGCTGTTCCTTGAGGGCCAGGATGCGGCGCACGAGCCGGCGCGCGTGCGTCGCGTCGGCCGCCGCCACGAAGACCGTGTCGTCGCCGGCGATCGTGCCGACGACGCCCTCGAGGCGCGCGCGATCGAGCGCGATCGCCAGCGGGTTCGCGCCGCCGGGCGGAGTCTTCAACACGACCAGGGAGCCCGCCGAGCGTGCTTCCGCGAGCCACGTGCGCGCCGCCGCGAACAGCGCCATGGCTGTGTCGCTCGACGCCGCCGGCGTGCCGCCGGGCAGCTCATACCCCCGCGGCCCCTTGAGCAAGCCCAGGTCGCGCAAGTCGCGCGAGAGCGTGGCCTGGTTCACCTCGATGCCGCGCGCGGCAAGGAGAGCCTGCAATTCCTGCTGATTCTTGACGCGTTGGCCGCCGACGATCTCCAGGATCCGCGACCGGCGCTCGTCGCGCGGGGCGGTCTCGTGGGCGGGCTCCGGGGTCCGGAGCGGGCGTCGCGGGGCAGGACGGGTAGGCATACTCATGCGCGAGTGCGCATAATCATGCCACGATCCGCCGCCGATGCAAGGGGTGGTTTCTCCACGTCCTCGGGTGGACGCCGGTGTCAGACACCTTGCACCACCAACACCGGTGTCAGTTCGGCATCGACCCCGGTTGACCCACAGCGGATGAAACCTCCCACGGAGGCGGCTCGGCGAGCCGTCTTTCCATCTAGACACCCTTCACCACCAACGCCGACACCGCTGTGTTCTGGCGGCCCGTCTTCCGGCGGCTTGCCTCCCGGGTCGCGGCGGAGTCATGCAAGGGTGGAGTTCCGCCGCGCACCGGGAATCCGTTCCAGAGCGCGACGAGCGAGTCGTTCCGCGCAGCTTCGGGCGCTAGCATGCCGCGCCCATCGGCGAGAGCCACGTGACCGAACTCCTCACCTCCGAGAACCTGATCGCCCTGCTGACGCTCTCGCTGCTCGAGATCGTCCTGGGCATCGACAACATCGTCTTCATCTCGATCCTGACCGGGAAGCTGCCGCCCGAGGAGCGCAAGCGCGCCTGGCGGATCGGGCTGGCGCTGGCGATGGTCATGCGCATCGGCCTCTTGCTGGCCCTTTCGTGGGTCATGTCGCTCACGCAACCCCTGTTCACGATCGCGCTGGTGAATCAGGAGATCTCGGGCCGCGACCTGATCCTGCTGGTTGGCGGCCTGTTCCTGATCGCCAAGGCGACGTGGGAGATCCACGACAAGCTCGAAGGCGGTGCGGATCACGGCCCGAAGCGCGCCGCCGCGTCGTTCGGCGCGACCCTCGTGCAGATCATGTTGCTCGACATCGTGTTCTCGCTCGACTCCGTGATCACGGCGGTGGGGATGGCGAAGTCGATCTACGTGATGGTCGCAGCGGTCGTGATCTCGATCATCATGATGCTCGCCTTCGCGCAGAAGATCGGCGAGTTCGTCGACCGGCACCCGACGATCAAGATGCTGGCGCTCTCGTTCCTGATCCTGATCGGCGTCCTCCTTGTGGCCGACGGCTTCGGCAAGCACATTGAAAAGGGCTACGTCTACTTCGCGATGGCTTTCTCGTTGGGAGTCGAGATGCTGAACCTGCGCCTGCGCAAGAAGGTCGCGCCGATCGAGTTCAAGCGTCCGACCCACATCGAGCCGCCGCCCGAAGGCTGACGGCTGGTGGAAAGCGGTGTCAGACACCTTCTACCGACAGCGGTGTCAGACACCTTCTACCGGGTTCGGAACGGCCGATCGCGCTCGACCACGGCCCGCCGAGCGCGGGCCCGGTCCCCGTGTGGACCGCGCGAAAAGGTGTCTGACACCGCTGTACACCGTTACGATCCCGACGAGGTCGCCCCATGATCACCGGCACGTTCCTGGATGAGATCACGCATGGCCTCGCGTCCGCGAATTGGGGGCCCGACGAATGGCGGCGCGATTTCGCGTCGATGAAGGCGGACGGCATCGACACGGTCGTCTTGAGCTGCGCCGGCTACCGCGATCGCGCCGCGTTCGACTCGCAGGTGCTGCGCAAGCTGCACCCGCGGCTGGTCGGACAGGACGACCTGGTCGCGCTGTTCCTGGGCCTGGCCCAGGAGCACGGCATGTCCTTCTGGTTCGGCACGTACGACTCCGGCGAGCTCTGGGGCACGGGCCAGCAGCAGAAGGAGTGCGACGTGAACCGCGCGCTCGTCGACGAGGTGTGGGAGCGCTACGGCCGTTCGTCCGCATTCCGCGGCTGGTACTTCGGCCACGAGCTCGAAGCGTCGGACGACAAGGGCCTGCGCGCCCACGCCGAGCTCGCGCGCCACGTGCGCGAGACGTCCGGCCTGCCGATCCTCGCTTGCCCGCGGTTGTGCCCGCCGCGAGCGCAGGACGTGCCGGATCGTCACCGGGAGGACTGGGAACGGATCCTGGCGAGCGTGCAGGGTCTGGTCGACGTCGTCCTGTTCCAGGACGGGCCCGGAACCGCTGCGGCTGCACAGGATCGCCTTGCCGCGAACGCGCAGCTCGCGCGACAGCACGGCGTCGCCTGCTGGTCGAACGTCGAGACGTACGACCGCGAGCTGCGCGAGCGCATGCCGATCGCGTGGCCGCGGCTGCGTCACCGGATGGAAGCCGCGCTGGCGGCGCGCGTCGACAAGCTGATCACGTTCGAGTACAGCCACTTCCTCTCGCCGCACTCGATGTACGGCTCGGCGCACGCGCTGCACCGCCGGTATCGAGAGTGGCTCGCGACACAGCGCTGAGTCACTCCTTCCGGGATTCGTCGCGCCGCGTGGAACCGCGCGTCGCGTAGATGTCGATACGGTGCCAGGGACGACCTCGACACCCTCGCCCCGTCCTCGAGCCGGCGCTAGCGCCGTTCCTTCCAGACCACGTCCGCCGACCGTTTCCGATCGAGGATCAGCACGACGCGCCCGGCCGCCATGCGCCCGCGCTCCTGCGCGGGCACCTCGATCCGCACGAGCTCGCGCTCCTTGCCGCTCGAGACCTGCACGGCACCGAGCGCGAGCATCCCGGTCGCCAGGTCGATCGACGCGCTCTCGGCGACGCCCTCCGCGCTCACGAAGTGGCGCGTGACGCGCTTCGGCAGTCCCTGACCCTCGGGCACCTCGAGGTACGCCTCGAACCACGCGGTCACGGGCGCGCGCAGCACGTACGTCAGCTCTGCCGCCCCGTCCGCGTCGGCGCGCACGAACCCCGCGCTCCCTTCGATCGGCTTCCACGCGCCCGTTTGCACCGCATCCGGGGGCAGCTCGATTCCCGGCGGCCGCCAGTGTTGCGAGCGGTACGGAACGCGCGCGCGCTCGGCGTACGGACCGCGGCGCAGCGCGCGCGCCAGCTCGCCGTCGTTCGCGCGCAACCCCGCGTACGAGTCGAGCACCTCGCCGTGGAACCCGCGGTCGCGCCCGTGCTCGACCATCGCGACCAGGTCTTGCGCGCTCGCGTGCCAATCGCCCGACTGGATCAGGATGCCGGGCGCGAACTTGGCGCCGCCCAGCCGCGGCATCGCCGCGAACTGCTCGTCGGCGACGTCCATGTAGGCCGCAGCATCCTTGCGAAAGCACAGCGGATGCACGAGGTCGACGAGCCCGCGCTGCACCCACGTGGGCGAGTCCTGCAACGACGTGTCGAGGCCCGCGGGCCACGGGCCCGGTGCCGCGGACACGAGCATGCCGGGCGACACGGCGCGCACGTCCTTGCCCAGCCGCGCCAGGAAATCGGTCAACAGGCCGGCACGCCACATCAGCCAGCTCCGATCCTCCGGCCCGGGCGCGTCCCGGTCGCGCTCGCTCTCCCACAACCGCGTCGTGTGCGCGTCGTATCCCGCTGTCGACGGCAGCGCCGGCAATCGCTCGTCGCCTTGGACGCCGTCGACGTCGTAGCCGCGCGCGACCTCGAGCACGAGCCCGGCCACGAACGCCTGGACCTCGGGATCGAACGCGTTCATCCACGTCCAGCCGTCGCGCTCGGTCGTCTTCCCCTTGGGATCCTGCGCAGCCCAGCCCGGCTTGCGCTCGAGCAGCTTCGTCGGATGGTCGGCGTGTGACGCCGCGAAGCCTTGCGAGAACCAGGGGATGACCTCCATCCCGCGGCGGTGCGCCTCGACGATGAGCTCGCGCAACGGATCGCGCCCGCCGAAGCGCGGATCGATGCGCGTGCCGAACGTCTTCTCGACGAGCGCGCTCGGGTAGAGCGTGACGCCGCGGTACCACACTTCCGGGAACACGACGTTGACGTGGTGGCGCGAGAGGAAGTCCATCGCCTCGGCGATCGAGGCCTGGCTGGCGTAGACGTCCGAATCCGCCCGGATCCGCACGCCGCGCAGCTCGCGCACGTCGGCCGCCCGCAGCGGTGCGGCGAGCGTGGCGAGAGCCGCCACGACGCACAAGAGGAGGCTCGCCCGCGCGCTGGTGCCGACCGGCATCGGCGCATTGGACGGAATCGCGCGCCTGCGGGGAAGCGTGCTGCGCCCTTCAGCCCGAGCGGGGGAAGCTCTCGACGTAATCGGCCATCGCCGCCTCGATCACGCGCTCGGCGTGCGCGCGGCCGTACGTCGGGCCGAGGACGACGGGATTCGGACGTCCGGGCAACGCCTTGTACGTCCCGAGGTAGTGCACGAGGCGCCGCAGCAGGACCGCCGGCACGTCCTCGATCTCGCGCACGCCGGCGTAGAGCTCGTCGCTCTGCAGCACCGCCACGATCTTGTCGTCGGCCTGATCGGCGTCGCGCATGGGCACGCCGCCGACGACGCGCGCCTCGAGCAGGATCTCGGAGCGCGAGATGGGCCGCTCGGTCAGCACGACGATGTCGAGCGGATCCTGATCGCCGCCTTTCGTGCCCGGCATGAGCCGGGCGACACGCGTCGTGCAGTGCGTGCGCGGGATGAATCCGTAAGGCCACGGCGGGAGCGACGACGAGCCTTGCGGCCGGTCGACCTTCAAGTACCCCGAGAGCTTGTCGACCTCGTACTTCACGCCGTCGAACGGCGTGATCTCGATGTACGCGTGGACGCGGCGCGGCGGATCGGGCCCCACCTCGAGCCCGTGCCAAGGGTGCGGGCGCCAGGGCGAAAAGGAATCGGTCATCCGCGCGGAGTCTAGCCGCAGCGGATGACCGATCGATGCGCGAGCTTCAGCGCGGTGTGCTTCGACGATCGCGCAGAAGAGCCTCGTTCGTCAGAGCGGCGTGATCGAAGTGGGATTCCGCTAGCCGTCGGGGAATCCGAGAAATCGGGGACCTCGGTCCACGCGGGTTCCCGCGTGCATCCGCCCCAAAACGTGCGATTCCGAACTTGCCGGGCGGCGTCCCGACTCAGGGCACCTCGGCCCAGGCCGGATCGGCGGCCGAGCGCGCTCCGCTGACGTGCTCGACGACTTCGTCGGCGAGAGACCGGAAGTCCGACGCGGCCGCGCAGCGCGGGTCGACGACCTGAACGGGTGAACCCAGCGCGGCGCATTCGCGCAGCCTCACGCTGGAGCGGATCGCGGTGTCGAACAACATCTTGCCGAGCTGCGCGTGCATGCCCACGAGCAGCTCGCGCGCGATCCGCATGCGGCGGTCGAACATCGTCGCGACGGCTCGAATCGCCAGCGGCCGCGCGCGCTGTCCAGCGACGTCCTTCAGCAACGTGCGCGCGCGCAGCGCGCCCTGCAGCGCGAACGCGCCCGATTCCACGACCAGCACCGCGGTGTCGGCCGCGCGCAAGGCGTTCGCGGACAACACGCCGTCCGTGCGCGGCGGGCAGTCGAGCAGCACCAGGTCGTAGTCCTCGCTCGCGCCCCAGAGCGCAGCCGCGAGGCGCGATTCCGGCGCGATTTCACGCTCCGCTTCGGCTTCGAAGTCCGAGAGCGCCGGCGTCGCCGGCACGAGGCGGATGCGGCCGGGCGCGTCGACGACGACGCCCTCGATGCCGCGGAGGCCGCGCAGCACGTCGAGCGTCGTGCGGTACTCGTCGGGCGCGTGGCCCAGCCCCATCGTCGCGTGCCCTTGCGGATCGAGGTCGACGAGCAGCACGCGCTCGCCGCGCGCGGCCAGCGCCGCGGCGAGGTTCACGGCCGTGGTCGTCTTGCCGCAGCCGCCCTTCTGGTTCACGAACGCGAGGACGTGCATCCGTCAGGTCTCCTGCACGGGGAAGGGCTGGAACGCGCCGGCGTGGCGCGCGACGAGTTCGGGGAATGCCGCGGGGTGAATGCAGGCGGCCAGGATCTCTGCGCTCTCGACCAGCCGCGGCCCGGGGCGGTTGAAGTACGCGTTGCCGTCGGCGACGTAGACGCGCGCGTCGCGCACGGCCGGCCACGGCATCGCGGTGAGCAGCTCGCGCAGCACGCCGGCTTCGACCAGCGTGCGCTCGAGCGGGAAGCCGCACGGCTTCACCAGCACGACCTCGGGCGCCGGATCGAGCTGTGCGAGCTGCTCGCGCGACAAGGTCGGCGCGTGATCGCCCGCGCTCGTCACGAGCGCGCGCCCGCCGGCGATCTCGACCAGCTCGGGCATCCACGTGCCCCCGATCATGACCGGGTCGATCCATTCGATCGTCAACACGTGCGGACGCGTCGCGAGCCGGCTCGCGCGCAGCCGCAGCGCGTCGATGCGCGTCTCGATGTCGCGCACGACCTCGGCGGCCTCACGCTCGCGCCCGAGGGCCTCGCCCACGCGGCGCACGTCGTCCCACACGTCCGCGAGACGCTTCGGATGCAGGTTCACGATGCGCGTCTGCGGCCGCGCGATGCGCTCGACGGCTTTGCACACGTCGTCGAAGGAGACGGCGCACACGTCGCACAGGTCCTGCGTGACGATCACGTCCGGCGCGACGCGCTCGAGCGCGTCGACGTCGATGTCGTACACCGCCAGCGCGTCGCGCAGCACGAGCCGCACGTCGCGATCGATCGCCTGGCTCGACCAGGAGGGTCGGATCTTGGCCGAGGTCAGCACCGTGCGCCCGACGACCTGCGGCGGCCAATCGCACTCGTGGGACACGCCCACGAGGTCGCGCTCGAGCCCGAGGGCGCAGACCATCTCGGTCGCCGACGGCAGGAGGCTCACGACGCGCATGGGGGGGGGGCAGGGGGGCCACGCGCTGGCCGGGATCGAGGTGTGCGTTCGGGCGGCGCGTGGATCGGCCCGGACTCGCGCCCGCACCGTACCAACCGCGGAGCGCCGTTCCAGCCGCCGTGCCCGGCGGGAAGGCGCCGCTCCGGTGTGATCACGGTTCGACGGAGCTCCGGTATCCCGGCCGCGTTGGCGGGGTACCCTGACGCGCCTTGCAGACCCACATCATCCTCGTCCTGCTCCTCGGAACCACCTCCGCCCCCGTCGCCGCGCAGCTCAAGCTGCCCGGCAAGCTGCGCGAGGTCCAAAGGACCGACGGCGGCAACGTCGCTGCCTACCGCGTGTGCCTCGTGTGCGACGCGCGCAACTACACGCACCCGCCGAGCGGACGCGTCGACGAAGCCGGGCGCGAGCTGGCCTGGTGCGACGCGTGCCAGCGCGACACGGCGCAGGAGTTCCCGGGCGCCGCGGAAGCCGCGCCGGGCC
>Ga0163152_10005514_pt1 | contig 14816 bp, 12 predicted proteins | sample OliLakLV19MP8IB2_FD_148635 | JGI IMG/M metagenome (GOLD analysis project Ga0163152, IMG submission 148635) | Freshwater microbial mat bacterial communities from Lake Vanda, McMurdo Dry Valleys, Antarctica - Oligotrophic Lake LV.19.MP8.IB-2 | ecosystem: Environmental > Aquatic > Freshwater >... | reverse complement strand
TGGTCGGAGGCGCTGCGGCTCTTGCGCCGCGCGGTGTCGCTCGCGCCCGACGAGCCGATCTTCCGTGAAGTTCTGGAGGAGGTCTCGCATCTCCACGAGTGCGAGCGACTCGCCGGCGCGGTCGCTGTCGCCCCGCGGGCCCGCCCCCGCACTCCGCGCCGCCGCCGCTGAGCATCCTCACCCTGAGCGAGCGAAGCGAGTCGAAGGGTTGTCGGAGGGTCACGCGGTTTGCCGTGCGGCGAAAATGAGGGCTACACTCGGCCCGTGACGCGCTGGTATTTCGTGTTTGCTGCCTCCTCCGTGGTCGCCGGATCCATCGGCATGATGGCGTGCGAAACCAAGACGGTGAAGCAGTCGAAGGCGATGTGGGGCGGCGATCGCGTCTGCCTCCCGTGCCACGCGTATCGCCTGCCGATCGCCCGCAATCACAACTACCGCTGCGACACCTGCCACGGCGGCCAGCCGCATGCGAAGGACAAGGACGTCGCGCACCGCGACCTCTTCCCGCATCCGCAGGACGAAGCGGTGATCGAGTACACCTGCCAGAAATGCCACAACGAGCAGCTCGGACGCGACATCCCCTACGACTCCGAGTTCGTGCGCGACGTGCTCATCTCGCACGGCGACTACGCCGAGTAAGCCACTGAGCGTTCGCCGTTTCGCGTGGCTGTCGTGTGTATTGCTCGCCGGTTGCAACGGCGGCGGCAACGGCGACGACGACGACGGATCGCCGACGCCCGACGCGCAGCTCGTCATCGAGCCGGTGATCACGATCTCGGGCACCACGACGATCGAGCGCGGGGAGTGCGTGGGCTTCCGCATCCAGACACAGAATTTCACGGTGAACGACCCACGCGTGCTCTTCGGGCCGTACGAGCTCGCGCCGTCGTTCTACGACATGCTCGATTCCGACACGGTGCAGGTCGGGTTCCCGTGTTTCTACACGGGGCTGAATCTGCCGCTCGGCCCGCTGCGGGTGTCGCTGGTCGAAGAGGAGCGCGAAGCGGCGAACGACACCGCGTTCGACGTGGTGGAGACGACGCGCCTCGACATCGGAGCCGCGCCTGCCAGCTCGATGGGCCTCGCGGACGCGGACGCGGGCTCGTTGAACGCGGACTACGACTTCGACGTCTACGAGTGGTCGGCGCCCGCGGACGGGATGTATCTCGCGGAGGTCGTGCTCGGCACGGCCGCGGATCCGCTGTTTCTTCCGTATACCTACGTTGCCCGTGCGAACCTGAACCCGTGGTGGAACGGCCACGAGCTCGTGCTGCTGAACACGGTGACGGCGGACCACCTCGCGGAGATCGCCGACGACCGCATCCAGGGCGGAGCGGGCTACGGCTACACCTTCGAGGTCACGCCGCTCGCGGCGCCGGTCGCGCTGACCGCCGACGACACGTGTGATGGCGCCGCGCTCTTCACGAGCAGCGGACTCTTCACGATCGACCTGAGCCTCAGCGCCGATGACGTCGACCCGGCCGGCGTCGAGACGTGCGCGGACCGCCACGTGCCCCCTCCGGCGCAGCCCGGCGAGGGCGTCGACGCGCCTGGCCCGGACCGGATGTTGCGCCTCGTCGTTGGCTCGGGGCAAACGTTGTCGGCCGCGACGCGCGGCTCGCTCACCGACGTCGTGCTGTATCTCCTCCCGGACGACGGGCTGGGCTGCGATCCCGCCCCGGACCCGTGCCTGGCCGCCTCGGACACGTTCGGCATCAGCGACTCGGAAACGCTCCTGTGGACCAACGCTGGGCCCGATCGCGACGTGTGGCTCGTCGTCGACGAGTTCGGTGGCAGCGACAGCGACCCGGCGGCCGTGACGATTTTCGTCCGCATCGAGTAGTCGCGGGTTGCGAGATCTCGCGCCGCTCCCGGGAACCGAGCGGGCGCGGTCCGGACGGATCGCATCTGGCGGTGGGGCTCGCGAACGGAACGTCGCTGATCTTCCGGACCCCGTAGGCCGGGAATGGGCGACGCTTTCTGGTACGATGGCCTCGGTGGCGTTCGATCGCGAAAAGCGGATTCGTGCGTTGGAAGAGCTTCGTCGACGGCAGATCGTGGACGAAGCCTCGCTTTCGCCGACCGAGCGCCTCGATCGAGCTGAGGAGCTTCTCGCGCTCGCGTGGTCGATCCACGGTCCGCCCCGCGAAGAGCCGTGGTCCCTCCTTGCGGCGCGAAGAGCGAAGCGCAGCCGGTGACCGCGCGCGACACACTCCCTGAGGCCGTCGCGCGGATGGCGCGCTTCACGAAGGAGATGGGGAAGCCGTGCGCTCTCGTCGGCGGCGTCGCCGTGATCGCCCGCGTGTTCGTTCGAGCGACCAAGGACGTCGATCTGCTGGTGTCGTGCCCCGCCGCCGACGCGCTCGCGATTCTCGATGTGGCGCGGCGACACGGGTTCGCGTGGGAGGAATCCGAGGTCCAGGACTTCCTCGATGCCGGACTGATGCGAATGTGGGGGCCGCCGTCACGGCGAGACGGCATCGGTCTCGACATTCTGTTGACCGACTCTCCGTTCAACGAGGATGTCGTCCGCCGGGCGAGCGTCGTGGAAGTGCTCGGGACGAGCGTCCGGGTCGCGACGCCGGAGGATCTCCTCCTCATGAAGGTCGAAGCGAACCGCCCGATCGATCTCGACGACGCCATCGCGATCAAGGACGGCTTCGCGGGCCGTCTTGACGTCGGCTATCTGCGCGAGCAGGCCGATCGCCTCGGCCCCGACGTCCGGCGCCGGCTCGACCTGCTCGTTCCGTAGGTCCTGCTCAGAAGTCGGCGATGCTGTCCGCGAGGGACAGGTCGTCGATGAACGAGTTGCGATTGCCCTGGCGTGCCGCGATCGCCGCGTTGCGTGCGAGCTCTTCCGCGTCCGGCGGATCGAACGTGTTCCACGCGCGCATCGTCGCTTCGAGCTCGGGCGGGATCGTCTGGCCGTAGCGGATCGCGAAGTAGAGCGTCGCGCGCGCCGCATCGCCCTTGTGCACGTCGGGCGGCTCGAACGTCGTCTCCGTCGAGCACGACGTCGCCGGATCGCAGCCGTCGATCTCCGCGAACGGCTTGTTCGCGCGATCGGAATTGAGGATCTCCGACGTCGGGAAGAGATTGTGGAGGTCGCCCTTCATCAGGCCCTCGTTGAATTTGAAATCGCGCTCGCCGTCCCACCCGTGCTCGAACCGAGACTGCGGCCACGTGTGCTCGATGTTCACGAGCTTCTCGTCCATCCCGAGCTTCGGACCGCGGAGCCACTCGCGCCCGTAGAAGTCGAAGACCATGCCGTCCTCGCGACCGTAGTAGTCGTAGAGGAAGACGCGCGCCTCGTTCCACTTCACCGGCGTCGTGTGCGTCGCGATCAGCTCGTCCGCGAGCGACCGGCGGAACGCCTCCTGGATCACCTCGCTCGTCAGGTAAAGCGCGGGCTCCGGCCGTTCCGGAGGGCAGTCCGGAAGGACGTCGGCGGGGATGGCGAGCAGCAAGAGGGCGGCGACCCACATTGGCGGGCCGCTTTCAGCAACGGACGTACCCGGCCGCGGCCCTGTGCAATCGCGGGCTTAGCCGGGAACGCCGCGGGGACGGACATGCCGTCCCCACCCACGCGTGTCTCTCAGGGGCAGGCGGCGAGCCCGTCGATCCAGTCGGAGATCAGCTGCTCCGACGTCGGGTCGACGCGCCGTCGCGCGAGCGGAGGCATCGGGCTCGCCGGTACGGTCTGTCCGAAGCTCGCGTTGATGCGCTGGTAGAAGAACGAGTTGGTCGAGTCGCCGACGATCACGTCGTCGCAGATGTTCATCGCCGCGAGCGGCGTCTCGTACACGAAGTTCGCGAGCGCCGCCAAACCTCCGACGCGATGGCAGTGCGCGCAGTTCGCAGCGGCGTAGCTCTTCACGCGATCGAGCAGCGGACGCGCCGGATCTTTCGGGCGCGGAAAGCGATCGAGCGCTCCCGCATCGCCGACATCCGCGGTGAAGAGCCCGGCGTCCTGCATGGCGCGCATCTGGTTGTCGAACGTGCCGCCGTAGTCGGCGTTGCGATTGAGGTTGGCCGTGATCGGGCCGAGGATGAACCCGGCGTTCGCGAGGTGGCACTGGAGACACTGCGTCTGGCTCGGGAACGTGTGCGTGTCGACCACGAGCACACCGTTGTCGATCAGGTCGTAGGTCTCGATCGACGGCGTGTTCGGCTGCAGGTCGGCATTGCTCCCGTCGTCGCGCCACTTGTAGCTGTAGCCCTCGACCGTCACCGCGTCTCGCAGCACGATGATGCGGGTCTCGATCGGAAAGCGCGTCTTCGGGTCGCCCTTGATCCGGTCGTACGCGAACTCCTTGAAGAACATCGTCCCGATCGGCCACGTCCACGCGCCGGTCTGCGTCACGTCGATGGTGCCGCCCTCCGGCAACAGGAACCAACGGCGCTTCTCCGCGGAGTCGGACCACAGCGCGGAGTTCAGCTCGTAGGGGACCAACGACGGATCGGGCGCCTCCGGAGGAAATCCGAAGAAGCAGCCCGTCGCGGTCAGCGTCGCCGGCACCGCCGCACTCGGAACCGAACACGAGCCGTCGTTCGGCGCGAGATGGCGAAGGCCGGACGGCACGATGTCCGAGTTGAAGCGGGAGACGGACGCGTCGGCGACGAGAAAGTCCGGATAGCTGAACGTGTTCCATCCGACGACCGGCCGGCTGTTCGCGTCCATCACGAGCTGGGGATAGTTGGCGCCGGAACCCGTTCCGAGTCCGGGGCCGAGGGGCTGCCAGCGAGTCCCGGTCCAGCGGGCGACGTACCCGGCGTTGTCATCGTCGGAGTACTCGCCCCATGTGACGGCGAGGGTTCCGTCCGGCGCCACCGCGAGATCGGGGTAGTACGCGTCGAGGGCGATGTCCATGTCGAGCGCGTCGCCGAGTCGGACGAACGTCGACGAGACCGCGTCGAAACGCGCGACGTAGGCGTTCACTCCCGATCCGTAGGTGGGATCGGTCTCGTTCCAGCCGACGATGATCGCGCCCGACGAGCCCACGACGACCGACGGCCCATCCGGAATCTGCGTTCCCAGGACGTCGAGCACGCCGCCGACCGCCACGAATCCCGTTCCGTCCCAGCGGCTCACGCGGAGATCGTTCGCGATGTCGCGCCACGCGACGACGGGGTTGTCCGACGCGTCGAGCGCGAGCGCGTTCGGCGCCCAGAAGGAGCTCGTCAGGAAGCCGGTGCCGTACTCCGTCCACGCGACTCCGGTCCATCGCAGCACGTGCATCCGCACATCGACGCCGTTGTTCTCGAGGAAGGAGACGCGCGGCTCGCCGTCAGCGCCGACGGCGATGGCGATCTGTCGCGTGTTGCTCGCCGCGACGAGATCGAGCGGCCCGTTGCCGAGAGTCTCCCACGCCGTTCCGTTCCAGCGGCGCACGTAGACGTTCGCCACGCCGACGCCGGGGAGCTCCTCTTCGTAGAACGCCGCAAGCGGGCGATCCTGGCCGTCGACGGCAGTCGTCGTCACGAAGACGCTTCGGTCCGTGTCCGTATTGAATGCGCCGCCGAGCGCCTCCCACGCCGTGCCGTCCCACCGGCGCGCGTACGCGAGATAGGTGGCGGTCGCGGAGGCGCTGTCGAACTCGACCCAGGTGACGACGATCCGTCCGAGCGAGTCGACCGCGGGGTTCGGGAGGTAGGCGCCGTTCGTCGGGACGGTGTCGAGCTGGTTCGAGAGCTGCTCCCATCCGGGAAAGAAGAAGGACCAGTCCTCGCTCGCGAGTGCGTTCCCCGCGAGATCGGTAAGCGGCGCGGAGGAAGGCGAGAGGCGGACGGTCGCGTCCGCGGGTGCCGGCAGCGAAGCGGAGGGAATGAACGCGACCGTGTTGCCGGTGGTCGTCACGGTGCCGGTGACGGCGACGCCGTCGAGCTCGAGGACGAGAGAGGCCGCCACGCCCGAGACCGGATCCATCGGCTCGTTGAAGATCGCGCCGATGATTCCGCTCGTGGAGGCGTTGTCGTCTCCGTGCGAAGGGTAGCGGGTGACGATGAGCGGCGCCGTGCGGTCGACGACGACCTGCACTGGATCACTCCGGCTTCCCGAGAAGGTCGCGTGCAGCGAGTGCGGTCCTTCGGGAACGGCCGTCGTGTCCCACGTGTACTCGCCGCCGGGAGCTTTCGCGAGGAACACGCCGTCGACGTAGAGCTTCACCGCGCCGCTGCCGCCGCGCGTCTCCACGGTGATGTCGATGGCGTCGTTCGTGTACGCCGTCTGCGAGGGCGAGGTGATCGCCACACTCGTGACCTTCGCGCCACCTCCGCACGCAGCCGTCGAAAGGATCCACGCGAAGAGCGCACCCGACGTCGCGACGATACGGACTCTCATCGACCCCTCCCGAAAAAAAGACTGCTCAGAACCGATATGCGCCGCTGACCGTGAACACGGTGTAGCGATCCGTCGAGCGCGCGTTGCGCACGGGCTCGTCGAAGCGGACGCCGTTACCCTTGAACTTCGCGGCGAACGACTGGTGCTCGACCGCGGCTTCGACCTGGATCTTCTCGGTGACGCGCGTGTAGCCGCCGAACACGACGCTCGTTCCGCTGACGCCGTCCGGCTTTCCACTCGCGTTGCCGGGCTCCGTCACGCTCGCGGCCAGCCAATACTCCACGCGCCCACGAACGCCGGTCGACGGGCTGCCGAGCGGAACATCGCCGCCGAGTCCGATCACGGGGCCCTGGTAGCTCTGGCTCACGGGGCCCACGGATCGGCCGTCGATCTTCACGCTCTCCACGACGAACTGGTGCATGTGGAACCCGAGGCCGCCGAGGACGGACGGCGCGGTCGGATTGGAGCCGACGGCGTAGCGACCGAGCACGTCGAGCTGGATCTGGCGAATCTCGGCGCCGATGCCGGTCACGGCGGTGGACGGCGAGACGCGCGAGCTCATCGTGCCGCGCGCCGTCGCGATGCGGAGGTGGCTGCCGAGCGATTCGAGCAGCCAGTAGTCGACGTTGGCTGCGAGTCCGTAGTACCGCGTGCCTTCGCGGTGGGCAGAGTCGCCGCCGGTGAGCCGATAGGTGCTCGTCGCCACGACGGGGCCGACGTGGACCGCGAGGCCCGTCCGCGATTCCCGGTCGCTGCCGGGGTCGCTCCCGGCGGGAGTCGGAACGGCAGCCACGGCAGCGGCGGGCGTCGCCGTCGCCTTCGGAGTCGCGGCGGCGATCTTCGGAGTCGGAGCCGGCGTCGCGGCCTTGGGAGTCGGCGCGGGCGTCGTGCCCGGAAGGGGAGGAAGCTCCGCGAGCGTCTTCTTGCCCGGCGCGAGATCGGTCTTCTTCACGTAGCCGGATTCGCCGGCCTCGGTGCGGACCTTGATCCAGCCGCTGGCGACGCCCTCGACCTGGAGCACCGCGCCGCGCTTCGCGGACGTGACCGTCGCTGAGGCCTCGTCGGCGGCGACGCGGATGGTGCATGTCTCCGTCGTGACCGTCGCGAACTTCGGCGCCGGCTGCGCCCGGGCCACCCCGGAAAACACGCCGACGAGGACCAGGACCAGAGCCCGCACGGTCGCCATGGCTTCAGGATCTCACGAGAAGCGACTTCCCTTACGCGAATGTCAACGATTTCCTACGTGGACAGACTCGACTACTTCTTCTTGTCCTTGATGTCCTTCAGCAGGTCGCCGAAGAGCGCGCCGAGGGAGTTGTCGGGCTTCGCCAACTTGGGGGGCGCCTCACGCGGTTCGCTGCGGTCGGGACCACCCATGACGCCTTCGCGCTTCCGCTCTTCCTTGCGGCCGTGCGTGCCGACCTTCTTGGGCGCACGATCGCCGCCGAAGCGTCCGCCACCGGGACCGCCGGGGCGACCACCACCCGCAGGACGCGGGCCGCGCTCGCCGCCGGGACCACCGGGACGCGCTCCGCGCTCGGCGCCAGGAGCGCCACCGGGACGAGGACCGCGATCGCCGCCGGGGCCACCACCGGGACGCGGGCCGCGAGGACCTGCGCCGGGACGGCCGCCGTCACGAGCCTGCGCACCTTCGGGACGCGGACGACGATCGCCGCCGCCGCGAGGAGCCCCACCGGCGCCAGGACGCGTACCCTCGGGACGCGGGCCACGAGGACCACGGGGGCCACGCGCTTCGCGAGGAGGCGCCGCCTGCGTCTGCTTGATCGAGAGGCTGATCCGCTTGCGGTCGCCGTCGATGCCGAGGACCTTCACCTTCACGCGATCGCCGACCTTGATCGACTGCGTCGGGTCTTTGATGAACGTGTGGCTGAGCTCCGAGACGTGCACGAGGCCGTCCTGGTGCACGCCGATGTCGACGAACGCGCCGAAGTCCGTCACGTTCGTGACGACGCCGTCGAGCATCATGTCCTTCTCGAGATCGCGGATGTCGTTCACGTCCGCGCGGAACGCGACGCCGCTGAACTCGGCGCGCGGATCGCGGCCGGGCTTCTTGAGCTCCTCGAGGATGTCCTTGAGGGTGAGCGCGCCGATCCGCTCGTCCGCGTACTTCTCGACGTCGATCTTGGACGCGAGGTCTTCGCTGCCGACGAGCGCCTTCGGCTCGACGCCGAGGTCCTTCGCCATGCGCTCCACCACGAGATACGCCTCGGGGTGCACCGACGAATCGTCGAGCGGGTTGTCCGCTCCGCGAACGCGGAGGAAGCCGGCCGCCTGCTCGAACGCCTTCTCGCCGAAGAGCGTGACGCGCTTGAGCGACTCGCGCGTGCGGAAGGCGCCCTTGTCCTGGCGATCCTTCACGATGCGCTTCGCAAGCGACGGCCCGATGCCGGCCACATACGAGAGCAGCGGCGCACTCGCCGTGTTCACGTCGACGCCGACCGAGTTCACGGCCGTCTCCACGACCTCGCCCAGCTTGCGCTTGAGGCGGGCCTGGTTCACGTCGTGCTGGTACTGGCCCACGCCGATGGAGCGCGGGTCGAGCTTCACGAGTTCGGCGAGCGGGTCCTGCAGGCGACGGCCGATGGAGATCGCGCCGCGCACCGTGATGTCGAGATCGGGGAACTCTTCGCGCGCCACGTCGCTCGCGCTGTAGATCGAGGCGCCAGACTCGCTCACCATCACCTTGATGAGCTTCTTGCCGGCGGGCTCCATCCACTCCTTGATGAACTCGTCGACGAACGCCTCGGTCTCGCGACCCGCGGTGCCGTTGCCGATCGCGACCGCCTCGATGCCGTGTTTCTCGACGAGCGCCGCGAGAATGACCTTCGCCTGAATGCGCTTCTGAGCGCCCTTGCTCGGCTCGTCCTTCTCCTTGGCACCGGGCTTCTCGTCCTTCTCGATCGTCTCCGCCGCGCGGGGACCGCCCTCGGCGGCGTCCATCGGATCGACGGCCGGCTCTTCCTCGACGTGACCATCGGGGCGCGGCGCTTCGATCTTCGCGAGAACTTCCGGCGTCTCGGGTGCGCCGGCTTCGGCGGTCTTCCCGTTCGACTTGCCGTCTTTGCCGTTCTTCGCGTCGGGCTTCTTGCCCTTCTTCTTGTCGTCCCCGCCGAAGTGCGGATGGATCGCGACGTGCTCGACGACCTTGCCGGTCTTGTCGATGACGGCGACCTTCACGCCCGTGCGGAACCCGGGATCGAGTCCGAGCACGGTCTTCGCGCCGAGGGGGCTCGCGAGCAGCAGGTTGCGAACGTTGACCGCGAACACGTCGATCGCGGCGTCGTCCGACTTGTCCTTCAGGTCTTCGCGGATCTCGTTCTCGATCGACGGCGCGATCAGACGCGCGTACGCATCGCCGACGGCCTTCTTCAGCTCGGCGGCGAACGGCGAGGCGCCGTTCGTGATCACGGCCTTCTCGAGACGCACGAGGATCTTCTCTTCGGGCGAGGCGACGGTGACGCGGAGATAGCCTTCCTTCTCGCCGCGGCGGATCGCGAGGTACCGATGCGAGGGAATCTTCGCAATCGTCTCCTTGTGATCGTAGTAGCCGTCGTATTTGCTCTTCTCGTCCTTCTTCTCGTCGGTAACCGACGTGACGATTTCGCCTTCGCCGTGCGTCGTCTGGCGCGCGATCGAACGGAAGCTCGCGTCGTCCGCGATGCGCTCCGCGAGGATGTCGCGGGCACCGGCCCACGCCTGGTCTGCGGTCACGACCTCCTTTTCGGCATTCACGAACGGCGCGACGACCTCCGCGAGGGATTGCCCTTGCGCATCGCCCTGCGCCCACACGAGATCGGCGAGGGGCTCGAGGCCCTTCTCCTTGGCCTTCTGCGCACGCGTCACGCGCTTCGGCTTGAACGGGAGGTAGAGGTCCTCCAGCTCGTTCTTCGTGTTCGTCGCCTCGATCTTCGTCTTGAGCTCGGGCGTGAGCTTGCCCTGCTCCTCGATCGACTTGAGGATCGCCGCGCGGCGCTCCCCGAGCTCGGTCAGGTATTCGACCCGCTCGAGGATGTTGCGGATCTGGACCTCGTCGAGCGCCCCCGTCTTCTCCTTGCGGTAGCGGGCGATGAACGGGACGGTGCCTCCGTCCTTGGCGAGATCGATGACGGCGCGGACGCCGGATTCCGGGAGCGAAAGCTCCTGGGCGATGACCTGAATCTGATCCATTGCGTTTAGGACCTGCGGGGCGGTTCGGGGGCGGAAATGCCGGCACGGGCCCGGCGGGACCGCGGAGGTATAGCAGAATCGCCCGTCTACAGGGAGATCGGAGGCATCCGAGGGCGAACGATCTGCGCTTTTAGAACGTGAGGGCGCGGCCGCTCGCCCGGGAGCCAACTTCGAGCGAGAAGGGCGAGCCGGCCACCTCGGTGGGGAGCCCGCCGCCGTCGATGGTGTAGACGTGGAGCGCCGCCTGGTCCCGGTCCTTCACGAGGAGGAGCGTTCCGTCGGCGTTCGCGTGCACGATCGAGCCGCGAATCGGGTATCCCTGCAGCGTGAACGGCGACCCCGCCACGGCGACGAGCTCGCCGGATCCGGCGACGTCGAACACATGGAGGTCCGCCTCGTTCGGCACCGGCGTCGCGTCGGTCAACGCGAACAGGCGGTCCCCGGTCCCCGCGAACGACAGGAACGCGTTGCCCGGCATGAACTCGCGCAGGGCGACGTTTTCGGAAAGATCGCCCGCCGAATCGGGCACGTACGCCGCGATGTAGTCGTTGTTCCCGAGGTAGAAGCGATCGGCGTCCGGCGCACGCGCGAAGGCGTAGGTGAGGTCCGGCTGGTCGAAGGGCGAGCCCGCGAGCTCCGTGAGCGAGCCGTCGACCCCGATGTCGTAGCCGTGGAGCGACCCGAGCGAGCTGCTCTCGTTGGCCGAGTAGAGGCGGGTCTCGTCCACCGAAAGGGAGAGCCGCGCCGTGCCGGCGGTCGCGCCCGCGTCGTAGGGACTCCCCGGGAGAGCCGAGAGCGCGCCGTTCGCCGCGATGCCGACTCCGTAGACCCGGCTGTTGTCGTAGTCGGCGACATACGCACGCGTGCCGGCCTGGTTCACGACGACGCCGTAGATGTAGTTGCCGCCGAGCGCGATCGTGCCCGCGGACGTGAGCGCTCCCGTCGCCGGATCGATGTCCCACGAGGTCATGCTCGCGAAGCCGGTCGTCAGAACGCGGCGCGTGCCTTCGTTGAGCGCGAGCGTGCCGCCGTCGTAGCCGCCGTAGCCGGGGCCGTTGACGCCCTGGATGCGCGGCGAGCCGGGGATGTCGATCAACGCGCCGGCGGCGCTGACCGCGAGCGCTTCGATCGAGTTCGGTCCGCTGGCGGGCATGATGTCGTCGTTGACGTAGAGCGCGCGCGGAAGGAACACGCGGAACGGAACCGTGTTCGACGCGTCGACCACGGTCGTCACCGTGATGTCGCGGCTGCCGGGAAACGCCGCCGTGGGGACCGTCGCGACGATCGAGGTGTCGCTCCACGACTGGATGGTCGCGACGCTGCCGCCGAACGTCACGGCGCCCGTGCCCTGCTCGTCGCCGAAATTCGCTCCGGCGATCGTCACCGCCGTGCCGGACGGCCCTTCGACGGGCGCCGCCGTGTCGACCTCGGGCGCGGACGTCGAGTCGGAGCCCTTCTGGTCGCCGCCGGAACACGCGGAAACCGCGACGGTGAGAGGGAGGAGGACGAGGAGTGCGGAGGGAAAACGCATGCGCAGATCCTACCTCGCCTCGCCGCGTGTTGTAGGATCCGCGCTCACATTCGGAGGACACGTGGCCGCCTCGATCCAGCTCGCTGACCGCATCCGCAGTCTCCCGCCCTATCTCTTCGCCGAGATCGACCAGCTCAAGAAGCAGGAGCGAGCGAAGGGTGTCGACCTCATCGAGATGGGCATCGGCGATCCCGACATCCCGACTCCGAAACAAATCGTCGATGCGGTCGCGAAGGCGGTTCACCACACGCCGTATCACCGCTACCCGAGCTACGAGGGCATGTTCTCGTTCCGCAAGGCGGCCGCCGATTGGTATCAACGCCGCTTCGGCGTGAAGCTCGATCCCGAGACGGAAGTCGTCGCGCTCATCGGATCGAAGGAGGGCATCGCGCACTTCCCGATCGCGTTCACGAATCCCGGCGACGTGAACCTCTGCACGAACCCCGGCTATCCGGTCTACGCGACGGCGACCACGTTCTCGGGCGGCGTGCCGTATCTCGTGCCGCTCAAGCGAGAGAACGGATTCCTTCCGGACCTCGACGCCATTCCCGCCGACGTCCTGAAGAAGAGCCGCATGTTGTTCTTCAACTATCCGAACAACCCGACGGCCGCGACGGCGGGCCGCGACTTCTTCGAGCGCGTCGCGAAGTTCGCGTCGAAACACGGGATCATCGCGGCGCACGACAACGCGTATTCGGAGATCTACTTCGACGAGAAGGCGCCGCCGATGAGCTACCTGCAGGTCGAGGGCGCTCGCGAATGGGGGATCGAGTTCCACTCGCTCTCGAAGACGTACAACATGACGGGCTGGCGCCTCGGCTTCGCGGTCGGTCACAAGGATCTGATTGCGGGCCTCGGCAAGGTGAAGACCAACATCGACTCGGGCGCATTCGAGGCGATCCAGGAGGCGGGCATCACCGCGCTATCGCTCGGCAACGACGTGCTCCAGCCGCTGCGGCAGACGTGGGCCGCGCGCCACAAGGTCTGCATCGACGGCTTGAAGTCGCTCGGCTACGACCCGTTCGTCTCGTCCGCGGCGTTCTACATCTGGACACCGGTGCCGAAGGGTTTCGCGAGCGCGAAGGAATTCTGCAAGACGGTGCTCACGACGACCGGCGTGGTGATCACGCCCGGGAACGGCTTCGGCGAGCACGGCGAAGGCTACTTCCGGATCGCGCTCACGCAGACCGAAGCGCGGATCAAGGAAGCGATCGAGCGCATGCGGAAGGTGAAGGCCTGATCGCATACGTCGCCGTCGGGTCCAACCTCGGCGATCGGTCGCTGAACATCGGGCAGGCGCTGATCGCGCTGAACGGCGCCGAAGGCATCGACAGGATCGAGGTCTCGTCACTGTTCGAGACGGATCCCGTCGGCCCGGGTCCGCAGGAAAAATATCTGAACCAGGCGTGGGGAGTGACGACGCGGCTCGCCGCGCGTGCGCTGCTCGAGGTGCTGCTCGACATCGAGCGCCAGCTCGGACGGGTGCGCACGCCGGGGGAGAAGTGGGGACCGCGCACGCTCGACCTCGACGTGGTCCTCTATGGGAGCTCCGTGATCGACGAGCCGGGTCTCACGGTGCCGCACCCGCACATGCACGAGCGCCGCTTCGTCCTCGCGCCGCTCGCGGAGATCGCGCCGGATGTGCGGCATCCCGTGTTCGGCAAAACCGTTCGCGAGCTGCTGGAGGCATTGCCCTGATGGAACGAAACGGAAAGATCGCGATCGGCTGCGGAATCGGGTGTTTCGGCGCGCTCGCGCTTTTCGCGTGCACGGGTGCCGGCGCCATGATGTGGATCAACAATCGAGGCCCGGCCATCGCGCAGTCGCTGATGGAGATGGACGCGGAGGGGGAGGCCTTCGGCAAGGCGAACGACGCCGAGGGCTGTGTCGTCGAGGGACTGCGGCGGAACGCCGGAACGCTCGACGACACGATGTTCCTCTTCGGTTGTCTCGAGGTCGCGAAGAAGCCCGACGGTTTCTGCGACGACGTCCCGAAGCTCGCCTCGACGATGAAAGAGGCGGAGACGGTCGCCGGGTGGCGGGTGGAGCGCTGCGAGGCGCTCGGGCATCCCGGCGAGAGATGTCAGCAGCTCCTCGTGCAGCAGCAGACGGCGTGCGAGCGCTGACCGCGAGATCGCGCGAAGCCGGGTTCGTGCGATCGCGCGACATGATTCTCCACGCGGGCTTCTGGTCGATCGCCGGCGTCGCGGCGTACGCCGCGCTTCCCGCCGGATTCTCGCTGGGGCTGGTCGGCTTTTTCGCCGCGGCGCTCGTCGTCGCGATCCTCGGCGGCATCGCCGCATCCCTCGGGCTCATGGGCAGGTTCACCAACGACATGGGACCCGGGTGCCTGGTCGCCGCGCTCGCGGTCATCGGCTCCGCGATCAGCGGCGGGTTCGGCGCTCGCGCGGCATTCGATGGCAGCGCGTGGGCCGCGCTCGGCGGTTCGTTCGCGGCGGTCCTGGTGCTCGCCGTGATCGGGGTGATTCTCCGCAACGTCTTCGGCAAGGCCGGGGTTTCGCCGGTGAAGTAGCCGACGCGTCGTTCGATCAGGGATCGTGGTGATCGCCCCCACCCCCTGTCCCCCTCCCGGTGGGAGGGGGGACCCTCTCCCGCAGAGCACTCTCCCTCGAAGAACGTCGTGCTTCGGCGAACCCGCGCGATTGCCATGTCTTCGATCACGATGCCGCGCGCAGCAGTACCGAAGAACGTTCGCGATCTGTTCGATCACGATGCCGCGCGCAGCAGGACCGCAGC